>Ga0209465_10000535_pt1 | contig 17560 bp, 18 predicted proteins | sample PanSoiPlot1MoBio_FD_188321 | JGI IMG/M metagenome (GOLD analysis project Ga0209465, IMG submission 188321) | Tropical forest soil microbial communities from Panama analyzed to predict greenhouse gas emissions - Panama Soil Plot 1 MoBio (SPAdes)... | ecosystem: Environmental > Terrestrial > Soil...
TAACTTTGCCCGCGCCTGCGCGGGGGGCCAACTTCTCGGACACTTGGCAACTGTTTTCCGTTCCCTTCGTGGCTACAGCGACCAGCGTTGAATTTCAATTCGCCGGTCTCGCAGGCCCGGGAGGCGATGCGGGTATCGACAATGTTTCCATCCCGGCGATTCCCGAACCGGCTACGCTTGTCCTGCTATGTTCGGGGTTGCTTGGAGTCGCCGCCCATCGGCGAAGGGTGTAGGAAAGAGCCTTCCTGATACATCCAACTTCAACCCATCCCTCTGGGGTGGGTTTTTAGTATGCGCATACCGACTGACGGTATTGATCCTTTGACGCCCGATGTGGCCAGCGATCACCGCTCCTTCTTCTTGCGCTCCGTCACGGGCTGGAAGTCGTCCAAGAACTTCCATTGCGGAATGGTGCCTGCGAATGGCCCGTCAAGTGCAGCGTAGGACACATCGCGGTCGGTTACGCGAGTGACGATGACCTCGCACTGTGTTAATTGTAAATAGTTAGGAATAATAGTACTTATTATTGTCTGTCCTGAAATTCATCGTACCAGGCCATCTGGATGGCTTCAAGCTTCGATTCGTTCGACATTTTTGGGTCGTCTGTGAACGCAGGAAGTTCCGTTACGTAGCGATGCAGGTCGGTGAAACGGAGTTCCAGCGGATTCTGCTCGGGGAATTTGTCAGCCAGCGCCAGCCCGATGTCCTCGGCGTCATCCCAGGTGAGTTGTTCGGCCATTAGTGACCTCCTCCTTCCGAAACGTAGTTGCGGTTCCATGCGGGCACTTCAACCACGATTTCGCCGGGCTTCTCGATCACGCTCTGGCAGCCCAAGCGCGAATCGAGTTGCAGGTCGGCGGCCATGTCGAGGCGATCAGCCTCGTCGTCTTCCATCTCGCTCAGCAGTTCCTTGCCCCTCTTCACCACAACGTGACAGGTCGTGCAGGCGCAGTTGCCACCGCAAGCGTGCTCGAGGTGAAAGCCGAAGTTCATGGCGACGTCGAGAATCGACTCCGGCTTGCCGTGCTCCTGATAAGGAAGCTTGCCGTGTTCAAACTCGAATGTCTTGTTCTCGGGCAGAAACGTGACCTTAACGGTATTTGTTCCGGGGGCCTCGATGGTTGCCGCTCCACTGCCTTGGTTTTTTTCGTCTGCCATAAGTCCTCTATTGCTCAATCTCAGCTTTAGCGATGGGATGTGGCGCGGCCGGGCCTTCGCCCACGTCGGCCGTGTCCATCCTTTTGCCTTTCAGTGCGGTGCTGAGGGCGCTGTCCATCATCAGCTCGGCCAAATGCATCGTGGCTTGATTCAGCGCGTCAATCGCCGTGCGAATCGCATGATAATCATCGCCGGGCATAACCGCCTTCAGCGCATTCTCCAACTTGCCGATGTCTTCCCGTTCGCGCGAGCTGAGCTGCTCCCACGCGGGACTGCTGCGACCTTTTTCCAGTGCGGCGAGAATTGTGTTCGCCTCGTTACGGGCCTCAATGACCTGACGTTTCGCAAAGTCTTCTTCCGCATAGTCGAAAGACTCAAGAATCATGTTCTCGACTTGCTCGTCGGTGAGGCCGTAGCTGGGCTGGACTTCGATCTCGGCTTCCTTGCCGCTACGGGCCTCGCGCGCCGAGACGTGCAGGATTCCGTTAGCGTCGAGTAGGAACTTCACTTCGACACGCGGCAGCCCGGCTGGCATCGGTGGAATGCCCTTCAGATCGAAGCGAGCCAGGGAGCGGTTATCTTTTGCCAGTTCACGCTCGCCCTGCACAACGTGAATGGCAACGCTGGTCTGGCCTTCCACTCCTGTGGTGAAGTGCTCGGTAGCCGACTCGGGAACGGTCGAGTTGCGGTGAATGATCTTCACCACGCCGCCGCCCAGCGATTCGATGCCGAGCGAGAGCGCTGTGACGTCGAGCAGCAGCATTTCTTTGGTGGCTTCTGAGCCGCCACCCAGAATGTTTGCCTGCACGGCCGCGCCCAGAGCAACAACTTCGTCCGGATTCAGCTCGGAGTGCGGAATGCGCTGAAACTGCTCCTCCACCAAGCGGCGAATCAGCGGAATGCGCGTGGAGCCTCCGACAAGGACTACTTCCTCAATCTGTTTTGCCTCGAGCCCGGCATCTCTCATGGCCTGCCGTACAGGAGCGAGCGTGCGATCGGCAATCGGCTTAATGAGCCGTTCGAATTGCGCGCGGGTGATGGTGCGCTGGTAGCGCGTTCCGTCAGGCAATTCGAAATCAAGCGCGGCTTCCGTTTGTGACGAGAGCGCGATCTTGGCTTCGATGATGTCCTTGCGAATGCTTTGCACGGCCTCGCCGTTGTGGCGAACGTCAATACCGAGATCACCCAAAATATCGTTCAAGGCGATGGTAATCAGCAGGTTATCGATATCGTCACCGCCAAGATGTGTGTCGCCGTTGGTGGCAATGACTTCGAAGATGCCTTCGTGCAGCTTGAGAATCGAAATGTCGAACGTCCCGCCGCCGAGGTCGTAAACCGCAATCGTCGCAGTGTCTTTCTTGTCGAGACCATACGCGAGAGAAGCCGCGGTCGGCTCGTTCACCAGGCGCAGGACTTCCAGACCGGCAATGCGGCCAGCATCTTTTGTCGCCTGGCGCTGCGCATCGTTGAAGTACGCAGGAACCGTGATGACGGCTTTCGTAACCGGCGCTCCGAAATAACGCTCGGCGTTTCGTTTAAGCTGGCGCAGGATGAACGCCGAAATCTCGGGCGGTGTGTAGGTCTTGTTTCCGAGTTTGATGCGCAGCACTTCGCCGGGCGCTAGGTCATCGGCGAGGCGAAAAGGAAAGAGCTTGAGCTCACCCTGAATGTCTTCCACGCCGCGGCCCATAAGGCGCTTCACGCTGTACACAGCACGCTCAGGCGTCTCGATAAGGTACTTCCGTGCAGGATTGCCGACCATGATCTGATCGCGCTCGTCTAGAGCGACGACAGACGGCACGAGGTTCGAGCCGTCTTCACCAGGGATAACAGCCGGGTGATCGTTCTCCATATAGGCGACCAGTGAGTTGGTGGTGCCGAGATCGATGCCGATGATGCGGTCGCTTGCCATGATCAGCTTTCCAGGACCTCGTCGATTTCTCGCAACAGGTTGCGAATGTAGGAGCGGCGATTCAGCACGGCGAGCAGAGCGTCGAGAGCGGCCTTGCGGTCTGTATCAGGCACAGTTTCGCTGACAGCACGATCGAATAGCGCATCCCATCGATCCCACTCGCTTTTAAGATCACCGAGCATGGCAGCCTGCTTCTCTTCCAAGTGTTGCTTCGTATTGTGCAGCTCGCGCGCAAGGTCGGGATCGTCTTCGCCCATCTTCTTTTCCATTCGCAGCTCTTCGAGTTGCATGTTGAGCTCGAAGACCTCTTCCAGCAGATCAGGCGGGACGACCGGTTTCTTCATTGCCCCTGATTTGCGCGCCTCTTCGGTTGCTGCCTTCGACTGTTCCTCAAGCTGCACGCCATGCAGGCGCAGCAGATATTCCGTACGCGAAATAGGGTCTTTCAGCGTGCGGTACGCGTCATTGAGTTGCGAGGTCTTTTCCAGGCTCCACTCCTGCTCCTGGCGGTTGGCTTTGGCGTTGATGTCGGGGTGGAGCTTGCGGCTCAGGGCGTAGAAGTCGCGCTCCAGCAGCGTGCTATCAAGGTTTAGCTTCTGGGGCAGAGCAAAAAACGTGAAGTAGTCCACCGGCGCAGGAGGTTGCACTTTCCCGCACTCCTGGCAGTAATGCGCCGCGCGCATGGCTCCGCAGGAATAACAGGTATTCGTTGCCGGTCGCGCTGTGGCGTCGATGATTACGCCGGACTTTTCGGGATTTCGGGTCGTAGCCATATTTCATGCTCAAAACTACGCGGCGCTCAAGCGCCGCGCGACTTGCCAAAATTCAACGGGATCTCTGGGCAAGTGCGGATTATGAGAATGAGCTGCCGCAGCCGCAGGACTTTTTGGCGTTCGGATTCTGAAATACGAAACCCTGATGCATCAGGGTTTCTTCATAATCCAGAATCATGCCGTGCAGGTAGATGAAAGACTTGGGATCGACGAACACGCGAACGTCCTCAAACTGAAACACGCGATCGCGCTCGCGCGGCTGCGTGTCGAAGCGGATGTTGTAGCTCAGACCAGAGCAGCCGCCACCCTGCACTCCTAGCCGCAGCCCGCCTTCGGCGGGAGATATGTTCTCCTTTGCCATCGCGGAGCGGATGCGAGCCAGCGCCGTGCCCGTGATCTGGATGCCCTTGACAGGAGTGGCCGTCGCCGTAGCCTGTGCGGGATTGTCGATTTTCACCGTCGTCATGTCGTGATTCGCCGCGCCCCGTGGCGCGGCGCTCTCCGATTTCAATCTACGCCTGCTGCACGACGTTCGCGTGCTGAACAACAGGGACGGACTTTTCCTGCCCCTGCTTCTTCTTCCAGTCGCCGATGGCAGCACGGATGGCATCTTCCGCCAGCACAGAGCAGTGGATCTTCACCGGAGGCAGCGAGAGCTCCTTCACGATCGCGGTATTCTTAATCTCGAGGGCCTCGTCCACTGTCTTACCCTTCACCCACTCGGTAGCCAGTGAAGACGACGCGATCGCCGAGCCGCAGCCGAAGGTCTTGAACTTCGCATCCTCGATGATGTTCGTCTCGGGGTTGACCTTGATTTGCAGCTTCATGACGTCGCCACACTCCGGCGCGCCTACCAGTCCGGTGCCCACCTCAGGGCTATTCTTGTCGAGCGAGCCCACGTTGCGGGGATTGGTGTAGTGATCGAGAACCTTGTCACTGTATGCCATGTGTCTCTCCTAAAAGCTCTCCACGAGGCTAAAGCCCCTCAAATAAAGTGGTGCCTTTTGCGCAGGCCTGAAGACCCACTCTAGCTAAAATCAGTGGGTCGGCTCTGCTGCCCAATGTACTTTCGTCAAGTCGATGCCTTCCTTCGCCATCTCGTAGAGCGGCGAAAGTTCACGCAAACGGGTTACCGTCTCCACGACGCGATTGGCGACATAGTCTACCTCGGCCTCAGTGTTGTAGCGGCCCAGACCAAAGCGAATCGAGCTGTGCGCCAGGTCATCGCCGGCGCCTAGAGCCTTCAATACATAAGATGGCTCCAGCGTCGCAGAGGTGCAGGCCGAACCGCTGGACACCGCAATATCGTTGATGCCCATCAGCAGAGACTCGCCTTCTACATAGGCGAAGCTGATGTTCAAATTGTTGGGCAGGCGGTGCTCCATAGAGCCGTTGATGTAGACCTCGTCGAGCTGACCCATGATCTTTTCCCTCAGCCGATCGCGCAGCGCCCCCAGCCGCTTGCCTTCTTCTGCCATCTCTTCGTTCGCGATGGCGCAAGCCTTGCCGAGTCCCACGATGCTGGGAACATTCAGCGTGCCGGAACGCATGCCGCGTTCGTGACCTCCGCCGTCGATCTGCGCAACCAGCTGCACGCGCGGGTTCTTGCGGCGAACATACAGAGCGCCCACGCCCTTCGGACCGTAAATCTTGTGACCACTGATCGAGGCAATGTCCACGTTGTCCTGAATAACGTTGAACGGAACCTTGCCTACGGCCTGCACCGCGTCAGTGTGAAACAACACGCCCCGCTCATGACACATCGCTCCGATCTCGCGGATCGGCTGCAACACACCGATCTCGTTATTGGCGGTCATGATGGTGACAAGAATGGTTTTGTCATCCATGGCACGCTTCAGGTCGTCGAGGTCGATGCGCCCGTCCTTTTGCACCGGCAGGTAAGTCACGCGGAAGCCGTACTTCTCCAGTCGCTTGCAAGTGTCGAGCACGGCCTTGTGCTCGGTGGCCTGCGTGATGATGTGGTTGCCCTTCTCGCGGTACATCTCGGCTGCGCCCTTGATGGCCAGGTTGTCGCTCTCGGTAGCGCCGGAGGTGAAGATAATCTCCTTCGTGTTGGCGCCGATGAGCTTGGCGATGCGTTCGCGAGCTTGCTCGGTAGCCTGCTCCGCTACCCAACCGAACTCGTGGTTGCGGCTGGCAGCGTTGCCAAAGAGCTCGTTAAAGTAGGGCATCATCTCTTCCACAACGCGCGGGTCGGGACGGGTCGTGGCATGGTTGTCCATGTAGATGGGCAGCTTTACATTCCCGTTACCACTCATGACATCTGCGCTCATAATTGCCGTAATCTCCTAAACCTTTTCTGCCGTGTCAGATGACCAGCCGAGAGTCACAAGCTCCGGCGCTGACTCCGGTTCGGATTCGATCATGTCCCATATGGTTAGTTTGTTCAGAACTTCTTCAATCGTGCGACTCACCTTCAGCAGGGGCCCGCGAACCGTGCAACGGTCGCTCTGATCGCAATCCGAGTCGGCTGCACTGCATGAAGTTATGAACAAAGGACCTTCTATCGTGCGAATCACCTCGTACGCGCTGATCTTCTTGGGATCGCGTGCCAGAACGTACCCGCCATTCGTGCCGTACTGAGCCGTCAGCAACTTGGCCTTTGCCAGCCTCTGCAGGATCTTGGCAAGTGCCTCCTGCGGAATGCTGTACATTTCAGCCAGGTCTTTGGCGCTGCAAGCCCCCAAGTCAGCGTGTTGCGCCAGATGGCGCATGGCAATTAGCCCGTAATCCGCTTTCTTGGTGAGCTTGAGCAAGTTCTAACCCTCTCGGCAGTACCGTTGGACGAATTGCCGACCAATTCGGTCGCAATTTAATTGTAGCCATCCAGGCCGCTGAAATGCAAGCCTTTCCAGCCAATGCAACCGATTGGCAGCAAGCGGTAAGTTTATGAGGCTGAATGGCTTGCTAATTGGCGATAAATCTCGTCGGATATCGTGTGGCAGGGATGCCCTGCGATGCCCTTTCATGCATTTTTAGGAACGAATTCATCTGGCCTTCGGGAAGTGAAGTAGAGATCCTAATTCCATTTCTTGGTCTTCGCCGGTCGCCTCTCGTTACGGCAGAAGGGTTAAGACACTGGCCGAACCGGTTGAGACCCACAGCCAACAGCCAGGAGCGAACAGCCGCTGATGGCCCCAAGGTGACCTGTACGAGCACTTCCACGTGTGGCGCGATTTTCACATTCCAGTCGCGAGAAATGCTTGACATGATGTGCCGCGGGGCTACAATACCGCTCAATTCGCAGCTGCCCGAGGGGGTTCGGGCGAGGCGTTATGAGCTATATCCAACCGACAAACACAACCCACAGCTATCCCCAGAGCGAGACAATGGCCCACACTTGCCTTCATCCTCGAGTCCAGGTGGTGTCGCGCGACGAAGATTCGGAATTCGTGGAGTGCCTCGAATGCCGAGAGATCTTCGAATCGAGCGAATTCCGCGACATGGAGATTGAGGCGAAGATTCCCACCGAAGAAGAATAGGCCGTCGAACAATCCAAAGCTTGTGCGAGAGGATAGAGGTGTGTCCAAAGGCCGCTCTTCGCTCTTGGCTTGATTCTTATCCCAAACGCAAAGCTGAATCGGACGAGACATCGGCGGGGGCGAGCTCGCCGGCGAGAAACCTCGGATAGGCTGCTGCGGCGATCATGGCCGCGTTGTCCGTCGAGAGCTTGCGAGAAGGGAAGAACACTGGGAGAGCTTCTTCGGCGGCGCGGTCTTCGAAGGTCTTGCGCAACTCGCTGTTGGCAGCGACGCCGCCGGTAACCATCAGCGTCGCTACTCCGTGGTCGACAGCGGCCGCCACCGTCTTACTAACAAGGTCATTTACTACGGCGTGTTGGAATGATGCGACGAGATCGAGCGTCTGACGATCGCAATGGGCAAGGTAGTCTTCTGGTTTCGGTTTCGCGATCGACTTGATCGCCTCGCGGCGGCGCCGGATACTCTCCGCCATGACATGCACTTCAACATACCTCAGCACGGCAGTCTTGATGCCGCTGTAGGAGAAGTCAGTGCGCAGTTCGTCAGGCGAATGGCGGTTTTCCGGGTTGCGGTCACGGTGCTTAATCTGCGCAAAAGGAAACTTTACAGCGTCGGGATCGCCATGCTTCGCGAGGAAGTCGATGACCGGCCCACCGGGGTAGCCAAGCTCCAGTAGCTTCGCGACCTTGTCGAAGGCCTCTCCGGCAGCGTCGTCACGCGTGTGGCCAATGTTCCTGTAGGTCCAAGCGGAGTCGCGGCGTTCGGCGAGATAAAGGTGCGTGTGGCCCCCGCTGACCACCAGAGCGAGAACCGGGAATTGGAGCTCGGTGTTGCCGTTTTGCCGCTCCTCGAGCAGCACAGCGTGGATGTGACCTTCTAGATGATTCACCGCGATGAGCGGCTTATCGACCGCGAATGCCAGCGCCTTGGCATAGCTCAGGCCCACAAGCAGCGAGCCGGCGAGGCCTGGGCCTTGGGTGACCGCAATCGCATCGATCGTTTCATACGTTTTGCTTGCGTCTTCTAGCGCTTTTCGTACGACAGGAACGATGGCCCGCAGATGTTCGCGCGAGGCCAGCTCGGGGACAACCCCTCCGTAGGGATGGTGTGTCGCAATCTGCGAATAAACCACATTGGAGATGAGCTCTTCGCCCGACCGCACGACAGCAGCAGCCGTTTCGTCGCAAGACGACTCGATGCCGAGGATGTAGGTGTCAGCCACCCATCCATTTTAAGGGGAACGAGCACTGGACGTATTGGTTAGTGCGAAGTCTCAAGAGTCGTCATGTGCAGGCTAGAGGTTGCATCTTGCAGCTTTGGCAAAAATACCCGCCACAATAAAATCAATACCAATGATTAACCCTGGCAGCGCCTTCGGCTGCCACTCTTGCGGTCAGCCACATAGAAGCAAGCTGCCATCATCACTCCTCCACTGATATACGAATTGAAAAGACTAGCACGATAGCGAACGAGGATCGGGAAGACTACAAATATCTTTGATTTAACCCTGCCTTCCTCACGCACCACAAAAATGCCGAAGCTCACGAGGCGGGCTTTAGAATCTCTTCATGTCTATTCGCGCATTCGCCGTTGATGTGGTCCGCGAGCTCCGTCGACACGGCTTCCAGTCCTACCTGGCGGGAGGCTGCGTGCGCGACATGCTGTTAGGACATGAACCGACGGACTACGACGTCACTACTGACGCTACTCCCGACCAGGTGATGCGCATCTTTCCCGAGACCTACGCCGTAGGCGCACAGTTTGGCGTGGTCCTGGTGCCGGTGCCGAAGGATGGACGTGAATTCGGTCCCGCGGGACCTCCGCATCCCGTGGAGGTTGCAACATTTCGTTGCGACGGCATCTACTCCGACGGCCGGCATCCCGACCAGGTGCAATATTCCAAATCGCCGCAGGAAGATGTCCGGCGCCGCGACTTCACCATCAACGGTTTACTGATGGATCCGCTGGACGGCTACCGAGTGCTCGATTTTGTCGGCGGGCGAGCAGACCTTGATGCGGGTGTCGTACGTGCCATCGGCCAGGCCGAGCGCCGCTTCCAGGAAGACAATCTGCGAATGTTACGCGCGGTCCGCTTTGCAGCGCGTTTCGAATACAGGATCGACGCCGCGACTTTCGCGGCGATCCAAAAGCTGGCAACCGGCATTCACCAGGTCAGTCGCGAGCGCGTGCGCGACGAGCTTACGAAAATGTTGACGGAAGGCCACGCGCGGCGTGCCTTCGAGTTGCTCGACAACTCGGGGCTTCTGGGAGAAGTATTGCCCGAAATCACGCGCCTGCGGGGTGTGGAGCAGCCGCCGCAGTTTCATCCCGAGGGCGACGTATTTGTGCACACCATGCTCCTGTTAGCGCAATTGCCGGCGAACGTGCCGCGCACACTGGCTTGGGGAGCGCTGCTGCACGACGTCGGCAAGCCCGCAACCTTTCGGCTGGCTCCCGATCGCATTCGCTTCGACGGGCACGTGGAAGTCGGAGTCGCCATCACTCGGGAGATCGGTCATCGGCTGCATTTCTCCAAGGATGACATCGAGCAGATAGCTGCGCTGGTTGCCAATCACATGCGCTTCATAGACGTTGAGCGCATGAAGGAGTCCACCTTGAAGCGCTTCATGCGGCTGCCTCGTTTTGAGGAGCACTTGGAAATGCATCGCATGGACTGCCTGGCCAGCCACGGCGATCTGGAGCTGTACCAGTTCGTGTCAGACAAGCTGCGAACCACTCCGGCCGCCGAAATCAGACCGTCGCCATTGTTGAGCGGGCGAGACCTGATTGCGATGGGCTACCAGCCCGGCCCATGGTTCAAGGAAATTCTCGCGGCGGTGGAGGATGCGCAGCTCGAGGGTAAGCTGCGGTCGCGCGAGGAAGCGGTGCGCTGGGTGGAGCACGAGTTTCAGCGATGATCGGCTGCAGCTGCGCTTCAGCGCAGCCCGGTCGTGCATCGGCCAGCCACACAGCCGTTTTTTAGCCTGGGGCCACACCTGACGCGAACCTCTCGTTTGCTCTAGAATCAAGGTTCAACTTATGCAGCACGCGCGTGCAACACTGCGGCAGATTTTTGCCGAGAAAGTATGTGTTCCCTCCGCTGCCGAAGCTCCGCTGCTCGCGTGGCCGGTAGTCTGCGGAGCCCCTGTGGCGCAGAAAACTCGCGCGTTGAGCTTTGTGGATGGCGTGTTGCTGGTTGCCGTACCCGACATTGCATGGCGTGCCCAACTGCAAAGCATGTACCAGCAGTACCTTGCCGGCCTGCATCAAGTGGCGGGCAAGCAGGTGAAAAGCATTTCCTTCGTGGTGGCGCCGCAAGTCACTCGTCCAATTGAGTAATCGCGGAGACAGCAAGACATGGTTTCGGAGAAAGACGTCTCTTACGTCGCAGACCTGGCACATCTCGAGCTGACCGCTGAGGAGCGTGTCCGCATGTTGAAAGACCTGAACTCCATCCTTGGATTCATTGAGCGACTGAACGAGCTCGACACCTCCAAGGTCGAGCCCATGGCGCAAGTCACCGGCCGCTACAGCACTAAGAAGGATGGCGACGCATTCAGCTACGCCATGCGCGCCGACGAGTTGCGCCCCAGCCTCCCGCACCAAGAAGCCATGCAGAATGCTCCGCAGACGGACGGCACGTTCTTCAAAGTTCCCAAGGTGATTGAACGATGACCGCCCTCGAAACCATGACGGTGGAATCGACGCGCACTGCGGTCCTGGAAAAACAGACCACAGCGTCGGCGCTCGTGGATGCGTTCTACAAGAAGATCGAAGCCGATGATCCCGCCATTGGCGCCTATCTTACGCTTTGCAAAGACCGTGCGCATCGCCAAGCCGAGCGCATTGACTCGCTGGCTGACAGGGGCGATGCGCTGCCTCCGCTTGCGGGCGTGCCGATTGCGATCAAGGACGTTCTGACCACCAAGGGTGTTCGCACTACGGCCGGCTCGAAGATTCTCGACAATTTCATCGCACCTTACACAGCGACTGCAGTTGCACGCCTTGAAGACGCCGGTACGATCGTGCTCGGCAAGACCAACTGTGACGAGTTCGCCATGGGTTCGTCCAACGAGAACTCCGGCTTTCATCCGGTCAAGAACCCGCGCGATCTCTCACGTGTACCGGGGGGATCCTCTGGCGGGTCGGCGGCGGTTGTCGCAGCGGGAACTGCCGTCGCGTCATTGGGCTCCGATACCGGGGGGTCCGTTCGACAGCCGGGGGCGTTCTGCGGCGTAGTTGGCCTGAAGCCAACCTATGGCCGCGTCTCGCGCTATGGATTAATCGCGTTCGCTTCTTCGCTCGATCATGTCGGGCCATTCGGCAAGACGGTAAATGATGTCGCGCTGATCTTGCAGCACATGGCCGGTCGCGATCCAATGGATTCCACTTCGGCCGACCTGCCGATCTCCGATTACGCCTCGCACATCGGCGAGCCAATCACCGGGCTGCGCATTGGAATTCCTAAGGAGTACTTCGGCGAGGGTCTGGATCCTGAAGTTCGGGCGGCGGTTGAGACCGGTATTCAAGAGCTTGCCAAGGCGGGTTGCGAGATTGTTGATATCTCACTGCCTCACACCGAATACGCGATTCCAACCTACTACCTCATCGCCACTGCGGAAGCTTCATCTAACCTTGCCCGCTTCGACGGTGTCCGCTACGGCCTGCGAGAACGTGGAGCCAAAACACTCGCTGAGATGTATCGCAAGACGCGGGACGCTGGGTTCGGCACAGAAGTGAAGCGCCGGATCATGCTCGGAACCTATGCACTGAGTGCCGGCTACTACGATGCTTATTACCTGAAAGCGCAAAAGGTCCGCAGTCTGCTGGCCCGCGACTTCGACGAGGCGTTCGCGAAAGTCGACGCGATTGTGACGCCGACCACACCGACGCCCGCATTCAAACTTGGCGAGAAGGCCGACGATCCGCTGGCCATGTATTTGGCCGATATCTACACGGTGACGGCGAACCTTGTTGGCGTGCCGGGCATCACGGTTCCGTGCGGCAAGAGCAGGGAAGAGCTGCCCATCGGACTGCAGATTCTGGGCAAACACTTCGACGAGGTGGCTGTCTTGAAGATCGCGCATGTGGTGGAGCATGCACTGGCGGCGTCTACAGCCTAAGCAGGCGAGTAATACCGCTCTCCCGCGCACGCCCTGCAGAGAGTCCCGCCTTCCCACCGTACCTCGCGCCGGAAGTTGATCCCCTCGCCGCATTGCGCGCACACGATGCGTTCACCTTTGTAGCCGGGAAGCTCCTGCGGACCAACCTCAACCTTCACCCACTGCACCTTGAACAGATCATCATTCGACATCTCACGGTAAGCCAGCATCTGCTGCTGGTTTTTGTTCTCTATCTCCGGATGCAGCTGCCGCGCCAGTGCCTTAGAACTCTCGCGGGCCGCCAAGCGCACTGCGCGTCCGCTCTCCAGATCGACGAATGTCGCCGCCACCTTGCCCCAGTCCCTAAACTTCAGCGCGCGCTTGCCAAGACGGCATCCCGTCACCACGCCAATAGCGTCGGTCATGCAGCGGTCAATCTCGACATACGTGACCAAGCGCTTGCGGTCTTTGCCGTAGGGATCCTCGAGCCCGAGCAGTTCGAGCCCATGTAAGGCCATGCGCACGCCGAGAATCTGTCCGGCACAGAGATGTCCGTGGGCTATTTCTGCATCGTGAAGGAGTTCGTCGAATGACTTCAAATGCCTCACCTTGAGCTCGAAGGGTGTGGCTAGTTTACGTCATTCCTCCCCCGCAGAGTCTGGCGCAAGTTAGGAAAGTAACCCGCTGTCATACAATGAGCACGCGCTTAACCTTGAGCTCGAAGGGTGTGGCTAGTTTACGTCATTCCTCCCCCGCAGAATCTGGCGCAAGTTAGGAAAGTAACCCGCTGTCATACAATGAGCACGCGCTTAACCTTGTCATGTCTCAGCCCACCCACAGCATCGTCATTCCTGCCTACAACGAAAGTGAACGTCTCGCTTCCTCCATCCCGAAGGTACTGCAATACATTTATGAGCGCGGACTGCACGCCGAAATCGTTGTGGTAAACGACGGTTCGCGCGACGCGACCGCTGAGGTTGTGCGGAAATTCGCGGCCGCCGACGCCTCGATCTTGCTGTTGGAAAACCCTGGCAATCGCGGCAAAGGCTACAGCATTCGCAACGGCATGTTGCACGCGCGCGCGGCGGTCGCCCTGTTCACCGACGCGGATTTGTCCTCCCCTATCACTGAGGCCGACAAGCTGTTTGCTGCGATCGAAGATGGCGCTGACATCGCTATTGGCTCCCGCTGGTTACAGCGCGAACTTCAGACCGAGCGCCAGCCGCTTCTGCGTCAGCTCTTCGGCAGACTGTTCAACATTGGCCTTCGTCTGATGCTGGGGTTGAAATACAAAGATACCCAGTGCGGGTTCAAGGCCTTCAATCGCCGTGCTATCGAAACCGTCTTCACTCGCCAGCAGATTGAGCGCTGGGGGTTCGATCCCGAGCTGCTTTTCCTGGCCGATAAATTCGGTTTGCGAACGGCCGAAGTCCCAGTGGAGTGGGCGCACGACCACCGATCCAAAATCAATCCGTTGCGCGACGGGCTGAAAATGGGCGCGGAAATGCTCAAGATCCGATGGAACTGGTTGTTGGGCCGATATCGAAAGCCATCTAAAGAAGCGCGCCTGGTTCAGCAGTCCGATTGAGCCTGCAATCCTAATAACTTACAGGACTCTATTGCGGGGTTGCCTGGGCAAGTCAGCTCGAGCAATATTTTTTGCGCGTCTCATGGACCGGAGCTAGAGGAATTTTTGCAGCTTCGTCGCGCCCCGAGCATCTTGAGTTGAGGCACTTTGGCCTTACAATCGCCTGCAACTCAGCAGGAGGAGACGGCGGAGAACAAAGAAATATGACAAGCACGCTGACTATCCCGGACGAGCGCGTCAGCCCCGCAGCCTTACTCGACAAATACCGTTCGGTCCGGCAAACTTCGCTCCGGCTCTGCGCGCCGTTGACCATGGAAGACCATAGCTTGCAGGCCATGCCCGACGCCAGTCCGGCGAAGTGGCATCTGGCTCACTCGACTTGGTTCTTTGAGACGTTTCTCTTAAGCGAGCACCTTCCGAACTACCGCCCAGTAAATCCCGCCTTTCGCAGCCTCTTCAATTCCTATTACAACGCTGTTGGCGAACGCCCTCTGCGCGCCCTACGGCACATGTTGTCGCGGCCAACGCTGGACGAAGTGCTGGCTTATCGCGAGCACGTCGATTCGGCCATGGAGCGGCTAATTGCCCGCGATTTAGCATCGGATGTCTTGGACTTGGTGGAACTAGGTTTGAATCACGAGCAGCAGCATCAGGAGTTGATTCTCACCGACGTGAAATTTGGATTGGCGGCAAATCCGCTGCTGCCTGCCTATCGCAACATCTCGCCGGTCCACCACCCGTCGAGTGCGGGCCAACTGCGCTGGCAATCCTTCCCCGAGGGCGTGTATAACGTCGGATTCGATGGCGGGGGCTTCTGTTTCGACAACGAGCGTCCAACGCACAACGTCTATCTTGGCCCCTTCCGCCTTTCTTCTCGCCTGGTGACCAACGGCGAATACCTGGAGTTCATGCGCGACGATGGCTACGGCAACCCGGCCCTGTGGCTGTCCGACGGCTGGGACACGGTCCGCACGAACCAATGGACCGCTCCGCTGTATTGGGAGCAGCGCAATGGCGGGTGGTGGCAATACACGCTCGAGGGCATGCAGCCAGTGAATCGGTCCGAGCCGGTTTGTCACGTCAGCTACTACGAGGCCGATGCCTTCGCGCGCTGGGCAGGCGCGCGTCTGGCAACTGAGTTCGAGTGGGAGGTTGCGGCGCGGGGATGCGAAATCGCCGGTAACTTTTTGGAGACTGATGCCCTGCATCCGCAGATTGCTTGCGACCGAGATAGTCTGACCCAGATGTTCGGCGATGTATGGGAGTGGACCTCAAGCGCCTACCTGCCTTATCCCGGATTTCAGCCGGCCGCGGGAGCCGTCGGCGAGTACAACGGTAAGTTCATGTGTAACCAGATGGTGCTGCGTGGCGGCTCTTGTGCCACGCCGCGATCGCACATCCGTTCGACCTATCGCAACTTTTTCCCTCCACACGCTCGTTGGCAGTTCATGGGCATCAGGTTGGCCAATGGCGACTAGCAAACCGCTGCAATTTCTCGCCAGCGATGCTACCGCCCTGGCGGTGCGCCGCGGATTCTCCGCCGTGCCAAAATGGCTTCCGGCGTGGCTTTTTTACGACGAAGTCGGTTCGGTTTTGTTCGAAGAGATTACCCGGCTTCCGGAGTACTATCCCACCCGCACCGAGCGCGCGATTTTCGAGGCCTACGCCGGTGAAATTCTGGAGGCGGCGGGCCCTTCGGTGACGCTTGTCGAATTGGGGGCTGGCACCGCTACTAAGACCTCAGTCCTGATCGAAGAAGTTCTCCGGCGGCAGACGCAGGCCCTGTTCTATCCCATCGATGTGTCCGTGAGCGCATTACAGGAAGCAGCCCGCCAGCTGGGAGGGCAGTTTCCTCGTCTGCGCGTGAACCCCATTGTTGCCGACTACACCGGAGGCGTGGAGGCGCTGGGTCGAATCTCCGGACGCAAGTTGGTGCTCTACATCGGTTCCAGCATCGGCAATTTCGAGCCCGACGAGTCAGTGCGAATCCTGCGTCGCATGAAACGATCGCTCCGGCCCGGCGATGCATTGCTGTTAGGCACCGATTTTGCCAAGAGTCCGAAGATCCTTATTCCTGCCTATGACGATGCCGAAGGTGTGACCGCGGCGTTCAACAAAAACATCCTTGCGCGCCTGAACCGCGAAATGGATGCCGACTTCAAGCTTGATGCCTTTCGCCACATTGCCCTGTGGAACAAGCGATGCTCGCGCATCGAAATGCATCTCCAAAGCCTCTCGGCACAGCACGTCTTCCTTTCGATGATCGACATGGACCTCTCGTTCACATCGGGCGAACGCATCCACACCGAAAACAGCTACAAATACACGATGCCGATGGTCGAGACCATTCTGCGCGAGAGCCGTTTCTGCCTCGAGCACACCTGGTGTGACCGGCAAAAGTGGTTCGGCGTGCACCTGGCGCGCGTATAGAGTAGGATTTCGGTAAAGACACTCTGGATCGCTTACTGCCGGCGAGACTGCGCTGATGCCTGTTTGATAGCCTGCACAATCCAGGGCTGCGACTCAAACGCCCGGAACTGCTCTTCCAGTTTGAGTTGCAAGGCAGCCTTCTTGTTGGTTCTGTCGCCCGCATAATCACGGCAGGTCTTGGTGATCGCCGCGCCGGTCTTCAATTCCGAACACTCTTTAACCGGCTCAAATGTCTTCGGATTACTCCACAGGCTAGTGCCCTGAATGAAGGCATATTGCAAGCTATTGCGCGCCGAGCGTTTCAGGTCCGTATACGACAGCTTCTGGTCCTCTGCAGCACGCAGATATTCATGGCTCATGTCTGAGCGCGAGACCCCTTCGTCGTCGGTAGCCAGCGCAACTGGCACGCCCGTCTGCATATATTCGTGCAGTGGATGTTGCTTTCCGCGTACTCCCAGAATGACATCGTTGCTGGTGAGGCAAATCTCCACCATCACCGGCTTCTTACCGTCATTACCCGACATCTCCTGCATCAACTGCAATGCGTTGGTTTCATTCATCACGTCCACACCGTGACCGATGCGCTCCGCCCCGGCAATTTTGACGGAATCGTGGATATGAAAGCGCAGTCCCTCGGGTGGAACCAGCCCGTACGCTAGCTCTCCGGCATGCAATGAGACAGGTATAGAAGGGTATTGACTGTGCAGGTAATGCATCATCCGCATATGCAGTGGAAAGTCATGCATGGGGATGTAGTAGTCCTCAGGCATCACCATGTTGAGGCCAACGAATCGCGGATCCGCCATCGCCAGCTCGAACGCGAGTACCATTTGGGCATAGACGATCTGCTTGGGCAGGCCTCGCAACACCTGAAACAGATAGCGTTGCGTAACCCTACAACCGGGCTGCTTTTTGGGCGTGTCGCAGCCCAACTTCGCGTCGCGACTCTTCTCGGCCTCGTTGGTTTGCTGAATTGCGTCCTGGACTGCACCGCTCATGCCGTTCTCTAGCAGCGCTTTGCGCAAAGCCGTCAGCGCCTCTGTGGAAGCGTCATCCGTAAGCCGGATCGACTTCACGCCATCTGCTGCCAGCAT
>Ga0209465_10000537_pt1 | contig 17513 bp, 16 predicted proteins | sample PanSoiPlot1MoBio_FD_188321 | JGI IMG/M metagenome (GOLD analysis project Ga0209465, IMG submission 188321) | Tropical forest soil microbial communities from Panama analyzed to predict greenhouse gas emissions - Panama Soil Plot 1 MoBio (SPAdes)... | ecosystem: Environmental > Terrestrial > Soil...
TGCAGGATCAGATGCGGCGGCCCTGGCGACGCGCGCCACGCGAGAGGGAGACAACTACGTCCTCAAAGGTCAGAAGCAGTTCATTTCCGGCGCAGGCGCCAGCGACCTCTATCTCGTCATGGCGCGCAGCGGCGGCGACGGACCTTCCGGGATTTCCGCCTTTGTCGTGCCAGCCGACACGCCGGGACTTTCCTTTGGCGCCAACGAACGCAAAATGGGCTGGAATGCGCAGCCGACGCGCGCGGTGATATTTGAGGACGTGCGTGTGCCGGCGGCGAACCGGCTCGGCGCGGAGGGGACGGGTTTTAAGATCGCGATGGCCGGTCTCGACGGCGGCCGGCTCAATATCGCCGCCTGTTCGCTCGGCGGCGCCCAATCTGCACTGGACAAGACCCTCGCCTATGTGAGCAACCGCAAGGCTTTCGGCCGGCGCCTTGACGAGTTTCAGGCGCTGCAATTTCGCCTGGCCGACATGGCGACGGAGCTTGAAGCCTCGCGCGCTTTGTTGTGGCAAGCCGCCGCCGCACTCGATCGCAAGGACGTCAATGCCAGCCGGCTTTCGGCCATGGCCAAGCGCTTTGTGACCGACGCCTGCTTCGAGGTCGCCAATCAGGCACTGCAGTTGCATGGCGGCTATGGTTACTTATCCGAATACGGCATTGAAAAAATCGTGCGGGATTTGCGGGTGCACCAGATCCTTGAAGGCACCAACGAAATCATGCGCCTCATCGTGGCGCGAAGCCTCGTCGGCCGATGAGCGAAACGCTTCTGCGCGACGATGACCTGATCGTAAGAAGCGACGGCGCGCTGCGCCGGATTACGCTAAACCGGCCGCAAGCGCTCAACGCGATTACGCTCGACATGGCGGTCGCGATGACGGCGCTGCTGCGGGAGTGGCAATCGGACCAAAAAGTCGACATCGTGCTACTCGACGGCGCCGGCGAACGCGGCTTTTGCGCCGGCGGCGACATCCGCGCGCTTTACGAGGCCGCCAGGAGCAAAACGGTGAGCGCAGCCGATGCGCTACCGGCGCGGTTCTGGGCGACCGAGTACAAGCTGAATGTCTTGATCGCGCGCTATGCCAAGCCCATCGTCGCGGTGATGGACGGCTTGGTGATGGGCGGCGGCGTCGGGCTCTCGGCGCATGCCGCGCATCGCGTGGTTACGGAGCGTTCGGCCATCGCCATGCCGGAAGTCGGCATCGGCTTCTTTCCGGATGTCGGCGCCTCTTTCCTGCTGGCGCGCGCCCCCGGTCATATCGGGATCTATCTCGCTTTGACCGGTCAGCGCGTCGGCGCCGCAGACGCGCTATCCTGCAAACTCGCCGATATTCACGTGCCCGTGGATCGCTTGATCGAGCTCCCCGCCATGCTCGCCTCTTGCCGCAGCCATGGTGAAGTCCGTGCCGGCCTCGAACGATTGTCGGCTACGCCCGCTTCCGCGCGATTATCCGAGGAACGCGAATGGATCGACGCTTGCTACGGCGGCGGCGCGCTTGAAGAGATGATCGCGCGGCTGCGCGCATGCCGCGCCGAAGGCGCGCAGGCTGCGCTCGATGTCATGCGCAAGGCCTCGCCGACCTCGCTGAAAGTGACGCTGCACAATATCCGCTCGGCGGCGACATTCGACCGGGTTGAGCAGAGTTTTGTGCAGGACTACCGTATCGCGCTCGCTTGCATTGCCGGGCACGACTTCATTGAAGGCATTCGCGCAGCCATCATCGATAAGGACCGCAACCCGCGCTGGCGACCCGACAAGATCGAAGCGGTGACGCCGGAGATCGTCGATCGGCACTTCCGGTCCGTGGGCAAACTGGAACTGACATTCGAATAGGAGTCTGTGATGCCGACTATCGGATTCATCGGGCTTGGCAATATGGGCGCGCCCATGGCCGCCAATCTCGTTAAAGCAGGCAACGCCGTCACCGGCTTCGACGTCGTCGCGGCGGCGCGAGCGGCCTGCGCACAATCCGGTCTTGAGATCGCGGGAAGTGCCAAGGCCGCGGGCGAAACCGCCGATGTCGTGATCACGATGCTGCCGGCGGGCGAACACGTGCGCGCGGTCTGGGCCGAGGTATTAGCTTCGGCAAAACGCGACGCGCTGTTCATCGATTGCTCGACCATCGACGTGACCAGCGCCCGCGCCGCGCATGCGCTTGCCGCCGAACGCGGCATCGCCGCGCTCGACGCGCCGGTCTCCGGCGGCGTGGCCGGCGCCACGGCGGCCACGCTGACCTTCATGGTCGGAGGCTCGGCGGAGGCCTTTGCGCGCGGCAAGCCGATTTTGGAACGCATGGGCAAGCGCGTCGTCCATTGCGGCAATGCCGGCAACGGCCAGGCCGCCAAAATCTGCAACAATATGATCCTCGGCGCCTCGATGATCGCGGTCAGCGAAGCCTTCGTTCTCGGCGAGAAGCTCGGGCTCTCCCATCAGGCGCTGTTCGACGTCGCCTCGGCGAGTTCAGGCCAATGCTGGTCGCTGACGAGTTACTGTCCCGTGCCCGGTCCCGTTCCGGCGAGCCCCGCCAATAACGGCTACAAGCCGGGCTTCGCCGCGGCTTTGATGTTGAAGGATCTCAAGCTTGCCCGCGAAGCCGCAGCGACCGCGCATGTCAAGACTGCGATCGGCTCCCATGCGGCTGAAATCTACGACCGCTATGCGGCGGCGGGTCACAGCGCGAGCGATTTCTCCGGCATCATTAATTTCGTTCGCGAAGCGTCGAAATAGAACGGTGAAAGGCTGCTCTTGCCTTCGCCGGACTATCCTCGCAGCGCTACCATCTGACCGCCGTCGGCGACGATCGTCGCGCCGGTCACGAAGCGCCCGGCGTCGGACGCGAGCAGCAGCAACGGGCCGTCGAGATCGCACTCTTCGCCGAAGCGGCCAACGGGAATGTCGCGTTTGATCGCGATGCCGCGCTCGGTCGCCAGATAGTCGCGATTCATTTCGGTGACGATCCAGCCCGGCGCGATGGCGTTGACCCGAATGCCCTTGAAGGCGAGTTCGAGCGCCAGCGCCTTGGTCAATTGGATGACGCCGGCTTTCGCCGTGGCATAGGCGATCACCCCTTTATCGACGCCGAAGCCGAGCACCGAGGCGATGTTGACGATGCTGCCGCCGGAGTTTGCCGCCAGCATGCGGCGCGCCGCTTCCTGCGCCCAAAAGAACACCGCGTCGAGATTGGTCGAGACAATGCGGCGCCATTCTTCCTCGGCCATCTCGACCGCGCGGCCGGCATGAGCAACGCCGGCATTATTGACGAGGATCGTCACCGTGCCGAATGCCTCTTCCGCCGCGTCGAACGCCTTCGCCATGGCGGTGCGGTCGCGCACATCGGCGGCGACCGCGATTGCCTTGCCGCCGGCCTTTTCGATTTGCGCTTGCAGCCCGGTCAACCGCTCGGCGCGCCGCGCCACCAGCACGACCGACGCGCCGTTTTCGGCCAGAACCTGGGCGAAACGCGCGCCAAGCCCGCTCGAAGCGCCCGTCACCAGCGCGACCTTGCCGTCAAGATTGAAAAGTTGTGTGGCGGTCATGATTGGTCCTTTTGCGGTCCGAATGGCAAGGCGCGCGGAAAATCACGGCGCATAAAGCCGATGCGGCAGCGCCGTCGCAAGCCCCGGCGCAAACCACAGCGCAATCAACATGGCAAGCTGAATGAGCACGAAGGGGATGATGCCGAGATAAATGTCGCGCGTCGTCACTTCCGGCGGCGCGACGCCGCGCAGGTAGAACAATGTGGGACCGAGCGGGGGATGCATGTAAGAGGTCTGTAGATTGACCGCCAGCATGATGCCGAGCCAGACCGGATCGACTCCTGGCATTTGCAGCAGCACCGGCGCTACGATCGGCACCACGACGAAAATAATCTCGAACGCGTCCATGATGAAGCCGAGCAAAAAGACGGCGACCATGACCGCGAGAACCGCGCCAGCCACGCCGCCGGGCAGATTGGTCAGTGTGCGCGCAACCAGGCCGTCGCCGCCGAGCCCGCGGAACACCAGACTGAACACGGTCGCGCCGACCAGGATGACGAAGATCATGCTCGTGATCTGAGTGGCGCGGATCATAACCGGCAGCAACAGGCCTTTGGCGCCAGCCTTGCGCATGGCCAGTAGAATCGCGCCGACCGCGCCGACCGAGGCGGCTTCCGTCGGCGTCGCGATGCCGGCGAGAATGGAGCCGAGCACCGCGAGGATCAGCGCGAATGGCGCAACGAGAGCCGAGACGAGTCGTGCGCCAAACGCGACGCCGACTGGCGCCGCCGGATCGGCGGCGATGGCGGGAGATTTCTTTGGCCTGATCACCGCCACGGTGATGACGTAAAGCAGATAAAACAGGACCAGAACCAAGGCCGGAGCGATGGCGCCAGCAAAAAGATCGGCCACGGTGACCGTCTGCGGCGCAAAATTGCCCTTGGCCAATTGCGCCGCCTGATATGAATTGCTCAGCTGATCGCCGAGCAGAACAAGCACGGTTGCTGGCGGGAAAATCTGGGCGAGTGTCGCGGTGGCCGCAACTGTGCCCGCGGCCAAGGCCTTGTCGTAGCCGTGGCGCAGCATGGTCGGCAGCACGATCAAGCCCATGGTGACGGTTGTGGCGCCGACCACGCCCTTAGCCGCCGCCAGCAACACGCCGACGACGATCACCGACACGCCGAGGCCGCCCGGCAATGCGCCGAACAGCCGCCCCATGGTTTCCAGCAATTCCTCGGCAATGCGCGAACGCTCCAGCATCACGCCCATGAAAATGAAGAGCGGGATCGCGAGCAGCACGTCGTTGGTCATGATGCCGAAAATGCGCGCCGGCAGCGCGCCGAGCAGCGCAAAGTCCATGATACCCAAGGCTGTGCCGAGACCGGCAAAGCCAAGCGACACGCCGGCGAGTGTGAATGCGACCGGATAGCCGACAAGCAGCAAGGCGCAGACCGCGAGCACCATCGCAACCGCAAGCGTTTCGCCCATGGTCAGTGCGGTTGTTGGGGAGCGCTCAAGACAAGCGCAGCGCGGATGGCCTGGGCCACGCCTTGCAGACCGATCAAGGCGGCGAACAGCAGAATGACGGTCTTGAGTAGGTAGACCAACGGCAACCCGCTCGGCTGCGGCGAGGTTTCAAAGATGTGCCAGGAACGCTCGACATAGGGCAAGGTCAATGCGAACAGGACAGCGGCAAAGGGCAAGAGAAACACGAGCGCGCCGAGAAGATTGACCGCCGCGCGTGCCCGCGCAGTGCCGCGGGCATAAAAAATATCGACACGCACATGGCCATCGATTTGCAGCGTCCAAGCCGCCGCCAACATGAACAAACCGGCATGCGCGTAAAGGACCGATTCTTGCAGCCGGATCGAGCCGAAGCCGAGCGCGTAGCGAAAGACGACCACGGCAAACTCAGCCATCACAATGTATAGCGAGCACCACGCCGCAAGGCGGCCCACCGCTGCCGTGATGCGATCGATTTCGTCGGCGATGCGCGCGGTCGTGTTTCGCATGGTTGGCGCTCATACTATAATCTGCCTTAATGGCTTTCCGGAAACGGAATAGGACCGCCATGGACCAAAAACACGAGCACCATCACGACGACGAGCACGACTCCGAACTCTCCGAAATGCAATTGCGGGTGCGCGCGCTCGAGACGGTGCTGACCGAAAAAGGCTATGTCGATCCGGCGGCGCTGGACGCCATCATCGAGGCCTACGAGACCAAAGTCGGCCCGCATATCGGGGCGCGCGTCGTCGCCAAGGCCTGGAGCGATCCTTCGTTCAAGCGCGCGCTGCTCGACGATGCGACCAAGGCGGTGCTGGCATTCGGCGTCATCAATCGCGTCGGCGATCACCTGATCGCGGTCGAGAACACGCCGAAACTGCACAATATGATCGTCTGCACGCTGTGCTCCTGCTATCCGTGGGAGGTGCTCGGGCTGCCGCCGGTCTGGTACAAATCGGCTCCGTATCGTTCGCGCGCCGTGAACGATCCGCGCGGCGTGTTAGCCGATTTCGGCGTCAAGCTGCCGGTCGGGACCGCTATTCGCGTGTGGGACTCGACCGCGGAGACGCGCTTCATCGTATTGCCGATGCGTCCGACCGGCACCGAAGGTTGGAGCGAAGAAAAATTAGCAGGCCTCGTCACGCGCGACAGCATGATCGGCACCGGCCTTGCCAAAGCGCCGAGTGAGGTGGCGTGATGGACGGTGTCCACGACATGGGCGGCATGCACGGCTTCGGCAAAGTCGAGCCGGAGCAAAACGAGCCCGTCTTTCACGATGATTGGGAAAGACGCCTTTACGCGCTCTATCGCGCGATGAGCTACGCCGGCGTGTGGGTCATCGACCAGGCCCGGTTTGCCCGCGAGCGCCTGCCGCCGGCTGTCTATCTCGCCAGTTCCTATTACCGAAAGTGGGAATTGGGCATGGAAAAGCTCCTTGCCGAGCTCGGCCTTGTCGGGCCGGACGAGCTCGCGGCCGGCCACGCGCTACGCCCCGGCAAAGCGCTCAAACGCAAACTGGCCGCGCGCGACGTGCCCAATATCGTCACGCGCGGCTCGTACTCACGGGCGCCGCAAGCGCCGGCGCGGTTCAAGCCGGGCGATCGGATACGCACTAAGAACATTCATCCGACGACACATACGCGCCTGCCGCGGTATGCGCGCGACCGCATCGGCGTGATCGAGGCCGTGCGCGGCTGCCACGTCTTCCCCGATACGGTCGCCATCGACAAGGGTGAAGATCCGCAATGGCTCTATACGGTTGTGTTCGACGGGCGCGAATTGTGGGGCGAGGACGCCGAGCCCTCCCTTAAAGTCTCAATCGAGGCCTTTGAACCGTATTTGGACCTGGCATGAGCGCGGCTGACACAACGCTGCGCTCGTTCGGCCGGAATGACGGGCCGGACCGGAATGACGACCTGAAGATTCCCCGCGACCAACATGGCCCGGTATTTCGAGAACCGTGGGAAGCGGAAGCATTCGCGCTGGCGGTATCGCTGAACGAACGCGGGCTATTCACCTGGAAGGAATGGGCAGCCACACTTGGCGACGAGATCAAGAAAGCACAAGCCGCGGGCGATCCGGATACCGGCGAGACTTATTATCGGCATTGGCTCGCCACGTTGGAGCGTATCCTCGCCGAAAAAGGCATCGCCGATCCGGCTCTGTTGGCGCGCACGCGTGATGCATGGCAGCACGCCTGCGCGCGAACCCCGCATGGTGCGCCGATCACGCTCTGTGCCGACGATTTCCACGACTAGCTATTTCAGCCTGGACACCTGAACTGCTCCGCGGCGCCCTCGACGATCCGCGGGCAGCGTCAGCTCAATGCATGCCCAAAAGGTGCGGGAGAAAGAGCGTCAGTGCCGGCCAATAGGTGACGATTACAAGAAATACCAGCATGGTCAGCAGCCACGGCCATACCGCCACCGCCAGTTCGGTGATCCGCATGCGCGCGATCATCGACGCCACGTACAAATTAAGGCCGACCGGCGGATGGCACAGGCCGACCTCCATGTTGACGTCGATGACGATGCCGAAATGAACCGGGTCGATGCCCAGCCTTCTTGCGGCCGGCGCCAGGATCGGCGCCATGATCAAGATGATCGAATTCGGCTCCATGAAATTGCCGGCGGCGAGCAGCAGCACGTTGACCAGCAGCAAGAAACCGAACCAGCCGAGATTCTGCGCCGTGATCCAGTCCGCCAGCGCCGACGGAATGTTCTCGTTGGTGAGAACGAAGGAGAACAAGACCGCGTTGGTGATGATGTAGAGCAGCATCGCGCTGGTATTCGCGGCCCGCAACAACACCTCGAACACGTCCTTGAGCTTGATGGCCTTGTACACGTAAACCGAGATGAAGAACGAATAGACGGCCGCCATCGCCGCGGCCTCGGTGGCGGTGAACAAGCCGCTATAGATGCCGCCGATGATGATGACGACCAGCATCAGGCCCCAGATGCTGTCCCTGAAAGCGCGCCAGGTGTCGAGCCAGCTCGCTCTGGCCATGAAGGGGTAGTTCCGTTTTTTGGCGAGATACCAGGTCACCAGGCAGAGCATCGCCGTCAGGAGCGAGCCCGGCAGCAGACCTGCGACGAATAGCGCACCGATCGAGGTATTGGTGGAGATCGCGTAGACGATCTTCGGGATCGATGGCAGCATCAGAATGCCGAGCGACCCTGCAACCGTGATAATTCCGGCGCCAAAGCGCATCGGATAGCCGTGCCGGACCATCTCCGGCAGCACGATTCCTCCGATCGCCGCGACGGTGGCGACGCTTGAGCCGCACACCAGGGCAAACATCGCGCACGCCACGATTCCGGCGAGGCCGAGCCCACCGTGCCAATGCCCGATCAGCGACACGGCAAAATTGATCATGCGGCGCGCGACGCCGCCATGGCTGAGAAAATGACCGGCCAGGATGAAGAACGGGATTGCCATGATCTCGAAGCTCTCCAGGCCGGTGAACAGCTTCATCGACACCGACTCGATCGGCACGTCGCTGAGGATGAACAGGAACGTCAAGACCGTGAGGCCAAGCGCGATCGAAACCGGCATACCGGTAAGCATGAAGGCGATCAGAAGCACAAAGATCGTAATTGCTCGCACCGCCTGCGGGACAACAATGACGCCGGTTTTCTGCGCGATACAGATCGCCAGAATCAAGATCGGCGCCATGATGAGTGTCAGCGCCAGTGGATTGGCCCAGCGCTGCGAAACCGTGCCGTGAAGGCTGGTTGACGGGTGCAGCGCATCGGTTGCGGAGACCCCCGCGACGCGCGCCTCATTGTGATGCGGCAAGTCGCCGGTCCAGTAGTAATGCCATGCCACTTGCAAGAAGCGGAAACACATCAGCCCGGAGCCGAGCGGGATTGCTGAATAAACGATCCACATCGGCGCTTCGAGGTCGTTCGACTGCTGGCCGGTGCTGAACATCTGGCCGACGAAGTTGCTGCCAAAGAGGGCGATCGCCGCGGTAAACGCCGCACCGCACATGACCGCGAACAGGATCACCGGCTTGCGCGAATGCGACGGCAGCAGGTTGACCAATACGTCGACGCCGACATGGATGCCGGTGCGCACGCCATAGGCGGCGCCGAATTTGGCCATCCAGATGAACATGTAGATGCAGAGTTCTTGCGCCCACGAGAGATCGCGTGCCGCAAGCCAAGAATAGATCGCTCGAAATACATCCGGGATGATCGGCAGTCCGCGGGCGGCGGCCCATTTGGCTAGATCGATGGAGAGGCCGGTGCCGTAGCGATGCAGCACGGCGATGAAAATCAGCCCTGTTGCCGCCGCGATAAGAGTGGCGATCAGCCATTCTTCGAGGTGGTCCAGGACGCGGCCAAGCGTGCGAGCCCCCGCTCGCACAAAATGGGCCGGGAGCTGCTGCGCTCCCGGCCCCTTTTCTTTTCCGTGAGCTGACAAAGCCGCCGCTAAATTTGCAGGTTAAGCTCTTTGACAACGAGATCGAGAACTTCTTGCCCGACGCGCCCCTTCGCCCATTTGTAGGTCGGCGCCATTGCCACCTGCCACGCTTTGCGCTGGTCGTCGCTCAGATCGTGCAGCGTGGTCTTGCCGGAGGCTTTGATCGCGGCGAGCGAATCCTCGTTTTCCTGGCGCGCGATCGAATTCGTGTATTCGGTCGCTTCAGCCATGGCCTTATTCAACTGCGTGCGAATGTCGGGGGGCAGACCGTTCCAGTATTTGGAATTCACGATCACGGCATATTGCAGATGGGCGTGATACGAAATTGTGATGTGCTTCTGCACTTCGTGGAACTTCTGCGTCAGATAGTTGGAAGCCGTGTTCTCGCAACCATCCACGACGCCGGTTTGCAGCGCCTGATAAACTTCAGAGAAAGCCATGATCTGCGGGATCGAGCCGACCTCGCGGAAATACTGATCGGCGATCTTCGATCCTGAAATGCGAATTTTTAGTCCTTGGAAATCGGCCGGCATCAGGAGCGGCCGATTGGCCGAGACCATGTGGAAGCCATTGTCCCAATAGGCCAGGCCGCTGATGCCCTTTGCTTCAAGTTTCGCGAACAGCCATTGACCGACCTGGCCCTTCATCGCGTTCGTATAGACCTGGTCGTTCTTGAACAGCCAAGGCAGATCGAGCGCCTCGAATTCCTTGACGCCGAGGGGGGCGAATTTGGCCGTCGACGGCGCCAGCATCTGCACCGAGCCGAGCTGCAATGCTTCGATTTCCTCTTTGTCCTTGTACAGGCTGGAGTTCGGATAGACTTCGACTTTGACTTTGCCGTCGGTGTATTTCTCGGCGAGCTCCTTGAATTTCAGCGAGCCCTTGCCCTTAGGGGTGTCATTCGCCACGACGTGGCTGAACTTGATGACAATGGGCGATTGGGCAAAACCGCGGGTGGCCAGCGCGACCGGCGCGGCGGCAGCGAGCGCGACCGCGGAGCGTCGCGTAATTTTGCGGGTCATAGACGTTCCTCCAATGCGGCTTTAGCAGCCGTTTTGACACTTTCCCCTTGGTGTTTCCTCTCAATAGCGCGAATGGGCGAGTGGGCCAAGCACGCTCGTCTGGGAATTCTCCCTCAGTTCTGAACCAAAGTGAATTACTGGCGTCCATGGGACGCTATGCCGCGTTCGATCAATGCATGGCGGCGGCGGAGCGCGGCACCAGTGCGCCGGGATGGCGAAGAACATCGGCGGCTAGCCGGTGTGCGGCGGCTGCCGCCTGCACCGCCTCGCCGCCGGAAAGCCGGGCTGCAAGATAGCCGGCGTTGAAGCCGTCACCCGCCGCGATCCTGTCCACCGGCACCAGGATTTCCGGCACCGGCACGAATTCAAGGGCGCCGGAAGCGGCGACGAGTGCACTGTTGGGTCCGTTCTTCACTACGATTTCGGCGATGCCGAAGGCCTGCAACCGCGCCACTGTGCTCTCCGGCGACGGATCGCCCCAGAGCACGGCCTCATCATCAAAGGTCGGCAGTGCGATATCAACGCGTTTGAGCGCTTCCATAAAGACCGTACGCGTGCGCGCCAGGTTGCCCTTCCAACCCGCGGGGCGAAAATTGCCGTCGAACGCGGTCTTCGCGCCCTGCTGACGCGCAACTTCCAGCGCGGCGAATAAACGGCCGAGACCGTTGTTCGAATAAAGCGAAAGCGTAATCCCGGAGAAGTAGATCAGGCGCGCTGAGATGAGGCTTTGCGCAATTCGCATCCAATCCGGCAGTTCGAACAAATCACGCGCCGGCGCTCCGTCCGCCCATAGCCGGGCCACTCGCTCACCCGAGCCGCCCCGCTCGACCAGGGACAAAGCTGGCAACCGCGCCGGCACTCGCAAAATCAGATTGGGATCGATTCCTTCCGCCGAGGCGAGCGCGATGATGCTGTCGGAATAGGAATCATCGCCGACCGCGCTTGCGAACGCGACACCCAGGCCAGCGCGGGCCAGGTAGACGGCTGTCGTAAACGCGTCCCCCGCGCAGGCCGGAACGAAATTGCCGTCCGTGCCGCGCGTCAATTCGATTTGCGCCTCGCCGATACAGATAACCCGCGGTGGTTGGTCAGTCATGCGTGGAGCTTATCAGTCGGATAACGCTGGCTGGTCTGTCATGCGCAGAATGTTATATTGTAACATTACCTGCAAAACCCGCCCTGCCCGGATAAGCGATGACGCATCACCACCACCATGACGACGGACCACACCCATCCGCGGCTGCCGGACCGTCGCTGTTGCGGCTATCGGCGCCACGCCGGCTGGCGGTTGCCGGATTTGTTATCGGTCTGTTATGGGCCGCATTCTTTTGGGTGAGCCACTGACTGCGAAGACACACGATGCCGGAATTGCGATTGCAAAATCTGACCTTGGGCTATGAGCGCCATCCGGCTGTGCACCATCTCGAAGGCGTCGTGAAGAATGGCGCGCTTGTCGCGGTGGTAGGACCGAACGGCGCCGGCAAGTCGACGTTATTCAAGGGCCTCGTCGGCGCGCTTAAGCCGCTTGCCGGTGCCATCGAGCGGCACGGAATCGATAGTCGCGGCATCGCCTATCTGCCGCAAATTCCCGAGATCGAGCGGTCGTTTCCGATCACCCTGTACGACATGGTGGCGATGGGTCTGTGGAAGAGCCGCGGCGTATTTGGGGGCATTGCCGGCAAGGATCATCACACTATCGCGGCGGCGATCGCCGCAGTGGGTTTGAGCGGGTTCGAGCGGCGCGCCATCGGCACGCTATCCGGCGGACAAATGCAACGCATGCTGTTCGCGCGGCTTGTTGCCCAGGACGCGCAGCTCATTCTCCTCGACGAGCCATTTGCCGCGATCGATACGCGAACATCCGCTGAGCTTTTGGCGCTGGTGCAGCGCTGGCACGCCGAGCGGCGCACCGTGCTTGCCGCGCTTCACGACGTGGAACTTGCCCAAAAGGCATTTCCGGAAACCTTGTTGCTGGCGCGCGAACTGGTGGCCTGGGGACCGACCTGCGAGGTGCTGACCGTCGATAATCTCAACAAAGCGCGGCGCATGTGCGAGGCCTTCGACGAAACCGCCGAGGCTTGCGCCGTGGCGGAATAACCACCAAGACCCATGCTCTATGACAATCTGATCGCTCCGTTTGCCGAGTTCGAGTTCATGCGGCGTGCGCTCGTGGCCACGTTCGCGGTGGCCTTCGGGGCACCGCCGATCGGCGTCTTTCTGATGCTCCGGCGCATGAGCCTTATCGGCGATGCCATGGCGCATGCCATCCTCCCCGGCGCGGCCATCGGCTTCCTTTTCGCGGGATTGAATTTGCCGGCCATGGCGGCGACCGGCGTCGTCGCCGGATTCCTGATCGCGATCGGCGCCGGCCTGATTTCACGCTCGACGCCGTTGTCGGAGGATGCGTCGCTTGCCGCCTTGTTTGTGATTGCGCTCGCGCTTGGCGTCACCATCGTTTCGCTCAAGGGCAGCAATATCGACCTGATGCATTTCCTGTTCGGTTCGGTGCTCGCCATCGATAATGCCGCACTGGTTTTGATCCTTGCCATTACGTCGGTTTCGCTGCTCGTGCTCGCTTTGGTCTGGCGGCCGCTGGTGCTCGATTCGGTCGATCCCGGATTTCTGCGCTCGGTCAGCCGCGCGGGCACACCGGCGCATGTCGTGTTTCTGACGCTGGTCGTGCTCAACCTGGTCGGCGGCTTCCAGGCGCTCGGGACGCTCCTTGCCGTCGGCATGATGATGCTGCCGGCGATCACGTCGCGGTTCTGGGCGCGGGAGGTGACGGGGATGATGCTGGTTGCGGTTTCGGCCGCGGTCATTTCCAGTTATGCTGGGCTGTTGCTCTCCTATCGCGCGGATCTGCCGTCGGGGCCGGCCATCATCCTGGTCGCCGGCGCGATCTACCTTTTCTCGGTGGCGTTCGGGCCGTTTGGCGGCCTGATCTGGCTCGTTTGGCCGCGTCGTCACCTCGAGGCGTGAGCAGAACAAGATTTGCGGAGGGTTTTGAGGGCGCCGAAGATTGCTTATATAGCCTCGCAAGGGGTTTCGATTTGCAATGATTGAGCGCGAGCGACCACACGATTCCATTTCAACCCGCAGCAGAACCTAACGCCGGCTGAATTTATTCCCGCCTCCGCCCGCGCAAGAGTGACGCCGGAATTAACGCTTCAGGAGAATGTGAATGCCCGATCAAGTTTCGTCGGACAAAATTCCGGTAACCGTGCTGACCGGCTATCTGGGTGCCGGCAAGACGACCTTGCTCAACCGAATCCTTTCCGAACCACATGGCAAGAAATACGCTGTGATCGTCAATGAATTTGGTGAAATCGGCATCGATAACGATCTCGTGGTCGGCGCCGATGAGGAAGTCTTCGAGATGAACAACGGCTGCATCTGCTGCACCGTGCGCGGCGATCTCGTGCGCATTCTCGACGGCCTGATGCGGCGAAAAGGAAAATTCGACGCCATCATCGTCGAGACCACCGGGCTTGCCGATCCGGCGCCGGTCGCGCAAACCTTCTTCATCGACGAGAATGTCGGGCGCAAAACCAAGCTCGACGCAGTGGTCACTGTCGCCGACGCCAAATGGCTCAATGAGCGGCTCAAGGACGCGCCGGAGGCAAAGAATCAGATCGCGTTCGCCGATGTAATCCTGATCAACAAGACCGACCTCGTCTCGCCCGACGAATTAAGCGATGTCGAGGCGCGCATTCGCGGCATCAATCCTTACGCCAAGCTGCACAAGACGCAGCGGGCCAAGGTCCCGTTGGATGCGGTGCTGGGCCGCAATGCCTTCGATCTCGATCGCATCCTCGATCTCGAACCTGACTTTCTCGGCGGCGACGACCACGATCATCACCATCATCATGATCATGATCATGATCACGACCACGACCACGATCATGATCACGCGCATGCGCATTCGCATGGCGGGCTCAAGCACTACCACGATGAGGAGATGCAATCGATTGCACTGCACACCGACAAGCCGCTCGATCCCGACAAATTCTTCCCCTGGGTGCAGGACCTGGTGCAGAAGGAAGGCCCGAACATTCTGCGCTGCAAAGGCATTCTCGCGTTCAAAGACGACGACCAGCGCTTTGTCTTCCAGGGCGTGCACATGATTCTCGACGGTGATCATCAGCGGCCATGGAAAGCCGGCGAGACGCGCGACAGCCGCATCGTTTTCATTGGCCGCAACCTGCCCGGCAAAATGATCACCGAGGGGTTCGAGAGCTGCATCGCCAAATAGCGCCACGCGGCGCAAAGCTTCGCTCGCCGCGCAAGATCCGAGCGGCTGGCGCGGCGCCATGGCGCCCCTGCCCGGCCGCAACGACGGAGTAATGAAAGATGGCCGCAAGCGGCAGCGACACAGTTTCGGTCGTCGAACGCACCCGGCCGATCGCGATCGACGGCGGCATCGTCGGCGCGCATTTTCTTGGCCGCACCGCCGCTTTCGTTCTCGGCGAAGAAGCGATCGTCCTTGCGCCGCCCGACGGCGAGCCGCGCCGGGTCGGCGCCCATGGCGGGGCGATCCTCGCAACGGTGGCCGACGACAGCCGCGTCATCACCGCCGGCGACGATGGCAAAATCGTCGCCACTGACCCCCAAGGCGCAAGCAGTGTCTTGGCAAGCGACCCGAAACACCGCTGGATCGACCATGTCGCGCTCGGGCCGGATGGCGTTGTCGCCTGGTCCGCCGGCAAAACCGCCTATGTGCAAGCCAAGTCAGCGAAGAAAGAATTGCGTGAATTCGAGGCGCCCTCCACCGTCGGTGGGCTCGCCTTCTTCCCAAAGGGGCTTCGCCTCGCGATCGCCCATTACAACGGCGCCACGCTTTGGTTTCCCAACGCCGCCGGCGCAGCGCCGGAAAAGCTCGAATGGAAGGGCTCGCATCTTGGCGCGACGGTGAGCCCCGACGGCCGCTTCCTGGTGACCACGATGCAGGAGCCAATGCTCCATGGCTGGCGGCTGGTCGATCGCCAGCACATGCGGATGTCGGGCTATGCGGCGCGAGTCATGTCGCTGTCCTGGAGCGTAGGCGGTCATTGGCTCGCCACTGCCGGAGCGAGCCAGCTTGTATTGTGGCCGTTCCAGACGAAGGACGGCCCGATGGGAAAGACGCCCCGTTTGTTGACGCCATCGGGCCACCGCATCGATGTGGTCGCCTGCCATCCGCGCACTGACGTCGTTGCGGCCGGCTACGCCAACGGGCTGGTGCTTCTGGTGCGCATCGAGGATGGCGCGGAAGTCCTGGCGAAAAAACCCGCCGACGCGCCGGTCACCGCGCTGGCCTGGAGCGCGGACGGCCGCTTGCTCGCTTGGGGAAGCGAGGCCGACGAGGCCGGGATTGTCGATCTCAGTTGACCGCAAAGGCGCTCAGGAACCGGCGCATTCAGCCGATCGTTGTCTTCTGGTGAAACCGATCGTGACCAGCGCTGCCATCCTGCTCGCGCTCGCAAACGCCGCACCGGCTTTCGCCCAAGCGCACGGCACCGGCCAGGAGCCTTGCTCAGGCGATTTCTCAAAGTCATTAAGCGAGAAGCTCGATCAGGGCGGCGGCGTGATCTGCCCGCCCAACGTCGATCCGGCGATCAAAAGCGCCGACGCCGCAGACCGGCAAAATGCCGGTCATCCTGCCGCCCGGCAGCCCGGGCGGCGATCCGAAAGTCCAACCGAAGTAGAAGACCTCTCCCCGCTGCGCGGAGAAGGAGAAGCGGTTCAGATCACATATTGCCGCAGCGGCGGATAGCCGTTGAAGCCGACCGAGGAATAGGTCGCGGTATAGGCGCCGGCCGCCTCGATCAGCACCTTGTCGCCGATCGCGAGCGATACCGGCAGCGGATAGGGCGTCTTCTCATAGAGCACATCGACCGAGTCGCAGGTGGGCCCGGCGATGATGCACGGCGCGGTTTCGTCGCGATCGTGCGTGGTGCGGATCGGATAGCGGATCGACTCACCGATGGTCTCGGCGAGGCCGTGGAACTTACCGATGTCGAGATAGACCCAGCGCACCTCGTCTTCCGGGCTGCGCTTGGCGATGAGAACGACCTCGGCCTCGATGACGCCGGCATTGCCGACGAGCCCGCGACCCGGCTCGACGATCGTATTCGGCAGGTTGTTGCCGAAATGCTTGCGCAGCGCTTTGAATATGGCCTTGCCGTAGGATTCGAGCTTTGGAGTCTTGCGCACATAGCGCGCCGGGAAACCGCCGCCGAGATTGACGATCGAAAGCGTGATGCCGCGCTCGGCGCAGGCGCGGAAGATCGCCGCAGTGGACGCGAGCGCGCGGTCCCATGCTTCGACATTGTGCTGCTGCGAGCCGACATGGAACGAAATGCCGTAAGGCACGAGGTCCTTCTTATGGGCGAGTTCGAGGATGTCGGCCGCATAGGCGGGCTCGCAGCCGAATTTACGTGACAGCGGCCACTCGGCCCCGGAACCATCGCAATGGATCCGGCAGATGACCCGGCATCCCGGCGCCGCGCGGCTGACCTTCTCCACCTCCGCCTCGCAATCGACAGCAAACAGCGCGACGCCGAGCTGAAATGCCTCGGCGATCTCGCACTCCTTCTTGATCGTATTGCCGTAGGAGATGCGGTCCGCGGTCGCGCCGGCGGCAAGCGCCGCGTGGGTCTCGGCGATCGAGGCCACGTCGAAGCAGCAGCCAAGCTCGGCGAGCAGCCTGAGGATTTCCGGCGCCGGATTGGCCTTGACGGCGTAATACACTTTCGTGTCCGGCAGCGCCTTGGCGAAGTTTTGATAGTTCTCGCGCACGACGTCGAGATCGACGACGAGGCAGGGTCCGATATCGGTACGTTGCTTGAGGAATTCGCGGATGCGTGCAGTCATTGCCACCCAGCTCCTAATCCGACTGGCGGCGTAGCCGCCGAGATGAACCTCCTGCGACGTTGATGGCGCTACGCTAAGAGCGGAGCACCTGCGTCGCCGTGATTGCTGCCTCGGTCCGGATTAGGGAAATCCCGTTCCGCACTGTTGGCAAAGAAGGACAAGCCCTTTCGGTGTCCCCGGCATTCGCGCCGGCAGTAACCAAAAAAGCCCTTCCGTCGTTGCTTTAAGC
>Ga0209465_10000538_pt1 | contig 17472 bp, 14 predicted proteins | sample PanSoiPlot1MoBio_FD_188321 | JGI IMG/M metagenome (GOLD analysis project Ga0209465, IMG submission 188321) | Tropical forest soil microbial communities from Panama analyzed to predict greenhouse gas emissions - Panama Soil Plot 1 MoBio (SPAdes)... | ecosystem: Environmental > Terrestrial > Soil...
CGAACGCTGAGCACGATCGGGTCCCAGCCGTAGGACGGCAGATAGCGGACGATCTGGGCGCACGAAAAAGCCCCGATGCGCGCGCAGGGCGGAAAGTCATAGCTGACGAACAGGACCCGACCTGCTCGAGGAACGGCGGTATCGTCCGCCCGCGCTTGAGACATGTCCCCCGAAAGACTCATAGAGTTGGGAATCGTGCTTCTACGAAGAGGCTCCGGGGTCATGGCGGGAAAGCAGCCCCGCCTCTTCCGCAGTTTGCGAACAGCGCCGCTGCAGGCAGCAGGCATCCTCCCACACGCGTGGTCGTGTTTCCCAGATTCGACGAATCGAGCCCATTTTGACATTGCCAATCGGTGGCTGGCCCGTGCAATTCGTCACGTCCCCGTTGGACTGGATCTGCAGGTTCGTCAAGGCCGCGCATGATTGCCGTCGCTCATGCGCAGAGTGCGCTTGGACGGCTACCTGTGACGACGCGGGATTGCGGAAGTATGGGATCATGGCCTCGAGCTGAGCAAAGCTGTTGGCGATGGGGAGCCCGGCTCGCTTGAGTCGGATCAGCCCCTCCACCGCGGCCACCGCTTTTGACCCGTCCTTCGGCCAGTTCTCGCTGCTTTCGAACCACCGAGCATCTTCCGGGGTGTTGTAGTTTTGCTCGATGGGCTGATAGAACACCTGCATTCCACCATCCTGGGCGAACCGCGCCACATCGTGAGCTTCGTCCAGATTCCTGTCCATGATCACATTCTTCAGCAGAATGATGAAGTCGAGCTTGTTCTCCCGCCGGACGCGTTGAAGCGTTCTGAGCGTTGTCGAGGTCATCTCGAAGAAGTTCTCGCGCCCGCGGATTCGGCTGTGCGTCTTCCCGAGGCCATCGAGCGAAACGGTGACGCGCCAAGGGTTGGCCAGAGCCAACTTCTCGATCTTGGACTGGTCTGGCCAGTAGCCATGAGTCAAGAGTTCCATGAAAAGCCCGACCGACATCCCGTGGGCGACCAGGTCGATCGCGAATGGCTTCAGCATGGCCTCGCCGCCCGTCAGCGTGGCCTGGATAGGTCCGAGCCAGCGTCGTACGTCCGTGAGCACGTCCTTCCATTGTTCGAAGGTGGGCGAGTCCTCCTTGCCTCGGTTCTTCCAAATGTCGCAGTGCACGCAGCGCGCGTTGCACCGCTCCGAGAGCAGGATCCCTACAAAGGTCGGCCGGCAGCGATCGGCCAAGCGACCGCCCGCGAACGTCCGCAGTCGGTAGTTGACCCCTTCATAGGCACGCTTGTAGGCCGTCGCGGCTATCCTAGCCATCCGTCCTCCTCCGGCGATCCGCTTCCAGATGCTCGGGAATGGTCGTCATGTCGTTGCCGGGGTGAAAGTTGGTTTCTGTGATCGCTCGAGCTTCTGGTAGATGAATACCGGCAGCCCCATGAAACTCGGCGAGCGCGTGTCCTCGACCAGGCGGAGCTCGAGACGACGGTACGCGCGAGCCAGTCGGCCCCGTGTCTGATAGACCGTGTCTCCAAGAAAGCCAGGGAGCCGCCGACCCGAGACCGCATAGAGCCAAGTATTGATGACGGCCCGGAGGCCGTAGAACCTCTCCTTCCAGAGCGGTGAGCCTACGAGATACCTGAGATAGTAGCCGGGACCGTGAGAGCACACGAAGGCGGTTCCATGGGGTGCAAGGACCCGCGCGAATTCGCCCAGCGCGCGGGCCTCATCCGTGTACGGGAGCGCCACCTTGCAGATGAGCCCGCCGAGGCTCCCGGTTCGGAAGGGAAGTGCCTCAGCTCGGGCCCGTACCACGGCCAGTCCCTGCTTGGCGCAGGCCGCAAGGGCCTCATCATCGAGGTCGACGCCGATGGCCCGGCAACCCCTTGCCACCACCTGCTCGAGTTGGGCGCCGCGCCCGCAACCCACGTCTACGACACAGGTCGCCGGGGAGAAATCGGAGAAGCTGTAGTCATAGAGGATGTACCCGGACCAAAAGGGTTTCGGCGGCATGGTCATGGTGGCTAGGCCGCCGCCTGCAGCACCGCGGCCGGCTCCTCGCCGTCGAGGAAGATCCGCTGCCAGATCTCGAGGTTGATGAGGACCCAGAGGCGATCTCCGTGGTTGCCGATGCCTGCCCGCTGCTCACGGGCCATCTGTCGTATGACATCGGGGTCGAACAAGCCTCGATCGAGCGCTCGTGAGCTTACGACGATCTCGTCAAGGAGCGACCGAAGCGGGCCGCGCAACCAGGCGCCAAACGGTACCGGGAAGCCCATCTTCTTGCGGTGGAGAATTTCCCGAGGCACGTGACCCTCGAGCGCCCGGCGGAGCACCGCTTTGGTCGTCCAGCCGTGCAGCTTGAAGCGCTCGGGAAGACTTACAACGTGCTCCACCAGATGGTGATCGAGGAACGGCACACGGCTCTCGACAGATGCGGCCATGCTCATGCGGTCCTGCTTGATCAGTAGCTCCACGAGATACGTTTGTAGATCGGCCCGACTCATCCGTGCCAGCAGTCCGCCGGGCGATTCCTCGTAGCGAGCCAGGTGCTTCGCATAGGCGTTGCCATGACGCAGCGCTGGATTTCTGAGAAGCATTGTGCGGAGGGCGTCTGGAAATGCGGCGAAGTTCTCGTGGAAGATAGAGCGGATGCCGGGAGGCAGAGCGAGGAACGAGCGCTGCGCGTAGCGTCGGGCGCCTTGCGGGAGTCGCGTCAGCAGCCGGTTGACCTGCCCCCGCAAGGCGGGGGGGGTCAACGCCCAGTAGGCTCGGCCCAGCCGCTGATTCCAGGCCGTCACCCGATACCAGTTGTAGCCGAGGAAAAGCTCGTCGGCTCCCTCACCGGTCAGGACCACCTTGACGTGATCGCGGGCCAGCTGCGAGACGAAGTAGAGGGCCACGCTCGAGGGGAAGGCGAGTGGCTTGTCCTCATGCCAGATCAACCGGGGCAGTTCCTTGAGGAACTCCTCCGGCGTCACCACAATCTCGTGGTGCTGGGCCCCGACCGCGCGGGCGGCCAGGTGCGCATAGCCCAGCTCGCTCGCCTGCGGCTCCTCGAACCCCACGGCAAATGTACGGAGAGGCTCCTTCATCATCGGCGCCATCAGGGCGGCGATGCCGCTCGAGTCGATACCGCCCGAGAGGAAAAGCCCGAGCGGCACGTCGCTCATGAGGTGGCTCCGCACCGCCTCCTCGAGGCGGGTGCGCACTTCCTCCGCCCGCTCGCGGAAAGTACCGGTACCCGCGTCCGTCGTCACGGGCAGATGCCAGTAGCGATGCTCCGCAAGTCCTTCGTCGGGTGACCACGACAGGGTTCTGCCGGGGGCGAGGGACTTGATGCCTTTGAAGAAGGTGTCTTCGCCAGCGACGTAGCGTGCCGCGAGGAACTCGGGAAGGATCTCCTCGTTGAACGTGGGCGCGACTCCTCCCGCCGCCAGGATGGCCTTGATTTCGGAGGCGAAGAGCAACTCTCGCGCCGTGAGAGCGAAGTAGAGTGGTTTGATCCCGAGCCGATCGCGCGCAAGGAGCAACCGGCGGCGGGAGCGGTCCCAGAGGGCAAAGGCGAACATCCCCTGGAGGTGTTCCACGCAACGGTCGCCGTCCTCTTCGTACAGATGAAGGATAGTTTCCGTGTCGCTTCGGGTGCGGTACTGGTGTCCGCGCTTCTCCAGGCCCGGACGGAGGGCGGTGTGGTTGTAGATCTCACCGTTGTAGGTAATCCAGACGGTCTCGTCCTCGTTCGCCATGGGTTGATGTCCGCCGGCCACATCCACAATCGACAGCCGTCGGTGGCCCAGCCCCACCGGCCCCTCGATCCACAGGCCCTCGCCGTCGGGGCCCCGGTGCCGAAGGACGTCGCGCATGCGCTTCAAGCGCGACTCCTCTACGGGCTCACGGGAATTCAGGCTGATGATGCCTGCGATGCCGCACATAGTTCTCTCACCCGCCCTCGCCGGCTCGCGCGATGAGCGCACAGCGTACAATTGCTGTCGACATCTCGCGGGGCAGCACTGAGGCAAATCGACGCAAGCGTCGTATGGGCACGGCTTCGAAGCGTTCGAATTGGAGGGGGCTGTTCTCGACGAGCTTGACGAAGCGGCGGATGGTCATCTGATTCAGCCCGCCTTCCACCTCGCCGAAACGAGTGGCGCCGTCGGACTTGAAGTCGGCGCGCCAGCGCAAGAGGGCCGCCTCGGTAAAGAGGAGGTGTGCCCAAGGGAAAATCGAGAACAGATGCCCGCCGAGAGGGTGGAACCAGGTTGGCCCGAACGCCGCCAGGACACGTCCGCTCGGCTTGAGGGAGCGACGCATGATTGACAGCACGTCACCAGGATGGTCGAAGTGCTCGAAGCCATCGATGGAGACAATGACGTCGACCGGTTGGGGGGCAGCATCAGCAAAGATGCATCGACCGGCCACCCCTGCGCGCTCGGCCCGTGATCTCGCTGCGGCAAGCGCACTCTGACGGATATCGACGCCGATCACGAGCGCCGCCTCATGCTGGGCCATCTCGATCGCTGTATCGCCGTCCCCACAGCCAAAGTCGATCACGGCACGACCGGAGATCATGCTCCAAATGTCGGGCCCCAGTAGCGCCTCGAGCTTCGAGCGCCCCCTGTAAGCGCTGCCGTCACACCAACCGGCGGTCGCCGATGATTTATTCAGGCGCCGCAAGATCTCATAGCCGACTCGGCCGCCCACGATTCCCGACATGGTGTGGTTATCCACGCCTCACCACTGGCCCGTTTGCTGTCAACGTCACGGACTGGCGACTCTGCCCCAGGACCACGTGGATCAGGAGTCCGTCCGGAGAGTCGGAGAGGGCTACGGTGGGCATCGGGTCATCGAAGGCGTTGACGGGCCAAAGGACGGTTGCGATGCGAACGGGCAGCGTCGCCACGGTAGAGTACACAAGGAGCGGGGCCGGACGGCGCTGGCCGTAGTGAGGGGCAACCCACCCTTGGCGCCCGTCGAGGCACCCCTCGAGAACCTCTCCCTTGAGGGGCACGGTCGCGACGGGCGAGACACACAGTCCGTGCCCTTTGGGCCCCCGAGCGCGCGCTCGAAGATCGGACTCCAGGGTCACTTCCATGGGGGCGAACTGAAAGCGCAGATCGATGCGATGCTCCTCTTTGCCGTCGAGATCATCTACGACCAGCCAGTAGTGCGGCTTGACGAAGAGCACACGGCGGCGATGCTTCAACGGATCCTTCACGGTGGCATAGGCATCGTGCTCGACGTCGGCGAAGTCGATATCGTCGTTCGAGAGCCATTGACGCAGGTGCGCCTCCGGATGGCTGTGCCAAGCGAACGGCCCTGCCGGCATGGCCTGGTCCAGTCCGTCGACGCTCACCGTGCTGTGCGCAGCGGTGCTCCTGAAGTAGTCGCGCCAGTCCGGCTCGGCGGTGTAGCAGTACGTGCCCGGATCGACGATGAATTGCTCGCCAAATGCAGAGCACTGCAAGCTGAGGAGATCGGCGTGGCCATGGCCGGCGGTGGGTGGGCCGCCGATGGGTCCGGCGTCGAGGACCAGATGGTGCGTCTCCGCGTCCCAGCCACCGCGCATCACCACGTAGCCGCCGTCCGCGAAGCGCCTCGAAGGAGGGCTGGCCGGAAAGTTCGGGGTGAGCGAGTCGAGGGTATCGACCCCCATCGGTCCGAGCATCCAGAGTACTTCCGGTGTCACGCCGCCGGCCCAGAGGTAGTCCGCTCGAGCAAAGAGAGCGGCGGCCACTGAGAAGACACCCCGGGCATCGTCGGGCGCCCTCGCGGTCAGGGGAAGGAGCCAGCCGCCGTCGGCGTCGCCGATCTGGAGCATCGAGCCATCGGGACTGCGCACCGCGAGAAGAAAATCGAGCATTTGCTGTACGTGCTCGGCCACCCGACCGGGGATTGACTCACCATTCCTGGCGGCCAGGATGAGGAAATGTAGGTAAATCTCGACGGAGTACCGTTGATAGCATGTGGACTGCTCGAAATAGACGCCGTCGGGCAGCGCCTGCCGTTCGATCTGCTCGAGAAGGATCGCGGCCCCAAGCCGGCGCCAGCGAGAAGCCCCAGGCATCTCTGGGAAGAGCACGCCCGCATACCAGAGCCCGAGAGCTTCACCGGTGAGATGAGTGTTGGGCGAGAAGTAATGAGAAAGATATCGCTCGACGTGAAGGGCATGCCGTCGAATCGAACCAAGCCAGACGGCAAAGCGATCCTCCGACAAGGCCTTCGAGCCCAGAAGCAGGACGGCCGTCCAGCACCAGGACATCAAGCGCAGCGCTACCTCGAGACTGCTGGCCCAGTTGATGCCCATGCCGGGAGGATTGGCATCGACCCACTCCCTGACGAATCTGATCGCGGCTGCCGCGTACTGCTCGTCGCCCGATAGCCGATACGCACATCCGAGGTTGACCATCCAGTGGTGCCGATTGAGCTCCCAGATGACTTTGCTGTCTCCGACTGTGGTGGCATCGAGCGGATCGAGACGGCTCCAGTGCACGAGGGGCGCTCGCCGCCCCGCGAGCGGGTCGAGCTGCCAGTCCACCGGATCACCGAAGGAAAGATCTCGGTATCCGAGGAGATCGAAGCGCTTGAGAGAGATCTGTTCAGCCGAGCGCATGATGTCTTCGTGCGCGGCGGGCCAGCGTCCGGCGAGGAGGGACGGCGCGGCAACGACCGCCGCTCCCGGGAAGAAACGTGCGGGAGCCGCCGCCTGCCACGTTGCCAGCGACACGTCGGTCCGGAGCGCTGACGGCGTGGCCCAGCCCGCGCGCTCGAGATGCTTCAGGCCCTCCTGCCGAGAGCGTTCGAGCAGCTCACTGACCGTCATTCGCGCCAATCGCCGAAGTTTCATGCCGGGCTTCCGATGTAGACTTCTGCCCATCGCTTGCTCACATGCGCCCACGTGTACTTTTCCAGCTCAGCGTGGGCTCGCCGCGCCAGCTCTCGTGCACGATTCGGATTCTCGAGGAGGCTGATCACGGCCTTCGCCATCGCGGCGGGATCCCCGGGGGGCACCAACAGTCCCGTCTCCCCGTCGCGGATCATGTTGGCGATATCGCCAGTTGGAGTCGACACCACGGGCAGGCCCGCCGCGAAGGCCTCGAGAACTGACACGGGCTGGTTGTCGACGATCGAGGAGTTGACGAAGACGTCGGCCTGATCGAGGAGGGCGGGTAATTCGGCCGGCGCCACTCGACCAAGGAAGCGGACGCCAGCGAGCTTGAGTGACGTCGCCAGCTCGCGCAGCCGGGTCTCCTCCCGACCATAGCCGGCGACACTCAGGATGGCCTGCGGATATCGTGCCTGGATGAGGGCGAATGCCTCGAGGGTATTGTCGACACGATAATGACGCTCGAGGTTGCGCGTGGACACGAGATGAGGGCGCGCGGGCCGGCGCTCCCGATAGCGAAAATCCGAGGTGTTCACCACGTTTGGTATGACACGCGACCGGTAGCCGTGACGGGCGAAGACCTCTCGCAGGTACTCGGACGGCACCACGATCTCATGAGCGAGCCGCAGCCAGGGATGGACGAGGAGGCCCCACCGTGCCAAATGATCGTCCGCTTCTCCACTGTGGTAGTTGAGGATCAGGCGCTTGCCCAGCATGCGCGTCGCGGCCATGGCGGGGGCCACCGCGAGCAGGAAGGACCAGTACGACGCCGAGAACACCTGGACGACGTCGGCCTGTCGGAGCCGCAGCAGGCCGGGGATATACAGAGCCTGGTTGAGGGCGGTACGAGCGTACGGAAGTCGACGAATCCAGCCGAGTCCCCACGGAAACGCCGGATCTATTCCGAGAAAGTCGACCGGCCAACCCTCTGCCCTCAGGTGCGTGAGAAGGGCTTGCGCTTGGATCATCTGACCGCCGACTATCTTGATGCTCGGCGCCACGAGCGCGATGCGGGGACTCATCGGCTCTTCGCTCTTCCCAGAGCCTGGACATACAAGGCTTCGGTCCGGGCAACCATTCGATCCATGCCGAGCATGGACTGCGCGTACGCTCTCGCTTGCTGACCGAGCCGGGCTGCCCAGGCCCGGTCTTCGACGAGGCGGGCGATGGCCTTGGCGAGAGCCGTAGAGTCTCCGGGAGGCACGAGCAAGCCGGTGACCTCATCGTCTACGTGCTCCGGATTGCCTCCAACCGATGTCGCGATCACCGGGAGCCCGGTCGCCATGGCCTCCATGAGACCGTTCGAGCAGGCTTCACTGAGCGACGGGAGCACGAAGACGTCTAGATCCCGCAGCGCGACCTCGGGAAACTCAGTGGATCCGGGGAGCTTCACCGATGCCGCGAGATTCAGAGAGGCGACCAGACCCTCCAATTCGTGGCGCTGAGACCCCTCGCCCCAGATGACGAGACGAACCTCCGGCCATCGCTCTCGGACCGTGGCCACCGCATGAAGCAGCTGGACCAGACCTTTCTCAGGCCTGAGATTGCTCAGCGCCCCTACCACGAGCCCGGTGTCATGGCGCGGCCTTTCCGTGGGGGGCGAGAATCTGCCAAGGTCGACTCCGTTCGGGATGACGGTCAGCCGTTCTCGGCTGATGCCGCGAACTTGCAAGACGCGCTCTCGCACCGCCTCCGAGTTCACGTGGACGTGAGTGGCCAGCCGGAGGCAAAGATCGTGGATCGCTTGCTGGGCCGGCGACCGGAGGTTGCCCAGGTTTCGCTGGCTCCCAATGATCGTCCGCACGCCGGCGAGCCGGGCCGCGGGAAGCGCGAGGATATTGGTGTAGAAGTCGAAAGAGTGGACGACGGTGACCGCGCGCGCCCTCATGCGCCGTGCGAGAGCCAGTATCGAGCTCAGGAGCCGGGGCGACTTGAAGGAGCTCGGACCACATTGCCACGGCTGGAATCCCGAGGCCTCGAGCTTGGGCCGCAACGCTCCCTCTGGCCGCACGCACGCTACCTCGACATCCCATCGTGATCGGTCCAGTCGACACGCCAACTCGGTGAACTGGCCCTCCGTGCCCCCAAGATTGAGGGTGTCGCCCACCAGCAAGAGGCGCGGACGGTCCGAGATCACGCTCGCTCTCCTTTGAGCAACCGGTGCGCGGTGCTCTCGAGCACCGCGAGCGCCCACAGTCGGCCGCAGTGGTCTTCTCGACCACGTTGCTGGAACAGATCCAACAGGGAGTGCACGGCCTGAGGTCGGATGCCGATCTCCTGGAGCGTCCGGCTGTTGCCGAGCCGTTCACGAAAGAAGTTCGGCAGGTGGTGGCCGAACCACGCTCGAATCGGCACTCCGAACCCTCGCTTGGGGCGCGACAGCACTTCGTCGGGCACCCGGCCGCGGAGGACGCGCCTGAGCAAGTATTTGGTCTGGTCACCGCGCAGGCGAAGACGCGCAGGCAGCCGACAAGCGAACTCCACCAGGGGATGGTCCAGCAAGGGCACCCGCGCCTCCAGGGAATGCGCCATAGTCATCCGGTCTACCTTGGTCAAGATGTCCCCGGGCAGGTTGGTTTGAAGATCCAAATCCTGAAGACGCGAGAGTGCATCGAGGCCCTGGCTATCTTGCAGAGCCTCCGCGAAGAGCGGGGGGGCCGCCGATGCCACGCCGCCCTCGAGCAGGTCGCGAAGGGCTCGATCGGGAAACAAGGAGATCGCGTCCAGATAGCGACTCATCCGAGGCATAGAGAAGTGGCGGAGGAAGTTCTTGCCGCGGGCGCCTTCGGGCAGCGCGTTGCTGGCGAGCCTGAGCGGCGCTCCGAGGCCCAGATCTCCGAGCATCCCGAGGCGGCTTTCACGCTGATCGACGAGATAGCGGTCATAGCCCGCGAAGAGCTCGTCTCCGCCATCGCCGGAGAGCACCACTTTGACGTGTTGCCGAGCCAGACGAGCGACCAGATAGGTTGGGATGGCCGAGGCGTCTGCAAATGGCTCGTCACAGGCGACAAGCACGTCGTCGAGCAGACGTATGTCTCGAGGGGTAGCGACCAACTCGTGATGTTCGGTTCCGAACCATTCGGCCACCCGCCGCGCATAGGGAGCCTCGTCAAATTCGCTCTCGCGATATCCAACGGAGAACGTTTTCACGGGCACCCCGTTCTCGCGGGCCATCAGTCCCACCACGGCGCTCGAATCGATGCCGCCGCTGAGGAAGGCGCCCACCGACACGTCGCTCACCAGGTGGGATCGCACCGCCTCCTGCAGGAGGCTCCATAGCTGTGACCCGGCCTCGGCTTCGTCGACGGCTCGAGAGGCACCGTCGAAGTAGGATGTCGGCTTCCAGTAGCATTGGGGAAGCCCTACCCGTCCCTCTTTCACCAGGACGACATGGCCGGGGGGGAGCTTGACGACTCCCTTGAGGATGCTGAGCGGATCAGGGACGTAGCCAAATCTGAGATACGCGGCGAGGGCCCGAGGATCCATCTCTCGCTGCACCCAAGGACTCGCGATCAATGCCTTCAGCTCGGAACCGAAGACCAGGCCGTGTGCAGTTTGCGCGTAGTAGAGTGGCTTGATCCCCAGACGGTCCCGCGCCAGGAGCAGCGTGCGACTCCGTGCATCCCACAGGGCGAAGGCAAACATGCCCCGAAGGTGACGGACGCAGTCTGCGCCATGGTCCTCGTACAGATGCACCAGCGTCTCGGTGTCGGACGCGGTGGCAAAGCGATGGCCTCGGGCCAGCAGGCCGGCCGTCAGTTCGCGGTAGTTGTAGATTTCCCCGTTGAAGACCGTCCAGATGGAGCCATCTTCGTTGGCGAGGGGCTGATGTCCGGTCTTGAGATCGATGATGCTCAACCGACGCATGCCGATGCCCACTCCGGGCTCCATGTGCGTGCCCTGGTCGTCAGGCCCTCGGTGAATCAATGCCTTGCCCATGGCGCGAAGCACGCCAAGGCACTCTGGCCGATCGGCCGGTTCCCCGCAGACGCCGAAGATGCCGCACATGTCAGGAGCTGAACATCCAGAAAGTGGAGGAGACCCGTCCTCGAGTCATCGGGAGTGAGCCCTGATCATCCGAGGCCCGGCCAGTCGAAACGCCGACGCAAGCCCCGCTAGATAGTAGAAGTAGAACTGGTAGGCCACCGGATGGAAGAACCCGGCGACACCGAAGGCGATGAGACTGAGCCGGGTGGCTTGCGCGAACTGAGTCAAGTCGTCCGCTCCCCGGCGGCGACCGACGGCGGATCGCCCGGGTGAGGCGGCCGCGAAGCAGGTCGAGAAGAGGGCGAGAAAGAGGGCGAGCCCTGGGAGTCCGAGGTCCACGGCGTATTGGAGATAGACATTGTGCACGTCGCGCCACGTGGACCCGATCTCCTCGTTGAGGGCCAAGATGTTTGAGCCGAGCCCGGCACCCACTATGGGGTGGGTGAGAACGAATCGGATGGCCCCCAAGGTATTTTCTCGACGCGCCTGGGCGGAGCCAGTTTCGTCAGAGTCGATATCGGTGATCGTACCGATACGGTGCCAGAACGAGCCCGGCAGGAGGGGCAGGCAGAGAAAAAAGACGGTCAGCAACCCGATACCCCACGAGCGTCTTCGCGAGCGGAGAAGTCGCGTACTGGTGATGGCGAGGATGACGACCAGGGTAATGAAGCCTCCCCTGGAGAAGCTCAAGATCACACCGGCAATGTCCAACCCGAGGACGGCGAGGAGGATGGCGCGCCGTAGGGGTCGTCGGGTGATCCAGAGGAGGGCAAGGATAAGTGGAATGAAGAGATTCAGAGTGAGGGCAAGATCGTTGGGGTTGCTGGTGAGGGCCGACTCGTAGCCAACGATGCGATCCGAGCCGGCCACGTACGTGCCGGACACGTAGTTCACCAACGCGAAAGAGGAGATCGGCACGGTCATCAACGTGACGCCCCAGGCAAACTGTCGAAACCTCGAGAGGGTGGTCACCGTATTGGCGATGAGCCAGAAGAGAACGAGGGACTTCACGTAGATATCCGTCAAGGTGTCGACGCTGCCGCCCGGCCACAGAGACAAGGGGATGGTCACGATGGTCCATCCGAGCAGACAAAGAGAGATCTTCATCTCTCGAGTCATGATCAGGATTGGCCGTCCCGCGGTCAGGGAGCTGACGACATGTGCGGTCATAGCCACGCCCGCGGCCAGCAGCGCGATACGAAGAGGAGCGAGAACGGGGAAAAAGGCCTGAGGGGCCACCAGCAGGATTCCCATGAAGACCATCAGTGACCAGAAGGCGACCGGCGCATGGGCGACGCGAGAGTGAGCCATGCTCTCGTCGCGTGCCACTCGACGGGGCGCTGGTCTCCACCATTCGACATGATCGAGAGGTTCCACGTTCGACCTATCCCTTGCCGTGTTGCACGCCGCCGGCGAGCCGCGAGGAGCCATCGGCGGGACCCTGGCGACTGAGAAGAATCTCTACGATTCGGCAAGAGGTGCGGCCGTCCCACAGCGACGGAGGCGCCGTCGGACGGGGTCGATCATCCAACACGTGCCTCACCTCTGACGCGATGCGACCCGGGTTGGTGCCGATCACGCGGTTCGTCCCATGCGTGACCGTCACCTGGCGCTCCGTGGTTTCCCGAAGCGTGAGACAGGGTATCCGGAGCATGGTGGTCTCGTCCTGGACGCCGCCGCAATCTGTGAGGACGACCCGAGCCATGCTCATGAGAGCGAGGAAGTCCATATAGGCGAGGGGCTCGGGGCAGATCAGTCGCTTGGGCCGCGACCATCTCGGCGACTCCTCGTCCGCCAGAACCACCTCGTGCTCCGCGAGTCGCGGCCATATTCCAGGGTGCACGGGGAAGACCACGGGTAGGTGGGGAACCAGGTCTCGCACGCCGTCGAGAAGCTCAGCAACGTGCGAGACATCATCCGCGTTCGAGGCATTGTGCAGCGCGAGGACAGCGTAGGGTTGGCCGGGTTCGAGACCGAGGCGGGGACCTACAATCCTCGCCCTCTCTTCCCAGATGGACCTGAAGGCCAGGAGGGCATCGATCATGACGTTACCGACAAAGTGGACATGATCAGCCGTCCGACCTTCTCGGCGGAGGTTCTCTACTCCCGTCTGTTCTGTGACAAAGAGATCTGTCGAGATGGCATCGGTGAGAACGCGGTTGATCTCCTCCGGCGTCGTTCGATCATGGCTGCGCAGACCGGCATCCACGTGGGCCACCGGCATGCGGAGCTTTGCCGCGGTGAGGGCCGCGGCCAGCGTCGAATTCTCGTCGCCGACGACCACCACACGGTCAGGCCGCACCCCCATCATGACTGACTCGATCCTTCTCATGATCTCCGCGGTCTGCGCCGCGTGCGGTCCCGAGCCGACGCCGAGGTCGAAGTCGGGTTGGCCGACGCCCATCTCACGGAAAAACTGATCGGACATCGCGCTTCTATAGTGCTGTCCGGTATGTACGAGGATCGACCGAGCTCCGGGTCGACGGCCGATCTCGGCGGTCAGCGGGGCGATTTTGAGCAAATCCGACCGCGTCCCGACGACCGTGAGGATTTTCATGGATTCCCCGGTCATCAGCTCACGCGCCGCCACGCGCTCTCCTTGTTGCCACTGAGGAAGCGCACGAACCCCACCAGGAACGCCAGGTGAATCGCGAGCAGGTAGTAGGCGAGGAGACCGTACCGGATCCCCTGCATGCGCTGCCGAAACACGAAACCCAGAATCGCCCAAAGATAGAAGGCCACCTGGCCCAGGAGAGCAACCCGGTAGAGCGGTTGACTCCACATGAGCCCGCTGCTCGCCAGCATGGCGATGAGGAGGAAGGGCAGGATCCAGCGCAGAAACTTGTGTGAGAAGAAGGCGAAGGCGGTCACCGGGTCGAGCTTCGTGCGCACGATCTGCCCCAGAGCTCGGAAGCTCCCCGTGGCCAACCGGACGCGTCGGGTGAACTCGCCGGCCACACTCGACGCGGCAAAGTCTTTCCCGACTGCTTCGGGATCGTAGAGCACTCGATAGCCGAGCTTGCGCGCGTTCATCGGGATCACCAGGTCATCGAGCACGGTGTCAGGCGAGAGTTGCGAGTAGCAGCGGCGACGGATAGCGTAGATGGCCCCGCTGGCCGTCAGGGTAGCCCCGATACGCGCCTCCATGAGGCGAAGCATGCACTCGTAGCTCCAGTACACACCCTCGGTCTGACGCGACTCGGCCGAGGCCTCGAACTGGAGCGATCCGCACACCACGCCGACGGAGGGATCGGCAAAGTGACGAGCGAGCTTGCTCACCGCGTTCGGGGCAAAGATCGTCGCGGCGTCCGAGAAGATCAAGAGGTCGTGATGAGCCTGTCCGACGGCGTGGTTCAGAGCGCTCCACTTTCCTTGGCGGGGCAAGAAGAAGCACCGGAGGCCAGTGTGGGAGGCCTTCCGCAGGATCTTGTTGGTATCGTCCGTCGAACCGTCGGAGACGACGATGACCTCGAGCCGATCCCGTGGATAGTCGAGCCGGCGAAGGTTCTCGAGCTTGTCGGGAAGCCGAACCTCCTCATTGTGGGCCGCGATGATGAGCGTGACCGACGGGAGCTGCGTTGGGTCCTGGGTGGGCGAGCGGGTGTCGTGCCGGGACCGGAGATACTGCCAGTCGCGCCGCATCTGCACGAGCGAATAGGCGCAAAAGAGCACGATCGGGTACAGGAGGTAGGTGTGCGCCACCAGGAGAAACGATCCCCAGAAGACGAACTCGGAAAGGGTCATGGAAGGTCCGCTACTGCGCTCCCCGACCGAAGAGCGCAATCTTCAGGGTGTCCACCAGGATGCGGAGATCGAGCCAGAATGACATGTGCGTGATGGAGAAGAGGTCGTAGCGCATCTTCTCCGTGACTTGCTCGACGAGAAGGAGGCTCATCACTTGTTCCGGCGCCGCTGATTGAGCAGCTGTCCAACGCGCGTCACCGCCCGTCCCACGCGGCTGGCGCCGCGTCCGTTAGTCGAGGGTGACGCCGTGGCAGCGGGGCGGCCGTGGTAGCCGTAATAACCGAAGTAGCTCGAGGGTGGCTGGTCGTCCCCGTTGAAAACGATGCCAAGCATCTTGTCAGGCTCCACCACGCTGAGCGCCTCGCCGACGAGCCGACGGGGCGTCCAATGAGCGGCCACCACGAGCAGGAAGCCGTCCACCCAATGGGCGATGATCCGGCAGTCCTGAACGGAACAGAGCGGTGGCGCGTCCACGACGACGTAGTCGTAGTCGTGGCGAGCTTCTTCGAAGAACTCACCGACGCGCGGCGACTTGAGCACCTCGTACGGACTCGCCGGAATATGTCCGGACCGAACTACCGAGAGATTGAAAGGCGGCCGCGGCCGGGCCACGCGGTTCAGGTTGAGACCCGGGTCGAGGATGAGCTCGACCAACCCCGGGCCATCGAGGCTGCCGAGCGCGAGCAATGCGCCCACGGCAGGACGGCGAAGATCAGCGTCCACGATGAGAACCCGCGCGTCGTGCGCCTGAGCCAGCGCGCCGGCCAGATTGATCGCAGTGATGCTCTTGCCGTCCCCCACGCCGGGGCTCGAAACGGCTACGACGCGGAGGTCTCGAGATCTCTGGAGCTGCTCGATGGTATGACGGAGCGCGCGATACTGCTCAGCTTCGAAGGTAGCCGGGGCGACCAAGCTGACCAGATGATCGTCCACTCCATCGGCGGAGTCGGCGGCGAGCCCTGCAGGATTTGTCTGCTCGACCTGGGCAGATTCGGGCTCAGGGGAGGAGGGCTGAACCGACGCTACCCGCTCGGGGGCGCTCTGCGGCTCCCGTGTCCGATCTCGGTCCGCCTGCTCGAGCGCCTTGAAGAACTTGCTCATTGCCCGAGGAAGCCGCTCGCGGCGTGCGCGAGTCCGGACAGGGTGGCCGTGGAAAGATCGATGACCTGCCGCAGTGCACCCCAGTGAGCGATCGTCAGGGCTGCCCCACCACCCAGCAACACGACACCGGCGGCCCGCGAGCCCCAGCGACCCAGCGTCCGTCGCCAGAAGGAAGGCCGACGTCGTCTCGTCCGTGGTCGCCGCTCACCCTCCTCGAGGTACTGGACGGCTTCGTCGACGATCTTGCGGTCGATGTGCCGGATTTGGTCGGCGTAGCCGATGAGCAGGCAATGGTCGCAGAGCGTATTGATGAGACGAGGGATGCCTCCGGAGTACTCGGCGATGCGAGTGATCGCCGCGTCGGAGAAGAGCCCGAGGTCCGTCGCCCCCGCGATGCGAAGTCGCAAGCGGACATAGTCCCGCGTTTCTTGCGCGGCCAGAGGCAGAATCCGGCAGCGCAGACCGATGCGCTGCTTGAGCTGACGCAACTCCGGACGATCCAGCTTGTCCAAAAGCTCGGGCTGCCCGACGAGAAGAATCTGCAGCAGCTTCTCTCTATCGGTCTCGAAGTTCGAGAGGAGCCGGATCTGCTCGAGGGCCTCGAGACTCAGGTTCTGGCTCTCGTCGAGGGCGAGCACGGTGTTCTGCCCGGCCCGGCGCCGCTCGAGCAGGAAGTTGTTCAGGGCGATGAGCCGCTGGACGTGCGTCTCACCGGCCTTGGCCACGCCGAGGTCCTCGAGCACGTACTCGAGAAGCCCCTCGAAAGGCAGCGTCGTGTCGAAGACGAAGGCCGAGGCGCAGTTGTCCTCCAGGCGGCTGAGAAGCGTGCGGAGGAGGGTTGTCTTGCCAGTGCCGATCTCGCCGGTGAGCAGGATGAAGCCCTTGTGCTCCTGGACGCCGTAGAGCAACTGGGCGAGGGCTTCGCGATGCCCGGGGGAGGGATAGAGAAAGCGCGGATCGGGGGTGGGATTGAAGGGCTTTTGCTGAAGTCCAAAGAACGCGAGATTGAGGGACATGCGCGCCTCAGCTCCCACTCCCCGGAATCAGCTGGACCAGCTGTTCGTTCCCGTGGGCAATGAGGAAGGAGCCCCCCGCGATCACGATCAGTCCTAGCACGACGCCCGCGGCGGCCAGGCGAAACCGACGCTGTCCGCGCTGGCGGTCGGCGTCGGTCACAATCTTGGGCACCCTCACCAGCACGGGAACGATCGTGAACTGACGCAACTCATCGGTCGAGTGGAAAGAGGTATCGAGCATCTCGGCGAGCATCAGTGCCCCTCCGGCAAGACCGAGTGAGAGGACGAGACTCATGCCGAGAAGCTTCAACCGGTTGGGAGCTGCCGGGAGGCCGGACGGAACGGCCGGGTCCAGGATCCGGAACTGCTCGCCTTTCTGGCGCTGTTCCATGCTTTCGGCGAGCTGCGCGGCCTCGAGCCGTTTGCTGAGCGAGGCGTAGAGCTCCCTCGTTGTATCGTAGTCTCGGGAAACTTCCAGGTACTCCTGTTCGCGCTTGGGCGTGTTCTCGAGACGCTGCTGATAGGCGGCGATGTCTGCACGCAGACGCTGCTCCTCTATCTTCAACACTCTCAGGTCGGACTCGGCACCGCCGAGCATCTCGCGTAGGCGAAGCACATAGGGGCTCGCCGGGAGACCGGTCATGTCTGTCTTGCCCGCCCCCTTCGGCTTCGGCTCGGCGGGCTCCTGTTCGGTGGCAGCGATCTCGGCTTTGAGCCGGATGACTGATGGGTGCTGCTCCGTGTAACGAGACCGCGCCGCCG
>Ga0209465_10000540_pt1 | contig 17459 bp, 16 predicted proteins | sample PanSoiPlot1MoBio_FD_188321 | JGI IMG/M metagenome (GOLD analysis project Ga0209465, IMG submission 188321) | Tropical forest soil microbial communities from Panama analyzed to predict greenhouse gas emissions - Panama Soil Plot 1 MoBio (SPAdes)... | ecosystem: Environmental > Terrestrial > Soil...
CGCTGGGTGCTCGACCTTCGGAGTTCGATGCGCAGCAAGCGAGGTTCGTCGAGAAAATCCGCAAGCACGCAGGCAGCCTCGGCGGCCACCAGAGCACGTTCCGTTCCTACGGAATCGGAACATGCCCTAGATTCGTTTGTGTGGCGCACATTCTTGTCGGCGAACCGGTGCCCACCCCGGATCAAGTCCAGGGCAGGCTTTCGCCGGAATATGCGCTAGCGTGGCACCACGGCGCCGCTCGTCTTTACAAAACTTTACGCGGCGGAGAAGCGCGCGAAACGCGCGCCCGCAACACTTGCGGGCGTGGCGTTCCCCGCCACGCGAGCAAACGGAGACTCGAAGATGAGCGAGCAACTGAGCACCGAGCGCGCGGCACCGCGCCGCCCCGGTCGCGCCCTTGCAGGCATTCTGATCGTGGCGCTGGCGGGCGCCCTCGTCGGCGTCTTCGCCGGCACGTCGTTCAGCCAGGGGTTCGGGCCGCCCTGGCGCATGATCGTGCACGGCCCCATGTCGGGATTGACGGCCGAGCAGATCGCCGACCGCGCCGACCGCATGGTCCGTCACGTCGCGATCGAGATCGACGCCACCCCCGACCAGCAGACGAAGCTCGAGGCGATCGTGAAGGGCGCCGTCACCGACCTCGTGCCGATGCGCGAGAAGATGTTCGCGGCGCGTCAACGGGCGCGCGAGCTGCTGACGCAGACGACGGTCGACCGCGGCGCGCTCGAGAAGTTGCGCGCCGAGCAGGTCGCGACCATGGACGGCGTCAGCCGGCGCCTTGTCCAGGCGCTCGGCGACGCCGCCGAGGTGCTGACCCCCGATCAGCGCCGCAGGCTCGGCGACATGCTGCCGCCGGCCGACGGGCCCGGCGGGGGCTACTGGCGGCATTGGCATCGGGGCTAGATTGGCGAGGTGCCGCGCATTCTCTTGATCGAGGACGACCCGCGTCTCGCCGAGATGGTGTCGAGCTATCTCGGCGAGGCGGGATTCAACGTCACCCATGCGCCGAGCGGCGGCGCCGGCATCGCGCGCGCCGGTCGCGGCGAGTTCGATGCGCTGATTCTCGACCTGATGCTGCCCGACATGGACGGGCTCGAGGTCTGCCGCCGCGTGCGCGCCGCGGCCGAGACCCCGATCCTGATGCTGACTGCGCGCGGCGACGCCATGGACCGGGTAGTCGGTCTGGAAATGGGCGCTGACGACTATCTGCCGAAGCCGTTCGAGCCGCGTGAATTGCTGGCGCGGCTCAAGGCGATCCTGCGCCGTCGCAGCGGCGACAAGACCGGCGATGTGCTGCGCTTCGGCCGGCTGCAGATCGACCCCGGTGCGCTCGAAGTGCGGCTCGACGGCGAGCCCTGCGCGCTCACCAGTCATCAGTTCGCGCTCCTGCTCGTGCTTGCACGCCATGCCGGCCGCGTGATGTCGCGCGATGCGATCATGGACCTGCTGCGGCACGAGCGATTGGAGGCGTTCGACCGCTCGATCGACGTGCACATCTCGCGCATCCGCGCCGCGATCGAGGACAATCCGAAGAAGCCGCGCCGCGTCATCACGGTCCGCGGCGCCGGCTACGTCTTCGCCAAGGCGCAGGATTGAGCCACAGGATCGAAAGACACGCCCGATGAGGCGGCTATACCAGAAGATCTACCTCACCATCATTGCGAGCCTGCTGCTCGTCGTGCTGGTCGCCGGCCTCGTCTGGCGGTTCGGGGGCGACCGCATGCCGGTCGCCCAGGCGTTCGAGATGGCGGGCGAGCTCGCTGCCGCCGCGCTACCGCCCGCCGACGCGCCGGCCGCCGCCCAGCAGCATGCGGTCGAGCGGTTGGCGCGGATGCTGCACATCGACCTCGCGCTGTTCGACGCCTCCCTGCACCCGCTCGCGGCCTTCGGCCGACCGCTCCCACCGCCCACCAACCGTTTCGGCGCCGGCGGCTGGCTCTATGGCGCGACCGGCCCGGCCTGGAGCTTCCGCCTGCCCGACGAGCGCTGGATCGTTGCACGCGCGCCGCTGCGCCACCGCAGCCCCGCGGTCGGTCTGGTGCTGTTTCTCGGCGGCATCGCGCTCGCGGTCGCGATCGGCGCCTATCCCGCAGTGCGCGGGCTCACGCGCCGGCTCGAGCGGCTCCAGACGGGCGTCGAGACGCTCGGCGCCGGCAACCTGTCGGCACGCGTCAAGGTCCAGGGCCGGGACGAGGTGGCGCGCCTCGCCGCGAGCTTCAATCGCGCCGCCGCCCGCATCGAGGAACTGGTCGGCGCCCACCGTCTGCTGCTCGCTAATGCGTCGCATGAGCTGCGCACGCCCCTGTCCCGCCTGCGGCTCGGGCTCGAACTCTACGAGCAGCGGCAGGATCCCAAGCTGAAGGCCGAGCTTGCGCGCGACATCGCCGAGCTCGATCTGCTGATCGACGAGATCCTGCTGACGAGCCGGCTCGATGCAGCGCCGACGCTGCAGGCCGAGCCGGTCGATCTCCTGGGGCTCGCCGCGGAGGAATGTGCCCACTACGACGAGTGCACGCTCGGCGGCGAGGCGGTCGCGCTGCGCGGCGATGCGCGCCTGCTGCGCCGGCTTGTCCGCAACCTGCTCGACAATGCACGCCGGCACGGTCGCCCGCCGGTGACCGTCACGGTTCGCCGCGAGGGAGCGCGCGCGATTCTCGAGGTGACCGACGGCGGCGCCGGGGTGCCGGAGAGCGAGCGCGACCAGGTGTTCACGCCGTTCCACCGGGTCGGCACCGAAACGAAAGGCGCCGGACTCGGCCTCGCGCTGGTGCGGCAGATCGCGCGGCTGCACGGCGGCGATGCCGTGGTCGCCCCGCGTCCCGACCAGCCGAGCTGCTTCCGCGTCAGCCTGCCGGTATCCGGTACGCTTGACAGGTCCGCGCCTGCGCCTTGAAAGTGCCGCAACGCCTTGCGAATCGGGGCGCACCAGGGGCTTTTCGTCAATTAGGATCGCATGCTCGCCGGTATCGCGCCGCGACATGCCGCAAGAGCCGCATCCATGCCGAGCCTGCTGCGATTTCTCACCGTGATCGGGATCATCTTCGGCATCTGCTACGCGGCGATCTATGCGCTCGCGACCTACGTCGATCCCAAACCGCGCGAGATCACCGTCACGATCCCGCCCGACAGGTTCGTCAAGCAGCACTGACGCAGGGTCATGACCGCGAAGACGCAAAACAGGGTGTCGTCGCGATCGCCGGAGCCGTGGACCGCGCTCTATCTCGACATGCTGGCCGCCGAGCGCGGCGCCGGCCGAAATACGCTCGAGGCCTATCGCCGCGACCTCGACGATCTCGGCGACTATCTCACGACCAAGCGGAAGACCATCACGGCCGCCACCACGGCCGACCTGCGCGCCTACCTCGCGACGCTCGAAAGGCGCGACTTCAAGGCGTCCTCGGTCGCCCGGCGACTCTCGGCGATCCGTCAGCTCTACCGATTCCTCTATGCGGAAGGCCATCGCGGCGACGATCCGGCCGCCGTCATCGAAGGGCCCAGGCGCGGACGAATGCTGCCGAAGGTACTCTCGATCGCTGAGGTCGATCGGCTGCTGGCGACTGCGCATGCGGGCGCGAGCGACACTGCGCGCAGCGGCGCAGAGCGGCTGCGCTGGCTGCGCCTCGCCTGCCTGCTCGAGGTTCTGTACGCAACTGGCCTGCGCGTCTCCGAGCTGATCGCGCTGCCGGCGAGCGCGGCGCGGCGCGACGAGCGCATGCTGATCGTGCGCGGCAAGGGCGAGAAGGAGCGCCTGGTGCCGCTCAACCAGGCCGCCAAGACCGCGATGCGAGCCTATCTGGGCGCGCTCGCGAATGACCCCGAGACGCCGCCGAAGTGGCTCTTTCCCTCGTTCGGCGAGACCGGCCACCTCACCCGGCAGCATGTGGCGCGCGAGCTCAAGGGCCTCGCGGTCGCCGCCGGCATCGCCAGCGCGCGGGTGAGCCCGCACGTGCTGCGCCATGCCTTCGCGAGCCACCTGTTGCAGAACGGCGCCGACCTGCGCGTGGTGCAGACCCTGCTCGGCCATGCCGACATCTCGACCACGCAGATCTATACCCACGTGCTCGATGAGCGGCTCAAAAGCCTGGTCCGCGACCTGCATCCGCTGGCGGAGAGTTCGTAAGGGACCCCAGCCCGGGCGCAACCAAACGCAGGCTGCCGGCCTTTTTGAACCGCCCGCCTTTGCTTGACTTCGCGGTCCTCAAGGGCTTGTTTCGGCCCGTGCGGCGACAACCGCCGTTTGCTTGAGGCCTGATGCCCACCCGCAATGTAACGCCGCTTGAGTTCGAGAAGCCGGTCGCCGAGCTCGAGGCCAAGATCAAGGAGTTGCGCGCACTGGCCGACACCGGTGACGCGGTCGCGATCGGCGAGGAGATCGGGCGGCTGGAGGCCAAGGCGGCGACCGCGCTCGAGGAGCTCTACGCCGCGCTCACCCCCTGGCAGAAGACCCAGGTTGCCCGCCATCCGCAGCGCCCGCACTGCGTCGACTATGTCGCCCAGCTGGTGACGAGCTTCGTGCCCTTCTCGGGCGACCGCAAATTCGGCGACGACGAAGCCGTGGTCGGCGGCTTCGGCCGCTTCCGCGGCGAGAGCGTGTGCGTGATCGGTCACGAGCGCGGCTCGACCACCGAAAGCAGGCTCAAGCACAACTTCGGCATGGCGCGGCCGGAGGGCTACCGCAAGGCGGTGCGGTTGATGGAGATGGCCGACCGCTTCGACATCCCGGTGATCGCGCTCGTCGACACCGCTGGTGCCTATCCGGGCATCGGCGCCGAGGAGCGCGGCCAGGCCGAGGCCATCGCGCGCTCGACCGACGCCTGCCTCACGCTCGGTGTCCCGAATGTTGCGGTCGTCATCGGCGAGGGCGGCTCGGGAGGCGCGATCGCGATCGCAACCGCGAATCGCGTGCTGATGCTCCAGCACTCGATCTACAGCGTGATCTCGCCGGAAGGCGCGGCCTCGATCCTGTGGCGCGACACCTCGAAGGCGCAGGAGGCCGCCACCAACATGAAGATCACCGCGGAGGACCTCGCCCGTTTCGGGGTCATCGACGCGATCGTTCACGAGCCGATGGGCGGCGCCCACCGCGACCCGGAAGCCGCAATTGCAGCGACCGGCGAGGCGATCGCGAGCGCCCTCGGGGAGCTCGCCGGCCTCGACCGCGAGACGATCCGCCGCCAGCGCCGCGACAAGTTCATGGCGATCGGGCGATCGATGGTATGAGGCGGGTTATCCACAGCCGCCGCCAAGGTATAACTGCCTATGCCACTGCGTAAGCCGCAGTCCTTCCAGTATTGCCCGAGTATAGCAGCATACGACCTGGCTCAGCGATATTTTCGCAACGCCTGGAACACCTTGGGAGCAAAATTTACCAATCGTTCACCACTCACATGCTCAACTCACAGGCGGGAAAGCTTCGCCTTGCTTAGACCACATCTTAAGGATAACCATCACTGGCAAGAGGCATGGTGACCGCCACCGGGACGGGGGAATCACGGTTGAATCGTCAGTCGGCTTGGGTCCGCACGCTGTTGGCGTCGGTCGCGCTCGCATCCGCGGTCGCGCTCTCCGGCTGCGACACCGACGGCACCTCCCCACTCGTCACCGCCCGCGCAATGGCGCCGCTCTCCAGCGAGATGGTCTCGCTGCTCGAGCAGAAGAACATGCCGAAGGAGAGTCCGATTCTGGTCCGCATCTTCAAGGAAGAAGCGGAGCTGGAAATCTGGAAGCAGGACGCCGCCGGTCGTTACGCACTGCTCAAGACCTATCCGATCTGCCGCTGGTCGGGCGAGCTCGGTCCCAAGGTCAAGGAAGGCGACCGCCAGGCGCCCGAGGGCTTCTACACGATCACGCCCGCACAGATGAATCCGAACTCGAACTATTACCTGTCGTTCAACATCGGATTTCCGAACGCTTTCGACCGCGCCAATGATCGCACCGGCGCGTTCCTGATGGTGCATGGCGATTGCTCGTCGGCCGGCTGCTACGCCATGACGGATGAGCAGATGGGCGAAATCTACGCGCTCGGACGCGAGGCCTTCTTCGGCGGCCAGAAATCGTTCCAGATCCAGGCCTATCCGTTCCACATGACGCCGCTCAACATGGCGCGCCACCGCAACAGCCCGAACATGGCGTTCTGGCGCATGATCAAGGAAGGCAACGATCACTTCGAGGTGACGCGGCAGGAGCCGAAGGTCGACGTGTGCGAGAAGCGCTACGTGTTCGACGCCAATCCGAGCAGCCGACTCGATCCGCGAGGCCGCTGCCCGAACCTCCAGGTGCCGGAGGAAACCGCGAACGCGGTGGCGGAGAAAAAGGCGCGCGACGACCGCGAATTCACCGCGTTGGTTGCTCGCAACACGCCGACCGTTGCGGTCAAGACCGGCGCCGATGGCGGCATGAACAAGCTCTTCCTCGCCAAGCTGCGTCAGCAGGACAGGGTCGACGAAAGCGGCCGCGTCTTCTCGCTCGCCTCGACGGCGCACGTGCCCGACATGGGCCACAACGTCAATCCGCCCAAGATCACCGGCGACAGCGACACGACGACCGCGTCGGTGCCGCCACCGGCGGCCCCGGCGCCCGCCGCACCACAGGCGGCCCGCGTTGCCTCGGCTGATGGCGGGTCGTCGACCAACATGTTCGGCGGGCTGTCGAAATGGTTCGGTGGCGGCAACGACGCGCCGCCCCCGCAGCCGGCGCCGGCACCGGCGCCGACCACGAAGCCGAAAGCCGATGCGAAGCCGCGCCCGGCGGTGCACCACGCACCGCGTCCGCAGGTCGCCGAGAAGCCGGCGACAGCTGCGCCCGCGCCGGTGGCGACGGCGTCACCCGCACCCGCACCGGTGGCGGCAGCGGCGCCCGCCCCGGCAACTGCTCCGGCTCCGGCGCAAGCTGCCGCTCCCAACCTGATCGCCGGCGCCCAGCCGGTGGTCTCGTCCGGCAGCTTCGACAGCCGCTGGGGCGGTCTGCGGTAGCGCAAAACGGCTCGTGAAGGACCAAGGCGGCCGCCTGGCCGCTTTTTTTGTGCCGCTCTGAAGGCCGGGCGCGCCCCGTTGGGGCCGTAGCATGTAACATCCGCCGACGCGCGCGATGCTATGCTGGCGCCGCAAAAAACCCCGGGGAAACGCCATGCCATTGCGATTCACGTCGCGGCTCATCGCGACGATCGTGCTTATCGCCGGCCTGTCGGCCGCCGCCGTCGCGCACGGGCCGAACGACCCGCCACACCAGAGCTTTGCGCTCGGCGACCTGAAGCTCGAAAGCGGCGAGGCCATCAAGGATTTCTCGATCTCCTACGTCACCCACGGGACGCTCAACGCCGACAAGTCGAACGCCATCCTGATGGTGACTGCGATCGGCGGCAATCATCACCGCATCGACTACCTGATCGGCCCCGGCCGCGCGCTCGATCCCGCGAAATACTTCATCATTTGCACCGACGCGATCGGCAACGGTCTGACCACCTCACCGTCGAACAGCAAGACGCAGCCGCGCATGCAGTTCCCGAAATTCAACATCCGCGACATGGTGAGCTCGCAGCAGCGGCTGGTGACCGAGAAGTTCGGCATCAACCGGCTGGTCACCGTGATCGGAGCGTCGATGGGCGGCATGCAGGCGCTGCAATGGGCGGTGAGCTATCCCGACATGATGGACTCGATCGTGCCGGTCATCCCCCTCGGACGCACGACCGCCTGGACCACCGCGGTACTTGAGATGCTGCGCCAGAGCATCATGGCCGATCCGAAGTTCAGCGGCGGCAACTACACGAGCGCCGATCCGCCCGAGCAGGGCATGCGGCTGTGGGCGGCCTGGCTCGGCGGCGTGATCGTGCGCACGCCCGGGCTGGACGAGTCGATGTTCCCCAACAATCTCGACGTCGTCGCCAATCTCAAGGGCGTCGCCGACGCCGGCTGGAAGCGCATGGACGCCGTCGACTGGATCTACCAGAGCTGGGCCTACGACCAGCACAATCTCGGCACCACGCCCGGCATGAGCGGCGACTACCATCGCGCACTGAAGTCGATCAAGGCGAAGACGCTGATCCTCGCCGGCAGCGGCGACCTGCTCAATCCCGAATACGAGGCGCAGGAGGCCGCACATTACATTTCCGACGTGCGGTACGTCGCGATCAACCCCACCCGACCGATGGGCCATCTGTCCGGCGCCGGCGCGACCGCCCCGGAGAACGAGCTGCAGAACCGCGAGGTCGGAGCGTTTCTCGATCTGGTGATGGCACTGCGCGTGAAGGCGAAGTGATCTCTCTCGTCATTGCGAGGAGCCGAAGGCGGCGTAGCAATCTCAGCGGCACAATGTGTGGCCGAATTGCTTCGCTTCCGCCTTCGCGCTCCGCACTCCGGCGGACTCAAACCCGGTCCGTAGCTCGCGCAGCGAGCGAAGGCGGGTCGCTCGCAATGACGGAGACCTTCGTCGGGAGCTCCGCGCAAATATCTATGCGTAGCGTCCGTGGCAGTGCTTGTATTTCTTGCCCGAACCGCAGGGGCAGTTCTCGTTGCGGCCGACCTTGCCCCAGCTCGACGGTCTGGCGGGATCGCGCTCCGCCGCTGCTGCCGTCGCCAGTGCGCCACCCGTGATGCCGGCGCGCGCAAGCGTCTCGGCGCCCGCCATGGCCAGCGCCATCTCGTCCTCGCCGGTGGTCGGGTCGACCTTGTGCGCCGCCATCTGCGGCAAGGTCGGCGGCGCATCCTCGGGCGGCGGCTGCTGCACGATCTCGACCCGCATGAGCTGGGCGGTCACCGCCTCGCGCAGGTTCTGGATCATGGCCTCGAACAGCGTGAAGGCTTCCGACTTGTACTCGTTGAGCGGGTCGCGCTGACCGTAGCCGCGCAGGCCGATGACGTTGCGCAGATGATCGAGCATCATCAGATGCTCGCGCCAGAGGTGATCGAGCGTCTGCAGCAGGATCGACTTCTCGACATAGCGCAGAACGTCCGGGCCCCACTGCGCGACCTTGGCGGCCATGTGCTCGTCGGCGCGCCGCTCGACGCGGGAGATCAGTTCCTCGTCCGCGATGCCCTCCTCTTTCGCCCAGGCGTCGACCGGGAGATCGAGGCCGAGCACGCGGGTGAGCTCCTCCTTCAGTCCCGCCACGTCCCACTGCTCCGGGTACGCGTTCTCCGGGACGTGCTTGGCGACCAGGTCGTCGACCACGGCGCGGCGCATGTCGGCGACGGTCTCGGCCACCGCGTCGTCGCGCATCAGATCGACCCGCTGCTCGAAGATCACCTTGCGCTGGTCGTTCATCACGTTGTCGAACTTGAGCAGGTTCTTGCGGATGTCGAAGTTGCGCGCCTCGACCTTCTGCTGCGCCTTTTCGAGTGCCTTGTTGATCCAGGGATGAATGATCGCCTCGTCCTCCTTGAGGCCGAGCTTCTGCAGCATGCCGTCGAGCTTGTTCGACCCGAAGATGCGCATCAGGTCGTCCTCAAGCGACAGGTAGAACTTCGAGCGGCCGGGGTCGCCCTGACGGCCGGAGCGGCCGCGCAGCTGGTTGTCGATGCGCCGCGACTCGTGGCGCTCGGTGCCGACGATGTAGAGGCCGCCCGGCTTGACCATCGTCTTCGCCGGCCGGTCGCCCTTGGCGGGCTCGAGCTCGATCGTCTCTTCCGCCTTGAGCACGATCTCGCGGAAGCGGTCGACCTCGGCGCGGATCTCGGCGATCTTCTTCTCCTTCTCGGCCGGGTCGGCGACGCCCGCGGTCTCCTGCACGACCCGCATCTCGACGTTGCCGCCGAGCTTGATGTCGGTGCCGCGGCCCGCCATGTTGGTCGCGATCGTGATCGCGCCCGGCACGCCGGCCTCGGCGATGATGTAGGCCTCCTGCTCGTGGAAGCGGGCATTGAGCACGGCAAACTGCTTGCTCGGCTTGCCGGCGCGCGCGGCGGCGTAGAGGCGCTCCAGCGCCTCCGGCTTCTCGAAGTCGATCTGCTTGTAGCCGTTCTTGATGAGAATGCCGGCGAGCAGCTCGGACTTCTCGATCGAGGCGGTGCCGACCAGCACCGGCTGCTGGCGCTGATTGGCGCGCTGGATCTCGCCCAGCACGGCGCGGTACTTCTCTTCCGCCGTGCGATAGACCTCGTCGTCGTCGTCGATGCGCGCGAGCGGCATGTTGGTCGGCACCTCGAGCACCTCGAGCCCGTAGATGTCCATGAACTCGTCCGCCTCGGTCGCCGCCGTGCCGGTCATGCCGGCGAGCTTCTCGTACATGCGGAAATAGTTCTGGAACGTGATCGAGGCGAGCGTCTGGTTCTCGGGCTGGATCGGCTGGTGCTCCTTGGCCTCGAGCGCCTGATGCAGTCCATCCGAGTAGCGGCGGCCCGGCATCATGCGGCCGGTGAATTCGTCGATGATGACGACCTCGCCGTTGCGCACGATGTAGTCCTTGTCGCGCTGGAACAGCTTGTGGGCGCGCAGCGCCTGGTTGACGTGGTGCACGGTCGAGACGTTCTCGACGTCATAGAGCGACTCGCCCTTGAGCAGCTCGGCATCGCGCAGCCGCTGCTCCAGGCCCTCCATGCCGGCCTCGGTCAGCGTCACGGTGCGCTGCTTCTCGTCGACCTCGTAGTCGGTCTTGTCGAGCTTCGGAATGAAGGTGTCGATGGTGTTGTAGAAGTCGGAGCGGTCGTCGAGCGGGCCGGAGATGATCAGCGGCGTGCGCGCCTCGTCGACCAGGATGGAGTCGACCTCGTCGACGATCGCATAGATGTGCCCGCGCTGGACCATGTCCTCCAGCCGGTACTTCATGTTGTCGCGCAGATAGTCGAAGCCGAGCTCGTTGTTCGTGCCGTACGTGATGTCGCAGTCGTAGGCCGCCTTGCGCTGCTCGTCGTCGAGCCCGTGCACGATGACGCCGACCGTGAGGCCGAGAAAGTTGTAGATCTGACCCATCCAGTCGGCGTCGCGCCGCGCCAGATAATCGTTGACGGTGACGACGTGAACGCCGCGGCCCGCCAGCGCGTTGAGATAAACCGGGAGAGTAGCGACCAGCGTCTTGCCTTCGCCGGTCTTCATCTCGGAGATCCGGCCTTCGTGCAGGATCATCCCGCCGATCAGCTGGACGTCGAAGTGGCGCTGGCCGAGCGTGCGCTTGGCCGCCTCGCGCACCGTCGCGAAGGCCGGCACCAGGAGGTCGTCGAGGTCGGTGCCGTCGGCAATCTGCTTCTTGAACTCGTCGGTGCGCGCGCGCAGTTCGTCGTCCGAGAGCTTGGCGATCTCGTCCTCGAGCGCATTGATCTCGTCGACGCGGGGCTGGTAGCTGCGGACGCGCCGGTCGTTCGCGGAACCAAACAGCTTACGGGCAACGGCGCCAAACATCCCGGATCCTCTCTCGTCCCGCCGACGGGTCTGCCAGCCGGGCGGCCGGCACGGGTTCCCAACGCAACCGGTATCGGGCGCTTTCAGGCCGGCGCATCTTCCGGCGAAAGCATGCCCCGGATGTGACGCGGGACGGCTGCCAGTTCGCCGCAAACGACATACGCCATTCAATAAGACCCATACCACGTTCCGAGCGCAAAGAAGCGGAACATGTTCTGGGGCGCCTGCCTCACGGAAACCGGCGAGTTTGCCGAGAGATAGGAGGGGGTCGGAGCCTTGTCAATCGCCCGCCGCGCCCGGTCACGGCACGGCAACAAACATGCCGTAATCACGCCCTCGTTAAGGTTTAATCCCGATCTCTCGTTGCGCTTTCCGGTTGTTTGCGCGACTGTCCGCCGCACAAACCGAACCGGCGCCGAGCCGCCGCCCTTGCGAAGCATGTCCAAGGGCAACTTCCATAAGGACATTCCGATGACCCATCAGCCTGTCTCGCCCGCTCCGGCATCGCGCCGCGGCGCGCTCGTCGCGGCCACGGCGGCCGCATTCCTCCTCATCTGCGCGCCCGCCTTTGCGCAGGCGGAGGCTGACCCGGTGGTTGCCCGCGTGAACGGCGTCGAGATCCATCAAAGCGACCTGACGCTCGCCGAGGAGGACGTGGGCCAGAATGTGCCGCAGGGCGGACCGGAGGCGAAGCACGATTATCTGGTCAGTTATCTCTCCGACATGATCCTGCTGGCGCAGGCGGCCGAGGAGAAGCGCGTCCAGGACGATCCCGACTTCAAGCGTCATGCGGCCTTCGCGCGCAACAAGGTGCTGATGGAGGTGCTGCTGCAGAACGAGGGCAAGAAGGCGGTCACCGACCAGGCGCTGCGTGCCGTTTACGACGATGCGGTCAAGCAGATGGGCGAACAGGAAGAGGTGCGGGCGCGCCATATCCTGTTCCGCGTCGCCAACCCGGCCGACGAGAAGGCGAGCAAGGAGGCAGAGGACAAGGTCAAGGCGGTGATCGAGCGCCTCAACAAGGGGGAGGATTTCGCCAAGCTCGCCAACGAGCTGACCGAAGATCCGTCGGGCCGCAATGACGGCGGCGACCTCGGCTATTTCACCAAGGACCAGATGGTGCCGGAATTCTCCGCGGTCGCTTTCAAGCTCGACAAGGGCAAGATCTCCGAACCGATCAAGACCCAGTTCGGCTGGCACGTCCTCAAGGTCGAGGACAAGCGCAAGCGCCAACCGCCGGAGTTCGACAAGGTCAAGGGTCAGCTCGAGAGCTATGTGGAGCGCAAGGCGCAGGTCGAACTGGTGACCAAGCTGCGCACCGCCGCCAAGATCGAGCGCCTCGACAAGCCGGCCAAGCCCGAGGAGAACAAGCCGGCGGCCAAGCCCGAGGAGAAGAAGTAGGAGCCGATTGACTTCGTTCCACTGATCATCTTCACCTGATGGCCGGGCTTGTCCCGGCCATCTGCATGTTGGCCGCAGGGAAAAGCCTCCAGGAGTGGATGCCCCCACAACGGCGGGCATGACGAAGGCGGAAGCTCTCCCCGATGGCCACCCCCGTTTCTCCGCTGGCGCCCGCGCGCTTTCCCGACATGCCGCCGGTCGACGGCGTGCGGCTCGCGACCGCGGCTGCCGGGATCCGCTATGCGGGTCGCACCGATGTGCTGCTCGTCCTGCTGGACCCGGGGACGGCGGTCGCGGGCGTGCTCACGCGCTCAAAGTGCCCGTCCGCCCCGGTCGACTGGTGCCGCGCCCGCCTCAAAGGCGGCAAGGCGCGCGCCCTGGTGGTCAACTCCGGCAACGCCAACGCGTTCACCGGCAAGACCGGCCGCGACGCCGCGAAATTCACCGCCGATCTCGCCGCCCGGGCAAGCGGCTGCAAGCCGCACGACATCTATCTCGCCTCGACCGGCGTCATCGGCGAGCCCCTCAAGGCCGCAGCGTTCGACGGCGTGATGGAGGGCCTTGTGGCGTCGGCGGCGCCGGGCCGCTGGCAGGATGCCGCGCTTGCCATCATGACCACCGACACGTTCCCGAAGGGCGCGACCGCAACCGCCCGCCTCGGCAGGGCCGAGGTCACGATCTGCGGCATCGCCAAGGGGGCCGGCATGATCGCGCCCGACATGGCGACCCTGCTGTCCTTCGTGTTCACCGATGCGCCGATCGCCCCCTCCGCGTTGCGCGCGATACTCGCCGCGGGCGTGACCGACAGCTTCAATGCGGTGACAATCGACGGCGACACGTCGACATCGGATACCTTGCTCGCCTTTGCGACCGGCCGCGCTGCAGCGCGCGGCGCGCCGAGGATCGCGCGCGCCGCCGACCCGCGGCTGCGCGAATTTCGCGCCGCGTTCGACCATGTACTCAGGGACCTCGCCGAGCAGGTCGCGCGCGACGGCGAAGGCGCGCGCAAGCTGGTCGAGGTGACGGTCGACGGCGCCAAGTCGAAGGCATCGGCGCGCCGGATCGCGATGTCGATCGCCAATTCGCCGCTGGTCAAGACGGCGGTCGCCGGCGAGGACGCCAATTGGGGACGCGTCGTGATGGCGGTCGGCAAAGCGGGCGAGCCCGCCGACCGCGACCGGTTGTCGATCTGGTTCAACGGCATCCGCGTCGCCCACAGGGGCCAGCGCGATCCCGCCTATGACGAGGCCGCCGTCGCTGCCGTCATGAAACGTCCGGTGATCGCGCTCAAGGTCGCACTCGGATTGGGCCGTGGCCGCGATCGGGTGCTGACGTGCGATCTCACCAAGGATTACGTGGCGATCAATGGCGACTATCGGTCATGACCGCCGCCGGCAGTGGTGGTTTCGCCATACCGAATTTGCCACGGATTGCGCGGACAACTCGAACATGTCGCGAACGCAAGCGGAAACGGGTTGCCGTCCGGGTTCTGCGACAGTCGCAAGCGCGCGTTAACCGTCTGCAAACAATTGCAGCGACGCAAGTGCAAAATCTTTAACCAAAGCCCCTAGGGTTTCGCTCGAAGGGTCGTCAGCGTGAAGCTTCTCGTTGTGGCCGCCTGCGCCCTCGTCGATGCCGACGGGCGCGTGCTGATCGCGGAACGCCCCGCCGGCCGGACAATGGCGGGGCTGTGGGAATTTCCCGGCGGCAAGGTGGAGCAGGGCGAGCGGCCGGAAGACACGCTCATTCGCGAGCTCAAGGAGGAACTCGGCATCGTGGTCAATGAGGCATGTCTCGCGCCGCTGACCTTTGCGAGCCACAGCTATCCAGAGTTTCATCTGTTGATGCCGCTCTATGTGTGCCGGCGTTGGGAAGGCACCGCGACAGCGCAGGAAGGCCAGAGGCTCGCATGGATCAGACCGAACCGGCTCAGGGAATACCCGATGCCGCCCGCCGACTTGCCGCTGATTTCGCACCTGACGACGCTGCTCTAGGGCCATTGCCCTCACGACCCATCCGGGATCGAACCAGGACCGAACCATGACGCCCATCGACTTTGCACATACCACCACCGCAGTCGGACGCTTCCTCGCCGATCGGCGCGGCGCAACCGCGATCGAATACGGGCTCATCGCGGCCCTGATCTCGGTGGCGATCATCATCAGCGTGTTCGCGGTCGGCCTCGGAATCAGGGACACGCTCTACGGCAATATCGTCAACGCGCTGTCTCAACTGTAGGCGCGCGCAAACAAACGATTTCTGGAATCCGATCGATTCAACCTGAATCGATCAGCTCCAGAACACGTTGCGTTCCTACGGAATGGGAGTCCGGGGCAGGCTTTCGCCGGAATATGCGCTAGCGCCCTGCCTTTTCTCCTGCCGAAATTTCCCTGGCGTTGAGCGCATCGGCAAGCCGCGCCTTGGCCGACCCCGGCCGCAGCGGCTGCTGCTGGCTTGCGTGCGGTGCCCATCCCGACAGCCAGATGACCTCGAAGGTGGCGCGTACGCGGCCATCGGGGTCGGCAAAGCGCGCCGCATAGAGCTCGGCCATCCGCAGCAGCGTGCGGCGTCGCAAGGGCGTGCGGCGGCGCTCGGCGAGCACGTTGGTCGCTCCCATCCGCCGCAGATCCTGCATGAGACCGAACGGCGAGGCGTAGCGCACCGTGATGCGCTCGATATCCGTCACCGGCAGCGCAAACCCCGCCCGCTGCAGCAGCGCGCCCGCCTGCCGGGTGTCGACAAACGGGGCGACCCGCGGCGAGGCCCCGCCCTCGATCTCCGCCTCGGCGGCCGCGAAACTCTCGCGCAGCTCGGACAGGCTGTCGCCCGCCACCAGGGCGGCGAGAAAGAGGCCATCCGGCCTGAGCGCCCGGCGGATCTGCACCAGCGCACCCGGCAGGTCGTTCACCCATTGCAGCGCGAGCGCCGAGACCACGAGGTCGAGGGACGCATCCGCGAACGGCAGCGCCTCCTCGTCGGCAATGACCCGCTGCCCGACGTGGTCGACGCCGGATGCGAGCGCCTCGACCGCGACCAGCGTCCCGACCTGGCCGGCGAGCGCGCGGCGCACCGCGTCGGTCGGCGAGCCGAGATCGACCGCGAGCTCGAAACGCCGCAACACCGCAGCCAGCCGCTCGGCGAGGTCGCCGGCCACGCGATCGATCAGGAAGGTGGCGGGTCCGAGCGCAAGCGCGCGACGGCGGCGGGCGCGCAGCAGTGGGCGGTCGAACACGCAGGGTGCGGACATGCGGGCAGTTTAGCGCATCTCGGCAAGCCCGGCGCGCGCCTCGCCGGAACCACGTGAGGACGTCCGGCACCGCGTCCACACGCCTTTCATTTCCTTTTTTTGCCGCTGATAGGCAGTTACACCTAACGCATGCACGTCCGCTTCCAGCCGGCGCGCAATCGCGCTCTCGGTCTTGCTGTCGCGACGGATTGAGGCCCCAGTGCAACGACGCTAGGCTGCGATGTGGACCCTGCACCCGCGACAGTCTCGCCCCGCGCGGCGCGCCTTTGGCGCATCATGGCGCCCGTTCGCGCCGCCTTCGGCTTTGCGCTCGACTTCGCGCTGCCGCCGCTCTGTCCCGCCTGTCGCGCGCTGGTCGGCACCGACGGCGGATTGTGCGCCACCTGCTGGTCGAAGCTCTCCTTCATCGCGCGGCCGTTTTGCGAGCGCCTCGGCACGCCATTCGGCTACGATCCAGGCCCCGGCGCGCTGTCGACCGAAGCCGTTGCCAATCCGCCGGCCTTCGGCCGCGCGCGGGCGGCCGTGCGCTATGACGACATTGCGAGCGCACTCGTGCACGCCCTCAAATATGGCGACCGGCTCGACCTCGCGCCGACCATGGGGCGCTGGATGGCGCAGGCCGGGCGCGAGCTCACCGACGGGGCCGATGCGCTCGTGCCGGTGCCGCTGCATTGGCGACGCATGTGGGCGCGGCGCTTCAACCAGGCGGCCGCGCTGGCGGCGACGATTTCCCGAACGAGCGGCGTGCAGGTGCTCGACGACGCATTGAAGCGCGTGCGCGCGACGCCCCACCAGGTCGGCCTCAATCGCACCGATCGCGCAACCAATGTGCAGGGCGCCTTCGCGGTGCCGGCGGGCCGGCAGCCGGCGGTCGCCGGCAAGCGGTTGGTGCTGATCGACGACGTGCTGACCTCGGGCGCGACCGCCGACACCTGTACGCGCGCCTTGCTGCGGGCGGGCGCGGCCGCGGTCGACGTGCTGGTGTTCGCGAGGGTTGTCGACACGCTGCACGCCCCCATATAGTCGGTTCACGGCGTGTTCGTTTACCTCTCCGCCACCGCCCCGGGAGCTAGGCTGCACATCATGGCTTCGATCGAGGTCTACACGACGCCCTATTGCCCCTATTGCGACGCCGCCAAGGACCTGCTTCGCAGCAAGGGCGTGGACTTCGTCGAGATCGACGTTGCCGGCAATAGTGACCTGCGCGCCCGCATGGTCGAGCGCGCGGGCGGACGCGTGACGGTGCCGCAGATCTTCATCGGCGAGACGCACGTGGGCGGTTGCGACGACCTCTACGCTCTCGACGGGGTGGGCGGGCTCGACCCGCTGCTCGCGGGCGCAAACGCGGTGCGGGCATGATGACGGCGGGCAACGACGGCGCCACCTTCCGGGTCGGCCTCATTCAGATGCGCTCGGGCCGGACGCCGCTCGCCAATATCGAGGCGGCGACCAAGCTGATCGGCGAGGCCAAGGCGGCCGGCGC
>Ga0209465_10000542_pt1 | contig 17426 bp, 27 predicted proteins | sample PanSoiPlot1MoBio_FD_188321 | JGI IMG/M metagenome (GOLD analysis project Ga0209465, IMG submission 188321) | Tropical forest soil microbial communities from Panama analyzed to predict greenhouse gas emissions - Panama Soil Plot 1 MoBio (SPAdes)... | ecosystem: Environmental > Terrestrial > Soil...
CCGTGTGCTCACCCACTCGATGCGGCGTTGCTCGATGGCGCGGTCAGAATTGCGTGCGCGCGCATCGCCAGTATCCATGCGGGTGCGCGCGTTCTTGCGCTTGCTCATCATTGCACCTCGATGAAGCGTCGCGTCGCGCCACTTGGATCAATCACGGTCCACATCGGCACGCGCGGCGGTGTGATCGGCACGAGCAGATGCGACGGCACGCGCACGAGGAACGCATCGAGACGATCACTGCCGTGATTGCTCGTCCACAGAAACCATTCGCCGGCGACGTCGCTATTCCCTTTCGGCAATTTCGCGTAGTCGTCGGTGCCGCCCCCGCTCGCCTTGAGATCCACGAGCGTCGGTGCGATCACCAGCACGTCGTGCGAGTCATCGAGGCGGAACGCGATCACCTCATTGTTGCGCGGCGCCTGCGTGCGATTCGCGCCGCTGCCGATCACGTATTGCGCGTCGGGCGCGGCGTCGCGCGCGTTGCAGTGCGAGAGATGATTCAGCTCCGCATCCCACGTCGGCGTGTAATAGCAGAGTCTGCCCTGCGGATCGCGGTCGTCATCGAACATCCACACCCGGAACGCGCTCGCCTTCGCGTTCCAGTTATCCGCCGCGACCATGTAGCCGTAACCGTTGTCGGAGTGCCCCGCCGCGCCTTGCTGATCGTAGAGGACGCGCGGCGCCATCGTGCTGTCGAGCTGGTAGATCAGATTGTCTTCCCCGGCCTCGGCGTCGATGTTGTCTTTGGTGAGGAGCCATGCGCCGCTCTTGTCGATCTGGCACTCATCGTAGTCGCCGCGCTTGGGATACGTACGCCAGGGGTTCGCGTCGCCCACGAGGTACACGGCGCTGCCCTCGGGGGCATACGTCGTCGCGTCCTTGATGGTCGCGCTGAATCGCGTCTCGTCGTGCGAGGCGTGCCACTGCGCCGCGATCTTGTCTGGTCGGTAATGCGTCACGTCCACGAGCGTCTGCACGATGGGCGTCTGCCCGCGCAGCACGGGCTCGACATCGACGGTGTAGAGGTGCGTGAGATCGGTCGCGTAGAGGAGCGTCGGGTGGAGCGCGGACCAGAACCAGCCCTCGGCCGTGGCCCACGACAGCGGATGACTCGGCGGAAAGATCGGGCCGACCGGCGTCACCGCATCGGTGCGTTTGTCGACGCGCCAGAGCGAGGGGCCATCGCCGCCGCGCTGCCGATCCACGCCCAGGAACACGAGCAGCTCGTCCTGGCCGACATGATTGTTGATGTTCCGCCAGTAGGAGTATCCGCACCACCAGAGCGCATCGACGCCGCCCGTGTCGCTCGCGTTGGTGAGGCGAATCATCGTGGTTCCATAAGGAGGCGGCGCTGTAAAAGGCCCCCTGTCCGGTAATGTCACCGACACTCTTGGTCGAGTGATGGCGGTATCGCAATGTTCCAAAAGCCCCCCTGGGTTCATAGCCGACGTGTCCTCCGAGCTGCCACACTCATAGCGGCGGATTCAGTACGCGCTGGTGCATGTAGCTCTGCACGAGGCGCTGGCCCGCGTGCGTCGGCGCCATCGGCGAGATCTCGCGCGGCGCCATGTACGCCGAGAGGAGCGGGATGCCTTGCTTCATCCAGCACTCGACCGCCAGTGCCGCGCAGAGGGCCCGCGCGTCGCTATTGGTGCCGCCCGCCGCGATCTCGTCGTGATCGCCGTGCTCGCCGCGTCGGAGGGACGCCATCTCATCGATCAGCTCCTCGTCCGCGACCTCGAGGTGCCCGCGCTCGAGCGTGTCGCGGAGGCCATGGATGATCCACGGGCGCAGCTCGTGGCTCGTCTTGAATTCGAGCGGCGCCGACCGCGCGAAAAGATTGTCGGGCCGCACGTAGAAGTAATGCGAGACCGACGCGAGCAGGTTCCTCAACCCCCCGGCGAGCGCCTGCGTCGAGAGGCCGTAGCCGTAGTCGGAGAGTAGTTGCATCTCCTCCATCACGCGGTAGCCGGTGGCGGAAATCTCGAAAATACACATCGCGGGCACCCAGGTGCGATACGCGCCCGCGAGGTGGAGGAACACCCACGCGAACTGATACAGGTAGAGGTCGTCGCCGTAGGCATGAAACGCGGCCACTTGCCGCAAGCGATCCGGCCACGCGCGAAACACTTGCACGACGTGATCGTGCGCCTCGCCCGACGAGGACCACGCGGGATGGCCCGCCACGACATACGCCGCATCGTCGGCGGGTTGCTCCCACACGCGCAGTTGCGCGTACTCGGGCTCGACCTCGCGGACGTGTGACACGTCCAGCGTCTGGCGAAAGTCGTAGCGAAAGCCCGCGCACGCGGGAAGCGATTTCAGCGCCACGCGCAGCGCGCGGATGGTGTGCGCGCTCACGATCTTGTCACCGAAACTTTGGAAGCACTCCTCGGGGAGCACGCCGAATTCCTGCGCCATCAGCGTCTCGTCGCCGTGCATGTCGGCGTCGAGCATCCAGCGATACCACCCGAGCTGCGCGTCGGTGATGACGTGCTGGTAGCTGCGCTTGACCTCCGCGATCCAGAGGCGCTCCGACTCGTCGCGGTCGGGCAGCGCGTACTGCGTCCAGAGCTGGCGCTGCAGCTTGCTCGCCTCCCGCCCCGGCTTGACGAGCGCGTTCGCCTCGTGCATCCACCAGCTCAGGAAGATCGCGCGCTGCGTGGGCACGCGGCACGCGGTGCGCCACATCTCGTGAAACGGCGAGCCCACGCCGCGCGCCGTGGAATTCCACACGTACAGTCTCTGCGGATTCAACTTCGACAGTGAATTGCGGAGGGCGGACGCCGCGCGCAAATCCTTCCACGAGCCGACCTCGTCCGCGTGCAGATAGTTGACGCCGCGACTGCGCCCGAGGTTGGAATTCGAGCGGACGCCCGCTTCCTCGAACAGCAAGCGCGAGCCGTTGTCCCAGCGCAGGATGCCTTGATTGTCCATCGCGACGGGGCGCCGCCACTCGGGCGCCTGCGACTGCAGCATCTGCCGCATGATGTCGCGGCGAAACAGTTTGTTGGGCATGTCGTCGCTCACAAACAGCGCGGTCGTGCCCTCGTATTTCATCGGCCAGTAGAGGGTCAGCGTGTCCACGGTCGTCGTGCCGCCGATTTGCCGCCCGCCTTTCAGGATCACAAAATCGTGCACGTCCTCCTCGAGGCCGCGCGCGATCTCGCGGACCGCGCGCCGCTGCGTGCCCCACAAGCGCAGCGGCACGAGCCCCTCGTCGCGCGAGGGAATCTGCAGCGACTCCGCGAATCGCTCGTACTGCGGCACGTCGAGGTGGATCACGCGCGCACGACCTCGGGCATGCCGTCCGGTCCCCGGCGCAACGTCCACTCGGTGTCGCGCGCCCAGATCTGCGGCGTCGGCGGCGCCGAGGGCAACTGGAAGGCGGGCGCGTCCTCGCCCAGGAGACGCCGCTGGCCCGTGCCGTGCGCGGCGCCGGTCTGGCCCGAGAGGCGCATCCCGGCGAACTGGGGATTGAGCCGCTCAAGCGCGGCGCCGAGGTCGCGGAGGGGGACCGCCAGGGACGGGGCGCGGCGGGCGGCGGCGCGGCGCTCGTCCCTGGCGGCGAAGGCGTCGGCGAGCGGCGCCTCCGCGATGGCATCCACGCGCTTGGCGAGGCCCGAGCCCACATTAATCGCGTTGAACAACCGCTGGAGGCGCTTGGACCCGCACATCGGGCAGCGGGTGGCCCCCACGGGGAGGTCGTAGACGGGGGCCTCGCCGCTCGGCTGGCGGCACCGTTTCGACAGGCAGACATGGTCAGCGTGCGGCGGCACGAGGGGAGTCTACCACCCGGCCCGGGAGGGGGGTCATTTCGACAGAACGTGGAAACAACCAGGGCGCCAAAAATATCGCTTGCAATGGTGGCAGCGTTACCACCATACTGAGGCCATGGACCTCCACCTCACCCCCACCCCTGAAGGGAGACACCCCATGACCATCACGATCAACCCCGAGCACGAGATCGAACTGAGCGACGGCACCACGGCCACGATCCCCGCGCACATGATCCGCGAGTGGGGCCGATGCCCCAAGTACTTCACGCTGGCGCATGTCGCGGCGACGCCGATCCCCGACTTGGAGGTGTCCGAGCGCGAGCAGTGGGGCATCACGTGCAACGCCTGCGGCACGCAGATCACCGACACGTGCGAAGAGGAGGTGCGGTGATGGCGACGCCCAAGATCACGACGGCATTCTGATGCGCTGGCGGCTCTCGCATCGTTTCGACCCTGCGGCCTTGCCGCTCGCAAACCGCCAATACAACCGTCAAACGCCGGACAGCCCGCAGTTTGTGCCGCCGGGCCGCTGCATCGTCTTGGTGGCCGACCGCGCCGTCTGGGTGACGTCATGGCCGTACTACGCCCAGCATCGATGGGCCGGTGCGTGGATCAATACGCTTTTTCGGAAGGAGTGCGGAGGCCTCGCCTCGGAGTTCATTCTCGAGGCGATCGCGGCCACGCGGTTTTTCTGGTCGCCGCCGGCACTCGGGATCGTGACCTTTGTGGCGCCTGATGCCATCCGCCACAAGCGGGATCCCGGCCGGTGTTATCGCCGCGCCGGATTCTTGGTAGACGGCGTCACCGAAGTTCGCCGCCGACTCGCCTTGCGCTTGACGCCTGAAGCGATGCCTAAGCCTGAGCCGCCGCTTGGCGCCACGCTGCCGTTGTTCCCATGCCCGTAGGCCCCCCCCGCACCCGCAAGTGATCTTCTACCTCGGCACCAACGAGCCCGCGTGGCTCCCGCGCACTGACGTGCCGCTGTTCCTGTCCCGGCGCCGCCTCGCGCGGCGTCGGGCGCTGCCACGGGCGCGCGGCCTCTGGGCGCTCGACTCGGGCGGCTTCACCGAGCTGTCACTGCACGGCGCGTGGCAGACGATGCCCACGCAGTACGTGGGCGAGGTGCGTCGCTGGCGCGACGAGATCGGCGGGCTCGCGTGGGCGTCGATTCAGGACTGGATGTGCGAGCCGTGGATCGTTGAGAAGACGGGGAAGTCGGTGGCCCAGCATCAATCCCTCACCCTCGACAGTTTCGCCCGCCTGTTGGACCTCGCGCCGGATCTCCCGTGGGTGCCCGTCATCCAAGGCTGGCACGAGGACGAGTACCGCGCGCACGTAGACGCCTACGTCGCGCGGCGCCTGCCGCTCTGGGACCGTCCGGTGGGCGTCGGCTCGATCTGCCGTCGCCAGACGCTGGGCGGCGGCGCGCGGATCGTCCGCCAGCTCTCACGCCTCGGGCTCCAGCTCCACGGGTTCGGGCTCAAGTTCAGCGGACTCGCGGCGCTCCACGGCCTCCTGGCGAGCGCCGACTCCCTGGCGTGGTCGTTCCGCGCGCGGAACGCAGGGCGACAACCCGGCTGCACGCACGCCACCTGTCAAAACTGCCTGCGGTTCGCGCTGCGCTGGCGCGACCGCGTGCGGGCGACGTACTGGAACCCAGCGCAGACCGACCTCTTCACCCCCACACCCTGAGGGAGACGCGACATGGACCCGACCAAGGTAACCGAGATCACGGCCCTGTACGCCGTGGTAACCGTGGACGACGAGAACCGCGAGATGGTCGTCTGGGACACCGAGTTCCGGCGCCCCGCGATCACCGACGACCTAGAGTTCGCCCAGCTCCTGTTGCGCGAGGCGCGCGAGAAGGGCTACCTGCGCGACGCCGTCCTCGTGCGCTTCCTCCGCGAGGAGGTGCGGTGATGGCGACGCAGCCGCAGACGACAAGCATCTGCGACCGCCTCGCGGACTGGCCCGATCCGCGCCCCAAGGGCCGCACGCGCGGGTGCGTGCTGCACGCCCAGGACGTGCGCCGCGTCCTGCGCCGCGCGCTCGCCGCGCCGAACACGCCGTCGGTCTTCGGCGCGCACGGCGGCGACGTGCCGAACGCCTACGACTATCCCGCCGAGACCACGGCGGTCGCGGTGATCGCCATCGCGGACGACGCGGGCACGCTGCTCGTGTCGGCGGGCACCGACCGCATGAGCGCCAAGGGCGCGACCGTCGCGGGCGCGGTCGGCGTCTGCGTCTCGGCGGTCGGGCGCAACGGCCCGTGGTGGATGCTGGCCTCGGGCCGCACCCCCAAGAGCGCGACGCCCGACGACTACCGCCTCGCGATGCAGGCGCCCGAGCCGCTCCGCTACGCGCGCCTGGGCGGCGGCGTCGGGTGGGTCATCACCGACCGCGACGGGCACGCGGAGACGATCCTGCGGGTGGAGCCATGAGGACCGTCGTCATCCGCACCCAGCGCGTCACTCTCACCGAGGCGCACCCCTACCACCACTACGTGTCGGACCATCGCGCCACGGGCGGCCACGCGGTCGTGCTGCGCGCCTACGACGCGCACTGCCCGCTCTGTCGCGCCGAGCGCGCCAAGGAGACCACGCGATGAGCACTGCGCTTGAGGCCAAGGACTTCACCACGCAACAGATCCGAGCGGCGATCATCGCCAACTGCGTGTACTGGGGTTCACAGGGCTACTTCATCGAGGCCGAGCTGGACTGGTACGAGCGGAGGCCCGAGGGGATTCGCCTGTTTCGAGACGCCAGCGGCGTGCTGCGCGCGTGGCACATCCGCAACACCGACATCCGCGACATCACGCGATGACGACGACCAGCTATGCGGACCCGCACGTGTACCACGACGTGTTCGGCGTCGAGATCGTCTGTCGGCGGCGCGTGCTCGCCTCGGACGACAAGCGGATCGACAAGAAGGTGATCTCGGACATGCGGTGCCCGTCGTGCGCGAGCGAGCGCGCGGAGCGGGCGCGCCAGACGGGGAGGTGATCGCGTGACCGTCAAGGACGCCCGAACGGTCAAGTCGGACGGCGCGCTGAAGCTCGTCACCAAGGCGATGCGCGTGGCGCGCTGTCCGCGCTGCGCGCACGAGTGGATGCCGCGCGTCCCGTCTGTGTTGCGGTGCCCGCGCTGCTACATGAGGTTCAAGTGAGAGTCCGCGTGTACGAGACCGTCGCGGTGTGGGTGCAGCGCGCGAGGCTGCTCCCCGCCGCCGGTCGCCGCTACGTGATCGAGGAGTACACGACAGAGGGCGCGGTGCGGGCGTGGGGGAGCCTCGAGGCGCACGCGCTCGCGGAGGTGCTCTGGCCCGCGCTGCCGCGCACGGTCGAGCCGCTCCGCGTGCTCGTCCCGTTCCTCGAGCACATCACGCTCCGCCCCGAGGCCCACGCACCCACCCACAAGGGAGACCCACATGACCCAACAGCTCATGACCCAGCAACCGCGTAACGTTGAGCGCGCCGTCGCGCTCGAAAAAGTGCTCCTCGAAGGCAACCTCGCCGTGCTCTCGAATGAGGAGCGCCTCGACTACTACCGCGCCGTGTGTGAGAGCGTCGGGCTCAACCCGCTGACGCGCCCGTTCGCCTACATCGCGTTCGACGGCAAGATCGTGCTGTACGCGACCAAGGCGTGCGCGGAGCAGCTCCGCATCATCCATGACGTGTCCTTGTCGGAGCCGAGGATCGAGGCCATCGACGGCCTCTACGTCTCGCGCATCACGGCGACGCTCCCGAGCGGGCGGATGGACTCGGACGTGGGCGTCGTCGTCGCGCCGGTCCATCTCGGGAGCAAGGCGGACGCGATGATGAAGTGTGTCACCAAGTCGAAGCGCCGCTGCACCCTCAGCATCATCGGGCTGAACGTGCTGGACGAGGACGACGCGCGCGAGCACGGGCAAGCGGTCGTCGTGGACGACGCGGGCCGCATCCAGTCGGTCGCGTCGGCGCCGCCCGTCGCGGAGGTGTCGGGGGTGACGCCCGTCGTGGAACGCGCGCCGCTGACCGAGCGCATCACCAACGCCGCCCAGGAACGCGCGGCGCTGATCGAGCGCATCACCAGCCTCCACGCCGCCGCCAAGCGGCGCGATCCCAAGTACCGCGCCACCGAGGCGTGGCAGACGCACGTCGGCGCCTACGATCCCGACACCGCGCCCGTCGAACTCCTGAACGACCTCGTGCGCTATCTGGAGGGCAAGGTGGAGGTGAAGCCATGAAGCGCAGACGGACGCGGGGACGCCTCGCGGGGCAGCGGCTCGGCCCGACGCCGCCGACGCAACCCGTCTGGACCGTCACCGCGCCGGATGGCCGCACGCGGCGCTTTGTGGAGGTGCCATGAGCCTCGTGCTGTCGCTCTTTCCAGGGATCGGGCTCCTCGACATGGCCTTCGAGGAGGAAGGCTTCTGCATCGTGCGCGGGCCCGATCTGCTCTGGGGCGGCGATATCAGGCGCTTCCACCCGCCGGCCGGCGCCTTCGACGGCGTCATCGGCGGGCCACCGTGCCAGGCGTTCAGCGGACTCGCCAACCTGATGCGGGTCCGCGGCGTTGAGTCCGAGAACCTGATTCCGGAATTCGAGCGCGTCGTCGGTGAGACGCAGCCCGAATGGTTCTTGATGGAAAACGTATCGGCCGCACCGCTGCCGACGGTCGCGGGGTACATCGTGAAGGACGTTCTGCTCAACAACCGGTGGCTCGGCGAGCATCAGAACCGCGTCCGACGCTTCAGCTTCGGGACACACGATGGCCGCCCGATTCATCCACGGCTCGCGGCGCTCGAGCCCGTCGAATGGGAACATGCGGTGACCGCCGCACACGCCGGAGACCGGCGTGTGCGGGCCAAGGGACGCATCGCCCGCTATTCGATCGCCCGCGCGCGGGAACTCCAAGGCCTACCCGCCAACTTCCTCGAGGCCGCGCCGTTCACCGCCCAGGGCAAGCTCTCCGCGATCGCCAACGGTGTCCCGCTCCCGATGGGCCGCGCCATCGCCCAGGCCGTCGCGCGCGCGACGGGAAGGAGACCGCCATGCTGACCTCGCTTCCTCTTCGTCCTGATCGCGCCCGTGCGTCGGCAGAAGCGGCTCGCCGCCGCGCCCACCGTCGCGCAGCCCTGCGGCGTGGACGCCCCGCTCAGTCAGCAACTGTGTTGGTACCCGGTCGGGCATGCGACGCCGCACGCGTGGGAGACGCTGCGACCGGACGAGACGTGGGACGCGCGCGACCGGGAGGCGGGCGTATGAAGGAGGTGAAGCCGCGATGAGTCGCGCGTGCGTCCTGCGGCATGCGTTCGGCAACAGCGCCTGCGGCGGCGTCTGGATGTGGCGGCGCGGCGGGCGGCGCGGCACCGGGATGCGGTACGCCTGCTCGGTCCACGCCGAGATCCAGATGGAGCGGGCGCCGGTCATCCGCTGGCAGCGCGTGGAGCGAGCGCGGAGCACGCCGCGATGAAGTTCCTTCCGGCGGCGCCCCAGACGCCGCCAGGAGCCCACGGCTGGTACTACGCCTGGATGCTGGCGCGAGGGTTCTCCCCCTACCATCCCGAGCAGTGCCCGCCCCACGTGCGCGCGGAGTACGAGGGCCGCGCACTCAACGAAGCCCGCCAGTGGTTCCATGCCCTCGCGCAGGATCTCCGCGACTGCCCACCCGGCACGACGGGCGACTTCCGGTCGCAACTCATCTTCGTCGTGCGCGACCGGCTGCGCCGCGCGCTCGAGCCGTTCCCGCCCCGCAATCCGTACCGCACCTGTCCCTGTCACCCAGTGCCGCTCGGGATGCCGCGCGTCCAGAGCGACACGATCTTCGACCGTCGACTGGCGGCGCTGCGGCGCCGCCTGAAAGGAGACCGCCCATGACTGCGCCCCCCAGTCTGACCATCGGCAGTCCCGACAAACCGCGTGTGGTCCTCACCATCACCGAGTACCTGGGCGCCACGCGCACGGCGCGCGTCCAGGCCACGGTCCACGGCGTGACCGCCCAGGAGCTGACGCAGCTTCTGGAAGACCGCGTCGCCGCGCCGGGGCAAGCGATCTACCTTCATCACACTGGCTACCGGCTCTTTAAACTCAATGGGCGTGAGGTTTCAGAACACCGGCTCGTCATGGAGCGTCTCCTCGGACGCGAGCTGCGCCCGTGGGAGACGCACGCGCTCGCCGCCCTCAAGGGCTCGTCCAACGGGCATGGCGGGCGGTCGCGCATCGGGGAGTGGGCGCGCTCGCCCGAGGGCCGCGAGACCATGCGCCAGTCCGCGAAACGCCGCTGGGCGAAGATGTCGCCCGCGCAGCGCCGCGCGACCATCGCGAAGATGAGCGAGGCGCGCCATGGCAAACGCTGACGCGATGAGACCGGCGGTCCGCATCTGCTACCGCTGCGAGCGGTGCATGTCGAGCCGCGAGGTGCAGGCGCTCGTGCTGCGCGTGACCGCGCTCACCGCCGCCGCGAAGGAACGGCGCCGTGCGAATTCTCGGCCTTGACCTCGGCACCAAGACCGGGTGGGCCTACGCCTCGACGCCGACCGTGATCGAGTCGGGCGTCGAGGTGTTCGACCGTTCGCACGACGAGTCGCCGGGCATGCGCTTTCACCGCTTCTCGTCCTGGCTCGCGCGCTTCTTGGACGAGGTCGGCCCCGACGTGGTGATCTCCGAGCGCGCCCATCTGCGCGGGTTCGCCGCGACGCAGCTCGCGCTCGGGTTCGCGACGCGCGTGCAGGAGCAGGCGGCGCTCCGCAAGATCGAGGTCGCGGCGCCCGTGCATTCCGCCGCGCTCAAGAAGTGGCTCACGGGCGGCGCCAAGGTCATCGGGCGCCGCGCGACCAAGGACGATGTGATCGACACGGTGTGCAGCCGGTGGAAGATCGTGGACTCCGAGGACGAGGCCGACGCCATCGCGGTGCTCATGTGGGCGATGCATCACCTGGGAGGAGGTGCGCCGTGAAACTCGTGCTAGAATTCCTGGCCGTGAGCGCCGTGTTCGGCTTGATCGTCCTCGTCTTCACCGCCCTGCGGGCCGTGCTGCCCGTGCCGTGACATGAGTGGCGACGCGCTGGATCGCGCTCTGGCTCTCTCTGAGCGCCTCCTGCGCGAGCTGCACCTCCCTCGCGTCCTCCGTCGATCCTCATCGCTGGCTCACCCGGGGGGCGCGCCTCGGGGAGCTGGCGCGCGTCTACTGCGCGACGGGCTCGACCGCCGAGCGCCGCCTGATGGCGGAAGCGGTCGCGCTCGCCGCCGCCCCGGCCCACGTCACCATTACCTGTCCCGAGTGATGCTCCTCGCCGTGCTCCTGGCGCAGCTCGCCCCCGGCTGGTGGCTCGTCATGCACGTGACGCCGCATCCGGGGCGCTCGCCCATCGTCGCGCGCGGCCCGTACCTCACGCGCGAGGCGTGCGAGGGCGCGGCGAGCGAGTACAAGCGGCGCCCCAACTGGGTGCAGAGCTACGAGTGCCGCGAAGTGATGGCGGGCGTGAACGACCGATGATCCTCCCCGCGCGCCCCGACGAGCGCGACCGCGTGATCCGCAACCTCCTGCGCGTCTGCGAGGTCTCGCGCGAACACAGAAAGAACCGCACGCGCCGCCTGCGGACGATGTATCTCGCGGGCGCCGACGACGGCGACTTCTCGCGCTACAACAAGCTCCGCGAGCACGTCACGTTTTCCTCGAGCTATCTCTACGCGCCGTCGACCGTGAAATTCGGCGTCACGATGGCCCCGCACTATGGCGACGAGTGGCACGAGGAGAAAACCGCCGCGCGCGACGAGCTGCAGCATCTCTGGCAGACGAGCGGCGCCACCATGACGGTCAAGCTGGGCGTCGAGTGGGCGCACGTCTGGGACACGGCGGTCTTCAAGCTGGTCATCGACCAGGGGGAGGTCGCGGTCGAACTCGTGCCCGATCCGGCGGATGTCGGCATCCTGCACGAGGACCGCCCGTTCGAGCGGCAAGAGGCCATCGCGCACTGGTACCTCCTCTCGGTGCCGGAATTCACCCGGCTGGTCGACCTCTGCCTGCCGCACGAGACGCCCGCGCAGCGCGCGGAGATCGCCGCGCTCAAGGACTCGGCCGAGTCGTGGGCGATGCCGGGGTACGAAGCGGTCTCGGACATGCTGCCGCCCACGGTCGCGCGGACGATCCTCCTGTCGCAGGCCGCGCCCAACATGGTCGGCAACGTGATGGCCGGGACCGACACGGCGCTCGCGCTGCCGCGCGTGACCGATCCCGTCGTGCGCCTCGCGGAACTCTGGGTGTGGGACGACGAGCTGTCCGACTATCGCGTCTTCACCCACTTCATTCCCACCGAAACCGTGTTGTGGGATACGATGAACCCGCTCGACCGACGCTGCCACCCGTTCCACGCGCTCACGCTGATGCCGACGCCGGGGTATGCCTGGGGCGTCTCGCCGCTGCAGTATCTCTATCCGCTGCAGCGATGGCGCGAAAAGAAACTGGCGGAACTGGACCTCCGCGACGATCTGCAGCTGGACCCGCCGCTCTTTTTTCAGGGGCTCTCTCACATCGACGGCGAGCGAGCGAAAGCGTTCCGGCGCCCGGGCGGCAGCATCGCGAGCGCGATGCCGAATGCCTCGGTCTCGCCCGTCGTGCCCGGGCCCTTGGTCGAGCCGTTTGGCATGGTGGAACGCATCGACGCGGATTTTAGTCGCATCGGCGGGCTCCCCGTGCTCCCGGGAATGCGCGGGCAGACCGGCGAGCCCGGGGCGCGGAGCGGCGAGCAACAGATGACGCAGGCGCTGCTCACGGCGGGGCCGACCTTGGACAAGGCGATGAGTGTCGAGCACTGCGTCGCCGCGCTCGCGACCGGGATGCTGCGCGTCCATGCGCGGCTGCACGGCGAGTCACTCCGCACGACGAGCGGGCGCGAGTTCTTTCTCTCGCAGTTGCCGCTCTCGGATCTCCACGTGCAAGTGTGGGGACACTCGCACTCGCCACTCTACGCCGAACAGGTCGTGCAGCGCGCGGTGCTCGCGCGAGATCGCGGCGCGATGGACAACGAGGACTTTTTGGAATACTTGGGTCTGCCGCTCACCGAGAACCTGATCGCGAAATCGCGCAAGCTGGCGGAGGCCGCCGCCGAGAAGCAGGAGCGCGCGATCAGGATACGCGAGACCGAGGCCGAGGCCCGGAAGCTCCGCGCAACAAGCCGATAGCCTGCAACCGGCGGCGCAGCGACAGGCGCCGCTGCACGCCCGCGACGTACCCGAGATTCCAGCAAATCTGGAACCCGTCTCGCACGTCGCACTCGGCGGGAACGACACACCCGCAGACGACCTCGTGCAGGTTCGCGATCAGTTCACCTCGCTCGACGGTCAACGCCATGGTGGGCATCGCTGGGGGGGCTCCCTAGATATAGTGTCATCTCGGCCCCAGCATACCCGAGTCAGGCGGGGCTTGACAAATGGGCTCGGGTTTGCTCGCTCGGCGGAGCGCCGCCCAGCTCGCGCGGATCGCGTGGCCGCGAATCCACTCGCGGCGCCGGCCCCAGGCGTCGTATTCGCGCAGGGTTTGCCCGCATCCGCAGCGGCACGTGAGTCGCGGCCCCTCCCCGTCGGTCACGCTTGCAGTATAAAGCGCAAGGACTGCCTTGACGCGCGCAAATCTCCTGCTAGCGTGCAGAATCACCAAGTCTCTCGACTAGCCCGCCCGCCCCGTGGCGGGTCCAGGGGCAGGAAAGGAGAATCGCCATGGACAAGGAGCTGGTGCGTGATCGGCGTCGGGGACGGCGTGGACGGCGGCGTCGGTAGGTTCCGCTACAAGCGGCGCAGCCGTCGAGGGAAGCGCCGCTAGAGGGCCGCGTGGCGCGACGCTCGCTCGTTCATTCGCGCGCGGCGCGCAAGAACTTGGCGCGAGCGAGGCTCTTGCGACACACCGACGCGCGCGGACGGCGCGGGCGCCGCGCCCGTCGCGGCAGGAGCTGACCCATGCCTGAGCCCATGGCCCCGCCCGCAGAAGCCGGTGTGCCGCCCGCGCCGCAGCTCGCCCGCGCCCAGGCACCATCCGCTGGCGGCACCGCGCCCGCGAGCGCCCCCGGCGATCCCGCCGGGACCAACGCGCGCGGCCGCATCCAGATGGCGCTCGCGATCAAAATGCTGGAGCAGGCGCTGTCCTCGCTGGGCGCGACGAGCGAGGACGGCCTCGAGGTGTTGCAGGCGCTCACCAAGCTGTCGAAGCGGTTCGGCGCCGCGTCGAAGGATGTCACGCGATCCGAGGTCAAAATGTTGGGCGAGCAGGCGGGGGCGATCCAGCAACCCTCGCCGCAGCAAGGGCAGCAGCTCGCGCAGATGATCCGCCAACGTCAGAGCGCGATGGGGATGGGCGGCGCCGGGGCGCCCCCACCCGCCGCATAAGGAGAGACCGCCGTGCCTGGACTCATGGCCCCAGAGAATTATCCGAATCGTCGTCCGACCGATGGCGCACAGGTCAATGGCCGCATCGTGAACCCCGTCCGCTACGCCGAGATCGGCGGGCTCGACGGCCCCGGCAAGTGGCCGAGCGGGAACCAGATGAAGCTCGAGGCGGGCGGCGCCACATCGGTCAAGGCCGCGCACACCGCGACCGGCAAGAACACCGACTGAGATGCCGACGCGCGAGGAGCTGCAAGCGCGCCTCGTGGAGGAGCTGTACAACGATCCCGAGGGCCGAAAATTTATCGAGGACTGGGCCAAGAAGAAGTATCCGACCGCCTCGATCCCGATGGCGGAATTGCGCGCGGAGCGCGAGCAGATCCTCGCGGAAGTCGCCAAGCACAAGCAGGAACTGAGTGACGTGCTCGGGCAGGAGAAGTCGCGGCGCGCGTGGCAGGCGTCGGTCGATGTCGCCAAGGGCAAGTGGGATCTCCGCGACGACGACATCCCCGCCGTCGAGAAGATCATGACCGATGAGGGCGTCGCGTCGCACGACGCCGCCGCCGAACTCTTTCGCGCGCGGGCGCGCGTGGCGCCGTCGCGCAGCGGGCTCGGGGCGCCGATGCTGATTCCCGGCGTCAACGGCGCGGGCGGCGACGACTACAAGGGGCTGATGGAAAACCCCGACCAGTGGGCGCGCCAGAAGGCGGAGCAAGTCCTGCACGAGATCGATCGCGGGCGCGGCGGGCGCTGACCAAATGCACACACATCATTGGTGCCTCCTCGTTCTGGAGGAGCACGGGTATGTCGTCAGCGGGCCGCGCGACGTGATGCTCGAAATCCCGTGCGGCTTGCAGGAAGGCTAGGGAAATTTTGCCGTTATTGGGTTCGGGCATCATCCCTGCGAGTGGGAGCGGCGGGCTCGAATTATCGGCCGTCACGCGCCGCGCATTCATCCCGAAAGTGATCGTCCAGATTTACAAGGCGACGCCGACGCTCGCGTCGGGCCTCGCGAACGCGCAGACCGCGTCGGGCGGCGTCAGCTCGGTGACGGTGCCCGTCCAGGGCACGGCGATGTCCACCGCGCAGTCCAGCGGCTACGACGGCGGATTCAACGCGCCGACCAATCCCACCGGCATCACCGAGGCCGATTACAACCTGAAGGTCGTCATCGTGCCCATTCTGTTCAACTCGATGGAGGGCATCGTGCAATTGAGCGCCGCCGTCGTGCCGCTCATCGAGGCGCGCATGAACGATGCGGGCAACCAAATCGCGTCATATCTCTCGACGCAGCTCTTCACCAACGCGGCGGCGGCGAGCCAGGACATCGACGGCTTTCCGTTGATCACCGACAACACCAAGACCTACGGGAACATCGCGACGCGCGCGACGACCAACTCGTGGTTTGCCGCGAACGTGCCGACGCCGATTGCCGCGAGCGCCACGCCGACGCGCCAGCTCATCCTGACCGACATCGTGTCGGCGGCGAAGGCGAACGGCGGCGAAATGCCGAACATCGGCGTGATCGGCCCCGGCACGTGGCTCGCGCTCGCGAATGATTTTGTCTCGCGCGAGCAATACATGATCACACCGGGCGCAGGCGGGAGCTTCGATCAGGGCACGATGGGCGCCCGCGCCGCGTTCACCGCGCTCATGGTCGCGGGCGTGCCCATCTATATCGACCTCGACCAGACCGAGGGGCAGGTGCTGCTCTACAACACCCGGTACGACAGTTTTTACATTCACGAGGCGGCGGCGTTCGCGTTCACCGGGTTTGCCTCGACGCTGCCGAACAACAAACTCGGGTACGTCGGCGCCCTCGTCTCAGTGCTGGAGCACGTGAACGTGAAACCCAAGTCGGTGACGCTCCGCACCGGCTACGGCTTCACCGTCGTCTAGCGCCGCGCGCTCGTAGCGAGCGCCGTTCCGCTCATGTCCTCGCTGTCCGGGTCCATCGCGGTCCCCGCGAACGCGCTGTCGGTCGTCGTGCCGGTCGCGCCCGCGATGACGCTGTACACGCCGCTCGTGACGCCGTCGTGGACCACCGCCACCGGCGTCGCGCAAGTGACCCCCGGCAGCTTCACGGTCGTCTTCTCGATTCCCGCGCCGCCGGGGGCGCTGCTCTTCTTTCAGATTCAGCCCGGGGCCGCGCTGGGCGCGCCGCAGGGCCAGCTCGAGACGCTCGGCAGCTACCTCGATGACTTGCGGCGGCTCCTCCACGATCCGAACGATGTCTACTGGCCGCTCAGTGACAAGGTCGTGTACATCAACAAGGGGATGCAGGCGCGCGACCGCGACACGCTCGCGAATCGCCAGCACGTGCCGTTCACCTTGACCATCGGGCAAGAGACCTACACGTTTCAGGATCTCGGCAACGCCCAGGTGATCGATGTCGTCGGCATCGCGCTCCTCTTCCAGAGTACGCGCGTCGTGCTGAACAATCTGTCGTACACGCTCCTCACGGCGAGCTATCGCGCGTGGAAAACCTATCGCGGCATTCCCGAGGCGTGGGCGCGCTACGGCCCCTCGACCATCTGGCTCGGCCCGACGCCGAGCGTCGCGTATGACACCGAGTGGGACGTGGCGGTGTACGCGCCGCGTCTCGTGAATCTCACCGACGTCGATCCGCTCCCGTTCCCGTACACGTCGCCCGTGCCGTTTTATGGCGCCTACTGGGCGAAATACAACGAACGGCAACTCCCCGAGGCGGAGGAATTCAAGGCGCAGTACGACAGCAAGGTGCTGGAGGCGACCAACTCGCGCGTCGGCATGACGACGAGCGTGTACGGGACCGATTTTGTGCGGGTGTGGTAGATGCCGCCCGCCGTCGCACGCGCGGCCCAGCGCGGCCAGGAGGCGAAGCCCGAGACCGTCCAGTTTCGACGGTGGAAGGGGCTGAACCTCGAGGACTCGCGCGTCGCGATTGACGACGAGGAGCTGGCGTGGCTCGAAAATGCGCTGATCATCGGGCGCGGGTCCATCCAGATTCTCCCGGCGCCGGGACCGTCCATCGCGACGATCTCGCAGGGCGCCGCCACGCTCTGGGGGCTCGTGCTGAACGGGACGCCGGTCATCCTCACGGTCAACGCGGACGGCTCGATGACCCAGGTCGCGATCCCCGGCGGCGCGACCACGGTCGTCTGCGGCGCGGGCACCGTCACGACCGCCGCGCACGTCACCATCTGGCAAGGCTCGCCCGCGCTCGTGATCGATCCGACCCAGGGCTACTTCGTCGACAACCAGTACTTCAACCCCAGCCTCAAGATGCAGATCATCCTGCCCCCGGGCTGGAG
>Ga0209465_10000543_pt1 | contig 17407 bp, 11 predicted proteins | sample PanSoiPlot1MoBio_FD_188321 | JGI IMG/M metagenome (GOLD analysis project Ga0209465, IMG submission 188321) | Tropical forest soil microbial communities from Panama analyzed to predict greenhouse gas emissions - Panama Soil Plot 1 MoBio (SPAdes)... | ecosystem: Environmental > Terrestrial > Soil...
AGCAAGGTTTGTAACACGCGCAAGCGGAAGTGGGAATCATAAAATCTGCCTCTCGAAGAATCTGGAGGGTACTTCCCCATGCCGTCTCTCCGACCCAACTGGGCGGGGCGCTGCCTCGCCATCGCAAGTCTGTGCCTGTTCACCTCCACCTTCGTTCTGGCGCAAAGCACCGGAGGCCGCATTCTGGGCCGCGTGGCCGACCCCACCGGTGCCGTGCTGGCGAACGTCAAGGTGACCGCCACAAATGAGGCGACCGGTGTCAGCCGTAACACGCAAACCAGTGAAAGCGGAGACTATGTATTTCCGGAACTTCCCGTCGGAACCTATAGCGTTTCCTTCGATCTGACCGGTTTCAAAAACATAGTGCGTAAAGCGGTGACTCTGGATGTTAACCAGGTGATCTCTCTGAACATGACTATGCAGATCGGCGAAACCAAAGAGACGGTAGAAGTCACCTCCGAGGCGCCACTGGTTGATACGACCAGCACACAACTGGGGACCGTGGTCAACGATCGGGCGATTGTGCAACTGCCGCTCAACGAGCGTGACACGTATCAATTCCTATCCTTGCAGCCGGGAGTATCCTCGCAAACCGGCGCTGATCTCTATTACGGCAGCAGCAATGTGGGTAGCGTTTCGGTGAACGGTGGTCGTGGACGTTCCAACAATTTCAGCGTCAATGGTGGGGACGCGAACGATATGTTCGCCAACTTACCAACCGTTCAGCCAAGTCCTGACAGCGTCGAGGAGTTCCGCATTTTGACAAACACCTTCGATGCGGAATATGGACGCAATTCCGGCTCGGTAGTGAATGTAGTGACCAAGTCAGGAACGAACCAACTGCACGGCAACGTGTATGAATTCCACCGAAACCGGCCCCTGAATGCGAAAGGGTACTTCGACACCACGAAGCCCGCTTTCATCATGAATCAGTTCGGCGGCACATTGGGTGGGCCAATTAAGAAAGACCGGACGTTCTTCTTTGGATCCTATGAAGGTTTGCGACGGCGTCAAGGGCAATCCGGCGACGTAGTAGCCGTGCCGGACGCTCTGGAGCGCGTGGGCGACTTCTCTGAGGGTGCACCGTTTAACGGAGTGATTGGCAACCAAACCGTTGCGGATGTGCTGAACACGCGAGCCAACGGTCAGTGTGCTACGGACATCGCGAATGCGAGCGGAACGTCTCCCGCTGCGGGAGTCGCATACGCTGATATTTTTCCCGGCAACGTCATTCCGGCATCCTGTCAGGATCCGGTTGCGGTTGATCTTCTCCGCTTTGTGCCTGGCGCCAACACGCAAAATGGATTCTTTCAGGCAGTGGAAACCGGTCAAGACCGCTCCGATCAGTTCACCGTGCGTTTCGATCATCACATCAACGCGCAGCAGCAGTTGAGCATCTATTACTACTTCACCGATCAATTCACATTTAATCCATTCAATAACTTTCAGGCAGCGGGCGCGAATGTTCCCGGATTTGGCGCGGATATCAAGCAACGTTTCCAGCAATGGAACATCAGCCACACCTGGACCGCGACCAATAGTCTGGTGAACGAATTCCGGTTCGCCTACATGCGCGAGGCGCAGAGAACATTCAATCACTCGGTCAACACCAATAACGTGACCGACTCGTGCGCATCGGATGCGGCCAAACCTTTCTGCTTCACTGGTCTGTCGGATGCGGGAACGATCAACAATTCCGACAATAATCCTTTGTTTGGCACCCCCTTCGCCAACAAGATCGGAATAACGCCCGGACTGGGCCCCACTCGGGAAGGCGTTCCCGACGTTTCCGTTTCTGGCGGCTTCACGCTTGGTAACAACTTCGAAGGCGAGTTGCCACAAGTTGGAAACTCATTCCAGTGGTCCGATAACATCACCAAAGTAAAGGGGAACCACACCCTCAAATTCGGTGGAGATCTTCGCCGCATGCGCTTCGATCAGACACTTTATTTCGAGGTGAGCGGTTTCTATAACTATTTTGGTGGCGGCACTAACGATGTTGGGTTCGATACTGACCTCTACCCAAATTATCTCCTCGGTCTTCCGGATACTTATCAGCAGGGCGCAGCACAAAATGAAAACGTGCGCACGACTTCGGTCTATCTCTTTGGGCAGGATAGTTGGAAGATTCGTCCCAACCTCACTCTGAATTACGGCTTGCGCTGGGAACTCAACACGCCACTGACTGATATCGGCCATCACGTGCAGACCTTCCGTCCGGGTCAGAATACTCAAATCTATCCGTGCCAAATCTCGGAATATGGTTCGATACTGCTGGGAGGCGAAACGGATTGCGCAGGAGAATTCCCCACGGGCTTGGTTGTGCCGGGCGATAAAGGTGTTCCACCTGGCATGACACAAACGTACTACAAGGCATTTGCTCCCCGGCTTGGCATAGCGTGGAGTCCCGGAACATCCGGGAAAACCAGCATTCACGCCGGTTGGGGAATGTTCTACAACCCGATTGAGCAACTCGTGCTCGAGCAGTTCAGCGCAGAACCTCCATTTGGAGGCAGCACATTTTTGGTCGAAACATTTTTCAACACTCCTTTTTATGCACAAGCTGGATTTGATTACCCCAATCCATTCAATGGCATCCTGAATCCGACGCGTGGCCAGCCGGTAGACTGGTCGGTGTTTCGACCGATCTTGTTGTTTGGAGAGTTCCAGCCGCACATGCGATCGCAGTACTCCGTTCAATACAACTTCACAATTCAGAGAGAACTGGCCCGCAATCTCAGCCTGAGCATTGGCTATGTCGGATCACAAGGTCACCGGCTTCTGGTTTCGAATGACCTGAACCGCGCAACACCACAGACCTGTCTCGACATTGCTTCCATCGCCGCAGCAGATCCAAATGCAGTGACTTCCTTCGGTGATCCTTCAACATGCAGTCAGTTCGCCGAAGATAACCAGTTCAGTGTGACGGTGCCGAACGGGTTTGCATTCCATCTGCCTAACGGAAAGACGGTAACCGGAAGCGGACAGACTCTCAACTTTGTGGGCATTCGTCCATTTTCGTCACCGAAGTGCCAATTGGACGGCACAACCTGTCCGGGCGATCAGGTTCCGGTCTTCTCCAATATCTTCGCCCAGGACACCATTGCCAACTCCAACTACAACTCGCTGCAGTTGAACCTGGAAAAACGCTTCTCACGCGGACTGCAGTTGCAGGCGGCCTACACATTCAGCAAATCGATCGATCAGGCTTCGAGTTTTGAAGACATCCTGAACCCTTTTAATCCTCGCCGCACGCGCAGCCTGTCGCTCTACAATGCGGCGCAGCGGTTCGTTCTCAGTTACTACTATGAGCTGCCGATCCCGAAGTACTCGGGACTCGCAGGAAAGGCGTTCAACGGCTGGGCCGTTTCCGGAATCACCCAATTCCAAACTGGGTTCCCGATTCACTTGCAGTCGTTCGACGATAACGAGTTGACAAGCAGCATCGACTTCTCGTCTGCGGGCGTACCCGATCAAATTGCGCCGTTCCACAAACTCGATCCGCGAAAGAATCCCAACAACCTCGGATTTGATCCGAACAGCTTTAGCTCTGACTTCTTCGGTCGGTACGGCACCGCGCCACGCACTATCTGTTGCGGTCCTGGACTTAACAACACGGACCTCTCAGTACAGAAGAGTACCCAGATCACCGAGCAAACGCGACTGGAGTTCCGGTGGGATATTTTCAACGTTGCCAACCACACGAAGTTCTTCAATCCGGACGGCAACATTACAGATGGATCCGATTTCGGGCGCGTGAAGCGAGCTGGAGCTCCGCGATTAATGCAGTTTGGCTTGAAGTTCTATTTCTAACCGGCACGATAGAATAGTTCAGTTTGCTATCCCCGGGCGGCCCACCCGCCCGGGTCCAATCTAATGGCCCTTGCGGCCTGAGTCTTAGTGGAGATCAAGATGTACCCCGCACTTAAGAAGGAGCTCGAGACCTTCGAGCGTCGTACTCCGAAGTCCGCCGAGGCGCATAAGAAAAATCTGAAGCGCCTGCCCCTGGGCGTGGCCAGCAACTACCGCGCCTACGATCCGTATCCCATCTTTGTCCAGGACGCCTCCGGCAGCAAATTCCGCGATCTCGATGGCAACGAATATATCGACCACAATCTATGTTTCGGCGCGCTCATGGCCGGACATTGCCATCCGGCGGTAATGAAGGCCGTCGAAAAGCGGCTTTCCACCGGCACGATGTTTGGCATGCCCCACAACATGGAGTGGGAACTGGCAGAAGAAATCTGTGCCCGGTTTCCGGTAGAGATGTGCCGCTTCGGTTCCTCGGGTACGGAAGCGACCATGCATGCGGTTCGCCTGGCGCGTGCCGCGACAGGACGCGACAAGATCATCAAATTCGAAGGCGGCTATCATGGTCTGCACGACTCGGCGCTGGTTAGCGTGAAGCCGCATCCGCCGAAAGATGACTTTGGGGACGTCAAGAATCCCAAGCCAGTGCCAGGTGGGTTGGGCGTGCCCAAAGCCAGCGTCGCTAACGTCCTGATTGCTACGTTTAACGATCTCGAGACGGTTGAGCGCCGTTTCAAGGAGAACCCCAACGAAGTCGCAGCCATCATTCTCGAGCCGATCATGATGAACGTGGGCCTCTGCATTCCGCAGAAAGGATTCCTCGAAGGCCTGCGCCAGCTCTGCGACAAGTACGGCGCATTGTTGATCTTCGACGAGGTCAAGACCGGCGCGAAACTCGGATGGGGCGGTGCGTCGGAATATTTCGGCGTCACGCCTGACATGATCTGCCTGGCGAAGTCGATTGGTGGAGGATTTCCCCTCGCCGCCTTCGGCACGCACAAACGCGTCATGGACCTGATCTCCGATCACAAGGTCTTCCACGGTGGAACCTACAACACGAATCCGGTTTCGATGGCCGCCGGTCTCGCGACTTTCCGCGAGGTGCTGACGCGCGAGAACTACTCGCACGTCGACAAGCTAAGCAAGAAGCTGACCGATGGCTATCGCAAGATCGTCGCCAAGTCCGGCCTGCAGGGCTACATCGCGAGTGCGGGCGTGAATGGCGCGCTCATGCTCTATCCGCAGGAGATTCGCAACTATCGCGACTGGCTCCCGATTGATGTCGATCTATGGCGGCACTACTGGTTCGGCATGGTCAACCGCGGCGTAATGGCACAGCCCTATTGGTGGGACGAGCAGTGGACGATTTCGGTCCAGCACTCGGAGGCCGACATCGATAAGCACCTGGCGGCCTTCGACGATATCGCGTCCTCACTTGCTGAAGCTCAGCAGGAGCGAATGGGCGCGGTGGCAGCGCACTAGAATCATGGACCCATTGAGCGATTGAATCATTGGGGCATTGGGTCGTTGAAAATCTCATCGGAAGCAGGTGTTCAATCACCCGATGGTTCAATGACTCAGTGGCCCGATTCTTAACCGTCCATCGTTGAAACAATGTCCACAACCGATAACAACTCTCCTCATCTAAAGCGCGTCCTCGGACGCTTCGACTTGGTGTTGCTGTTTGTCGTAGCGGTATTCAATCTGAACGTGGTGCCATCGATCGCAGCCAACGGTGGCGTCACGGTTTGGCTGTGGCTCATCTCTCTTCTGCTCTTCTTTTGGCCGCAAGGCATCGCTGTGATTGAGTTGGCACACCGCTATCCCGGTGAAGGCGGTGTCTACCTGTGGGCCAAGGAGGTTTTCGGCGACTTTCACGGGTTCCTCTCCGGCTGGTGTTACTGGACGAACAACATGCTGTACGTGCCGACGGTGATGCTGTACTTCGTCGGCGTGTCCGTATTCGCGCTCGGGCCAGGACATGCTGGTCTGGCCGACAGCAAGAACTTCGCAATGATCGCCTCCGTCGCTCTGCTCGCGTTCTTGACCGTGCTGAACATTGTCGGACTCGGAGTAGGGAAGTGGCTGAACAATTTGGGGGCGATCGGAACCTTTTTCGCGGCCGCAGTCCTGATTGGGCTTGGCATCGTTGTGTGTTCGCGCTTCGGAACCACGGTGACGATGGCCGATTTTCGCATTCCTGCCGATCCGAGATTCGTCCTGAATTCTTTCGGCGTGATTTGCTTCGGGCTGGTTGGACTCGAACTCGCATCCGTGATGGGAGACGAGATTCGCGATCCGCGCAAGACGCTGCCGGGCGCAGTTGCCTGGGGCGGCGTCGTTTCGGGCGCGCTGTATATCGGCGCAACGCTCACCCTTCTGGTCGCGATCCCGAAAAACGACATCAGCGTGCTGCAGGGAATCGTGCAGGCTGTGAGCCACATGGCGCAGCGCGTCAGTGTGGGCTGGATCATTACGCCGTTTGCGGTCATGCTCAGCTTGTCGATCGCGGGAATCGGTTCGGCATGGATGGGCGGTTCGGCACGGATTCCGTTCGTTGCCGGCCTCGATTCCTACATGCCGTCGTGGCTCGGCAAAGTGCATCCGAAATATGCAACGCCGCACGCTGCGTTGATCGTTCAGGGTCTGGTGTCGTTGTTGTTGATCGTCATCAACTTCACCGCCTCGGGCGGCGTGCAGGAAGCGTTTCAGACGATGTTATCGCTGGCGGTGGTCTTGCAACTAGTCCCGTTTCTCTATGTGTTCGCGGCGTTGCTGAAGTTTGCGTTCCGCACAGACCTGGCAGGCGCCCGCTATCGTCGTGCGACTTTACTTTTTGCGGGCTTCAGCGGATTTCTAACCACCACGTTGGGAATCGCACTGGCCTTCTTTCCGGCAAAGCAGATTACTTCGTTGTGGAAATACGAAGTGAAGATGTTCGGATTTACATTGTTTTTCCTGGCGCTGGCGGCATTCTTCTTCTTCATCTATGGACGTCTGAAGGAGCCGCGCAGCATGGGTGTCGAACAGAAGAATCTGGAAGCGGCGCGCTCGGTGTAGAAAAAACCAGCGACTTGAGTCAGGCGCCGGACAGTTATTTGGGAAGGGGCGTTGGCCCCTGGGCAATATGTGAGGGAATTATGCCAAGCGGTGTTCAAGCCGATGTCAAAACTTATCAGATGCTGATCAATGGCGAATGGGTCGCCGGCAAATCGAATAAGAATTTTCCTGTTTACGATCCATCAACCGAAGAAGTCATTGCGCAGGTGCCCGATGCCAATGCCGACGATGTGAATCGCGCCGTGGCTGCCGCCAAAGCCGCGTTCGAAGATGGGCCCTGGGCGACAACCACTGCACAGGAGCGCGGGCGTGTGCTCTTCCGTTTGGCCGAGAAGATTCGGCAGAACCAGGCGATGTTGGCGGAAATCGAGTGTCGAAACACTGGTAAGCCGATCGTCGAGGCCGAATACGACATCGGCGACGCCGCCACCTGCTTCGAATACTACGGCGGCTTGGCGACTAAGGTGGTCGGCTATGTCAATCCCGTGCCCGACAATGCAATGAGTCTTTCCCTGAAAGAACCCGTCGGCGTCGCGGGACAGATCATCCCGTGGAACTATCCGCTGCTCATGGCCGCTTGGAAGCTGGCGCCGGCCGTTGCTGCCGGTTGTACGTGCGTGTTGAAGCCGGCTGAGCAAACGCCGCTTACCGCGCTCGAAGTCGCGAAATGGTTCGAGGAAGTCGGATTGCCAAAAGGCGTAATTAATGTGATCACGGGATTCGGCGAAAGCTGCGGCTCGCCGCTGGTGAAACATCCCGACGTCAACAAAATCGCATTCACGGGCTCAGCCGCAGTTGGCAAAATTATCGTGAAAGAGGCGGCCGACACAATCAAGCGCGTGACGCTCGAGCTCGGTGGCAAGTCGCCGAACATTTTCTTTGCCGACGCCGATTTCGAAGCGGCCATCGACGGTGCGTTGTTTGGCGTCTTCATCAATCAGGGGGAAGTCTGTTCCGCGGGCAGCCGCATTTTGGTCCAGAAATCGATCTACAAGAAATTCGTGGACGCGATGGCCGAGAAAGCGAAGGCCATCAAGCTCGGTCCGCCAATGGAACGCGAAACGAAGATGGGTGCGCTCGTCAGCAAGGAACAATACGACCGCGTGCTTTCGTACCTCGATGTCGGCAAGAAAGAAGCGAAAGTGGCCTCTGGCGGAAGCCGCGCAGAAAAATTCGCGAAAGGCTACTACGTGCAGCCGACCATCTTTTACGACGTGGATAACAGCGCTCGCATTGCGCGCGAAGAAATCTTCGGGCCCGTCGCCGCGGTCATCCCGTTCGAAGACGAGAAAGACGCGCTGAAGATTGCGAACGATTCGCCCTACGGACTAGCCGCCGCCGTGTGGACGCGCGACATCTTCAAAGCGATGCGCACGGTCAAATCGCTGCGTGCCGGAATTGTATGGGTGAATCACATGCAGCCGACGTATGTCGAGGCGCCGTGGGGCGGCTACAAACAATCGGGCTTCGGTCGCGAGCTTGGCCCGTGGGGCATCGAGGAATACCTCGAAACCAAGCAGGTTCATATTAATTTGAACGAAGCTCCGATCGGGTGGTACTGAAAAACAGTTGTCAGTTCTCAGCAAGAAGATCTACCGTTCGATTAACGCGTCAATTCTTGGGAGTTGGTAGTTTCTGACAACTGGGAACTGGCAACTGAGAACTGGTTCTGGGAACTGACAACTGACAACTGGGAACTGTTTTTATGCCTTCCATTCAACTTCGCACTCCGATTCCCGGACCGCGCTCGCAGGCGCTGATGAAGCGTCGCAATGCTGCGGTCGTGCATGCGGCCTATCACGCAACTCCGGTCTTCATCTCGAAGGCGGAGGGGGCTGTCATCGAAGACGTCGACGGCAATCGCATGATCGATTTCGCCGGCGGCATCGGCTGCGTCAATACTGGCCATCGCGCGCCTGCCGTGATCGACGCCGTTCGACGCCAGCTTGACCGCTTTCTGCACACCAGCTTCAACGTGCTGCCCTATGAGAGCTATGTGGCCGTGTGCGAAAAGCTGAACGCGCTGACGCCAGGTAAGTATGCGAAGAAGACGCTGCTCGTCAACACCGGTGCCGAGGCCACTGAGAATGCGGTGAAGATCGCGCGCTCCTATACGAAGCGCCCCGCGATTATCAGCTTCGAAGACGCCTTCCACGGTCGTACCTACATGGCGATGGCCATGACCAGCAAAACGCATCCATATAAGGCGGGGTTCGAACCATTTCCGAGCGACGTTTATCGCATCCCTTACGCGTACTGCTATCGTTGCGCGTATTCGTTGCAGTATCCGTCGTGCGAAATGTTTTGTGCGAAGCACATTGAAGACACATTCAAGCGTGTGGTCGCGGCGGAAACCGTCGCCGCCGTCATCGTCGAGCCGATTCTAGGGGAAGGCGGATTCGTTACGCCGCCGCCGGAGTTCTTTCCCATCCTCACAGAGATCTGCCATAAGCACGGCATCCTGGTGATCGCTGACGAAGTACAGACTGGATTCGCGCGCACCGGCGCACTGTTTGCTTGCGACCGCCTCGGTCTCGAACCTGACTTGATCACCATGGCGAAGTCCCTGACCGGTGGCCTGCCGCTGGCTGCAGTCACCGGCCGCGCCGAGATTATGGACACGCCCGCATCCGGGCAACTCGGCGGCACCTTCTCTGGAAATCCGGCGTCGTGCGAAGCCGCCCTTGCAGTGCTGGAGATCATCGAGAAAGACAACCTTTGCGCCCGCGCCGACTCACTCGGCGATCGCTTCCGCAAGCGTGCGGCGAAGTGGCAGTCGCAGTGGGAACTGGTCGGCGAGGTGCGCGGCTTGGGCGCCATGCAGGCGATGGAACTGGTTCGTTCGAAATCCAGCCGCCGGCCCGCCGACGAAGAAACCAGGCAAGTGGCACAATACTGCTATGAACACGGGCTTGTGCTGATCACCGCTGGATCGTACGGCAACGTGATTCGCCTGCTCATGCCGCTGGTCGTGACTGATGCGCAGATGGACGAAGCTATGGACGTGCTCGAAGCAGCCCTCGCCCACGTCGCCGAAAAGAAAGGTGCTCTTGCAGCAGTCTAGTCAGTTAGTTTGAAGTTGAGATGTTCCATTGAGGCGCAGCTTGCTGCGTCTCCCGCTATTCTTCGCGACAGCGAAAGGTATTCTTCCATGACAGTAGCAGCGCCTCCGGTTACAAAAATTCCTCAATACATCAAAGGCCAATGGATTGACTCGCATGCCAACGAATGGCAGGACATCGTGAATCCTGCCACTGGCGAGATTTTGGCGCGAGTACCATTCGCGGACGCTTCCGAAGTTACCCACGCAATCGACGCCGCTGCAGCGGCCTATCCCGAATGGCGGCGCACTCCCGCCGAAGACCGCATCCAGCCGCTTTTCAAGCTGAAGATGTTGCTCGAAGAGCACATCGACGACTTCGGACGGATCATCACGCAGGAAAATGGTAAGACATTCGCCGAAGCGAAAGCCGAGATGCGGCGCGCCATCGAGAATGTCGAAGTGGCCTGCGGGATTCCCACCATGATGCAGGGCTACAACCTGGAAGATGTGGCGCGGGGCATCGACGAGATCATGATCCGTCAGCCACTCGGCGTAGTCGCTGCCGTGACTGCGTTTAATTTTCCAGGGATGATTCCGTTCTGGTTCCTGCCGTATGCCATCGCCTGTGGGAACACGCTGATCGTCAAGCCGTCGGAACGCGTCCCGCTCACCATGAAGCTTGCCTTCGAACTGCTGGAAAAAACCGGCATTCCGAAGGGCGTGATCAACCTGGTGAACGGCGGCAAAGTTGCGGTCGATACGCTGCTCGATCATCCGGCAGTGCGCGCCGTCAGTTTCGTCGGCTCGACCCCCGTCGCGAAATACATTTACGCGCGCGCAGGCGCGAATGGTAAGCGGGCGCAATGCCAGGGTGGAGCGAAGAATCACGTCATCGTCCTGCCTGACGCGGACATGCAGATGGCGACGCAGATCATCTCCGACAGCGCCTTTGGATGCGCTGGCCAGCGCTGCCTGGCCGTCTCTGTCGCGATAACCGTTGGCGAAGCACAAAAGACGTTTCGAGACTCCATTACCGAGTCTGCGGCGAATTTGAGCGTCGGCAACGGCCTCGACGAAGGGGTACAGATGGGCCCGGTCATAACTCGCCAGAGCAAAGACCGCATCCAGAGCCTGATTGGCGTGGGCGCGAAAGATGGCGCCAAAGTCGTGCTCGACGGCCGCAACCCAAGAATTGCGAAGTACGAGGCTGGCAACTTCGTGAAGCCTACGGTGCTCGATGGCGTGCCCGCCGCCAGCGAACTCACCAACACCGAGATCTTTGGGCCGGTGCTGAGCCTGGTTCATGCCAACGATATTGATGAGGCAATGGAATTCCTCGCTCGCAGTCCATTTGGAAATCAAGCATCGTTGTTCACTTCCAGCGGTTCAGCGGCACGGCGTTTCCGTTATGAAGCGCCGGCGGGCAATATCGGGATTAACATCGGGGTTGCGGCCCCGATGGCCTATTTCCCATTCAGCGGATGGAAAGACAGCTTTTTCGGCGTCATGCACGGACAAGGCCGCGACGCGATCGAGTTCTATACCGAAAAGAAAGTTGTCGTCGAACGCTGGGCGAAGGAGCATAGCAGGAAGTTTTAGTCACAATGTCATGGTGCGGCAATCACTGAGCACTTGAGTCTGCTTAAGGATGGCATTGTTCGACGGGTTTTGTGATTTGCCTCATGTTATGAAGTGTCTTTACCAAAGCTGTTGGTTTTCTCTGTGTCTCTGTGACTCTGTGGTGGAGAGGATTTCGAATCATGCCGACTGCTACTGAAACCTCCACGATGACGGGCAAGGAAATTGTCGATCTCACTAAGAAGCACACGATTTTCGAGTGGTCGGCGCAGTCGAAGGTTGACCCGATCCCGGTTGCCCGCGCCAAGGGCATTTATTTTTGGACGCCCGATGGGAAGCGTTTCATCGACTTCAACAGCCAGCTGATGTCGGTCAACATCGGACACGGTGACGAGCGCGTCATCCAGGCTATTCACGAGCAGGCGCAAACGCTGTGCTATGCCAATCCGTTCATGGCAACTGAGCCGCGTGCCCGCCTCGGTGCGAAGCTCGCTGAAATCACTCCTGGCGACATCGACACTTTCTTCTTCACCAATGGCGGGGCCGAGGCCAATGAGAACGCCATCAAGATCGCGCGTTTTTACACCGGTCGCCACAAGATCATTGCGCGTTATCGTTCGTATCACGGCGCGACCGCCGGAGCGATCAGCCTGACGGGCGATCCCCGCAGATGGGCAGCCGAGCCTGGCATTCCGGGCGTTGTCCGCGTATTCGATCCTTACCACGGCGTTGACCGCGAAGCCGACTCGACTGAGAAATCGCTCGACATGATCGAAGAGGTCATCCAGCTCGAAGGATCTCAGACGATCGCCGCCTTCATCCTCGAAACCGTCACCGGCACGAATGGCATTCTCATTCCGCCCGATGGCTACATGCAGGGCGTGCGCAAAATATGCGACAAGTACGGCATCCTGATGATTGCCGACGAGGTCATGGCCGGATTCGGACGAACCGGCGAGTGGTTCGCCATCGATCACTGGAAAGTTGTCCCCGACCTGATCTCGATGGCCAAGGGATTGACGGCAAGTTACCTGCCCCTGGGCGCGGTCGGAATGCGTCATCACATCGCGCAGCACTTCCAGGACAAGGTCTTTTACGGCGGGCTTACCTACAATTCACACCCGATGGGATGCGCCGCTGCATTGGCGACAATTCGCATCTACGAAGAAGACCGGCTGATTGAAAACGCGCGGAAGATGGGCGCGGTTCTGAAGGACCTTGGCGCCGATCTGCAGAAGAAGCATCCTTCGGTGGGTGCGGTGCGTTCGATCGGCCTGTTCGGGATCGTCGAACTCGTCCGTAGCCGGAAGACCCGCCAGCCGATGGCGCCCTTCAATGGCACCTCGGAAGAGATGGCGGCGCTCGGCAAGTTCTTCCGCGAAAACGGACTCTACACCCTGGTTCGCTGGAACACCTTTTACACCAATCCGCCGCTTTGTATTAACGAAGACCAGTTGCGGGAAGCCTTTGCCATCATCGACAAAGGGCTTGCTATCACCGACGCGGCCGTCAAGGACTAACTCGCCGCTAAGAGACTGAAAAAGCCCTCAGGAAGTGGTGTGTTCTCCGTCACGCGGCCGACCCTCGCTCATCACTGCTCCCGGCTTGTCAACAGTCGTACAATTTACACATAACCTTCTCATTGTGCGGAAACAAGGAGGCGCTATGCCCAGGGCTTGGTTGCTCGTTTTCGCGTTGCTGTTTGTAGTGAACGTGTGTCCCGCGCAGGACACGAAGTCGCAGGAGAGCAAGAGTCCGGAAGCTAAAGCCGCGCCCACGACGCCCACCGCCGCCTATTATCCCGTGCCCGTTTCGGCGTCGCGCCAGGCGAATCCCGTGAAAGTCACGGCCGAATCCCTTGCTGCCGGAAAGAAGGTTTACACCTATGACTGCGCGCTCTGCCACGGCACTGCGGGCGACGGCAAGGGCGATGCGCCAAAAGAAATGAAAATTCCCAACCTCACCGATCCATCCACCCAAAGCAGTCGCACCGATGGCGATCTGTTCTACATCATTAAGACTGGACACGGCGACATGCCGCCCGAGGGCGACCGTGTGAAAATCGACCAGATCTGGGATATCGTCAATTACGTGCGCTCGCTTGCCAAGAAGGGCTCCGGCGGAAAAAAGCCTCCGGCTGAGAAGCCCGATGGCGGAGAGAATCCGCCCGCCGACAAGCCGGCTGCGAACGATAAGCCATCCAACTAAGGTTCCACTAATTTAGAGTCCAGCGCGAAAAAGGGTACGCCATGAAACGCACCGTTCGCGAGCTCGCGGAGCAACTTCGCTGCCAGCTCCTCGGCGATGGGTCCGCGGCCGTCACGCACGTCGCCAGCTTTCAATCAGCCAAATCTGACAGCCTTGTCTTTGTTGAGGAAGCGAAGCATCTCGACGCCGCTCTCGCCTCGCCGGCGGGCGCAGTCATTGCGGGCGCATTCGTTTCCGGAACCGGAAGCAAGCCGATTCTCATCTCCGATCAGCCGCGACTTACCTTCGCGCGTGCCGCGAAATTGCTCGCGCACTCATCGGACCAGTCGCACGGGATTCATCCCACAGCCATCGTCCCCATGCCGGTGCATCTCGGCAAGAACGTCTCCGTGGGACCGCGCGCTGTACTCGGCAAGTTTGTGCGCGTGGCCGCGCAAACGGATATCGGCGCGGGTTGCATCATCGGAGACAACGTGGAGATTGGAAGCCATTGCCGGATCGACGCCAACGTCAGCATCTACCCAGGGACGACGATCGGCAGTCGCGTCATCGTTCAGGCAGGCGCTGTCCTCGGTAGCGAGGGATTCGGCTATGTGCGCGACCGCGAGACCGGGCGCTACGAACAGTTCCCGCAGGTTGGGCGGCTTGTGATTGAAGACGACGTCGAAATCGGCGCCAATGCAACCGTCGACCGAGGCGCACTCGACGAAACCCGCATTCGCCGCGGCACAAAGATCGATAACCTCGTCCATGTTGGACACAATGTGCAAATCGGATCGGACGTTGTCATCGCCGCGCAAACCGGGCTCTCTGGCAGCGCGACAATCGAGAACAACGTGATCGTCGGCGGGCAAGTCGGTATTGCGGATCATGTGCGCATCGAGGAGGGTGCCATCCTCGGCGCCCAAAGCGGCATCCCATCGAAGAAGGTGATTCGTGGAAAAGGCGTGGTGTTCTGGGGAACGCCTGCGCGGCCGATTAAGGAGTATCTTAAGGAACTGGCGTTTCTGGCACGCGCAGCGAGAAAGCAAAGCGGCGAGTAGCGAGCGGTAGCGGAGTCAGCACATCGTCGGAGCCACTGCTTGCCGCCTCTGCCATCACCTGTAGCCTGACACCTGATGCCTGTAGTTATTATTGGCGGACATTCCCGGAGCGTCGGGAAGACCAGCGTTGTTGCTGGCCTGATCTCGGCCATGCCTGAACTGCATTGGACTGCTCTGAAAGTCACCCAATACGGACACGGCATCTGCTCTGCCAACGGTGAAGCCTGCGATTGTGCGACCGCCGATCACGCTTGGGCTGTGACCGAGGAGCGCGACCGCTCCGGAGAATCCGATACTTCACGCTTTCTGCTTGCCGGTGCCGCTCATTCCTGGTGGGTACGCACTGAGCAAGGACGCCTCGCCGAAGCCATGCCGCGCGTCCGCCAGGTCCTGGAAGGCTCGGAGAATGTCATCATCGAATCCAACAGCATTCTGCGCTTCCTGAAGCCGGATCTTTATATGACGGTGCTCGATCCCCAGACCGCTGACTTCAAGTCTTCAGCGCAGACGTTTCTGGATCGGGCCGATGCCGTGCTGCTCCATTCTTCCTCGAAGGACACTCCGGCGTGGCAGCGCGTTTCCCTGAAGCCGGTGGAAGAATGTCCGACCTTCGCAATCCATCCACCGCATTATGTGACGCCGGAGGTTGTGCAGTTTGTCCGGAAGAGCCTTCACCACAAAGGCACAGAGACACAGATACCACCAGCCGGAAAGCGCTAAGAGCTAAACGCCTGCTAATGGCCAAATGCCCAATTGCCAATTGCTAATCGCCGGATCAATCCGCGTACATCTTCACCACTTTCTCGATCGCTCTGCGGCAGACGGCGCAAAAGGTCTGGTGACGCGTGAACATGATGCAATTCACCTCTGGACGGTAGTATCCCTTCGCCTGGTAATTCGCTCCCTCGAACGCCCCGACCTTGCCTGCATATTTCTGCGCTCCGAGCATCGCGTCCTCTTTTTCGCGTTCTTTGCGGAATAGTTCTTCCATGTCGGACTCGGGCTTCTTTTGCGCTCTCAACTCGTGACGCTGTTTCTGGATGTCGTGCTCATATGCCTCAAACTGGTCTTTGTCCCACGGAGTCGGAATTGGCGTGCCCTTCTCAACCAGGTCTTTCCATTTCAAATTCGCGGGATCTAGCAGCGCGGTTACATTCGGCTCCCAAGGCTCTTTCTTTTCGCCCGGGAGATACGCGACATCCGAGGTGTAGTACTCATCGGCGAGCGCGGCAAAGTGATGCCCGAACTCATGCACGCCCACATACCCGGCCCACATGTTGTCAATTGCCACGGTTGCATACAGGTTGTAGATACCGCCGCCGCCGTACGTTTTTCCATTCGCCAGGATCTCGATGAATTCATAGGGCGCGTAGGAAGCCACGTCGCGCAGCGCGCGGTTCTCGGTTGTCAGGATGTAGCGCTCGGTATCGAAAGTGTCGTAGGTGGTCCCCAGCGGTGAACGCCGGTGAATGCCGGTCGACGGACGCGGGATTCCGGATTCGTCCGCCACGGGACACAGGCCCCAAACGTTGAAGTCCTTGCGATGCTCTTTGAATGGAGAAGTTGCGAACAGCGTTTCGACGAAACGTTTCGCATCGGCCTCGAACTTGCCGCGTTCTTCGGTGGTGTATCCGTCACCGAGCACCAGTAGGTCAACCTTTGTGGCCGGATCGCCCATCTTTTGTAGCTCGAGGAGTCTGCCCGGCGATGACGGACGCGAGGTGTCAACGAACTTGTCGTCCGGATCGACAACGGTTTTCCAGACCTCGCGGAAGCCGTTATCGCCGCGCTCTTTCAGCGAGACATCGACAGCAACGTCAGGCCGCGGAAAGCGCAGCGACTCAGAGAAAGTGCGGTTGGCGTGTTGCGCCTCCTCGGTGTCTTTCCACTCACCGAAAACGGTGTTGAATCCGCGCGAATAGAGCAGTTTTCCTCCGTCTTTCTCGCGAACTTCGAAGAGGTAATTTCCGAGATTGCTGTCGTCGATTGCCTTCGTCGGATTCCCGGGCCAGGGCAGCGGCTCGAGCACAACGCGATCCAGACTGAACCATTCGTCCTTGGAATTACCAGTGTGATAGTAGTCGACGCGCATCGTCCGAGGCGGGCGAACGCCACTGGATTCTGGTTGTCGCGCGGCAACCCGCGACGAGCTGCTGGCCAGAAGGAGCAAAGAGAGAAACAGAAGACTGCAAATTGCGAGCTTTCGTTTCATGCGCGAAATTGTACGCTGCCGAACGGGAGTTTCTGGTTGCTGTTTCCGGTTTTCTAAAGCAATCCAGTTGGGCAGATTGAGGAATGTGAATCGCTCATGCGAAATGGATTGATCCGTGACTGCGACTAGCAACTGGCAACTTGCGCCGCATCAACGGGCAACTGGCAACTGATGTGAATTGCTCATGCGACTTGGATTGACCGTAACTTGCGCCGCATCAACTGGCAACTGGCGACTGGCAACTGATGTGAATTGATCATGCGACCTTGATTGACCGTAACTTGCACCGCACCAACTGGCAACTGGCGACTAGCAACTGGCAACTGATGTGAATTGCTCATGCGACCTGGATTGACCGTGACTTGCGCGGCATCCACTGGCGACTAGCAACTGGCAACTGATGTGAATTGCTCATGCGAACTGGAGTGATCGGTGACTTGCGCCGCACCAACT
>Ga0209465_10000544_pt1 | contig 17400 bp, 18 predicted proteins | sample PanSoiPlot1MoBio_FD_188321 | JGI IMG/M metagenome (GOLD analysis project Ga0209465, IMG submission 188321) | Tropical forest soil microbial communities from Panama analyzed to predict greenhouse gas emissions - Panama Soil Plot 1 MoBio (SPAdes)... | ecosystem: Environmental > Terrestrial > Soil...
TTTCCCGCTGGTCAGCGCTGGGCAGGGGTGGGGGGACTGCCGCCTCCCTAGACCCGTATCTTCTGGGTGGAGACGAAGCGCAAACACGCTATCTCGTGGCTCGATCGAGAGCCCACGGGGAATGCGACTCAGCGTGGTCTAGGGAGGCGGCAGGCCCCCCGGCGCGCCCGTGACTTTACGCACCGCCAGCACACCACACGTTATCGATGGAGCACTTCCTCCACCGTGTAGCCGGCAGCGAGCAGGTGACGCTTGATTGCCTCGATGTGGTCCCGTCCCGACGTCTCCAGCGTAATCTCCACCTCGGTCTCCCCGAGCCGGGCCCGCGAGAAGGCGCGATCGTGGTTGATGTGCAGCACGTTGGCGCGCGCCGCCGCCACCAGCTCGGCCAGCCGGGCCAGGGCGCCCGGTCGATCGCGCAGCATCACGGCCAGACGCACGATGCGCCCGTCCTTCACCAGTCCGCGCTCGATGATGCGCGCGATCACGTTCACGTCGATGTTGCCGCCGCCCAGGAGGAGAACGACCGAGCGTCCCTCGAGCGACACGCGCTTGTTGACGAGAGCGGCCAGGGCCACCGCGCCCGCACCCTCCACCACGGTCTTCTCGATCTCGAGGAGGAGAAGGATGGCGTTGGCGATCTCTTCTTCGCTCACCGTGACCACGCCGTCGAGGTAGCGGCGGGCCAGGGCGAGGGTGTGCTCGCCGACCCGGCGCACCGCGATGCCGTCGGCGATGGTGGGCGCGCCCGGCACGGTCACCCGCTCGCCCGCGTCGAGGGCGGCCCGCATCCCCGGCACTTCCTCCGTCTGCACGCCGATGAGCCGCGCCTCCGGCCTGAGGCTCTTCAACGCTACGCCGATCCCACCCGCGAGCCCACCGCCGCCCACGGGCACCACGACGGCCTCCAGCTCGGGCACCTGCTCGCAGAGCTCGAGGCCGACCGTGCCTTGGCCAGCGATCACCCGCGGATCGTCGAAGGGGTGAATGAAGACGAGCCCACGCTCCGCTTCGATTTCGCACGCGCGGGCGTAGGCGGCGTCGTAGTTGTCGCCGTGGAGCAGCACCTCGGCGCCGTGACGACGAGCCGCGACCACCTTGGTCAGGGGCGCCCACTCCGGCATCACGATGACCGCGCCGATGCCGAGACGAGCCGCGTGAAAGGCCACGGCGAGGCCGTGATTGCCCGCGCTGGCCGTCACCACCCCGCGTCGGCGCTCGGCGTCGTCGAGCATGAGGAGCACGTTGGCCGCCCCGCGCTCCTTGAAGGAACCCGTCATCTGGAGGTTCTCCAGCTTGACGAAGACGCGCGAGCCCGTGAGCTGCGAGAGTGTCTCCGAGTAGGGGCAGGGAGTGACGGCGACCAGGCCCTTGAGCCGTGCCTGGGCCGCGCGGACGTCATCGAAGGTAACGGGATCGCTCAAAACGTCACGGCAGGCGCGTCGTGGGCCGGTGACATGTAGCCCACGGGCATGAGCGGCGTGGAGTGCGCCCACCCGAGCCGCCCGCGCCAGTCGATGCAGATGAGCCCGCCTCCCCCGCGCCCTTCCTCGACGAGGATGTCCATGGCGATCTGACAGGCGAGCATGGGATCGCCGGCGGCCTTGAGGATGTCGAGGGTCCGCCGGGCCAGCACGACTCGAATGATGGCCTCGCCGTCGCCCGTGCACGACACCGCGCCCGCGGTGCTCTCCGCGTAGGTGCCGCAGCCGATCAAGGGCGAGTCACCCACCCGGCCCGGGGGCTTGCCCGTCATCCCACCCGTGGAGGTGGCGGCGGCGGCGAGGCCGCGGCGGTCGAGGGCGACGGCGCCCACCGTGCCGCCGATCACGCTCTCGAGCTTGCGCCGCTGCGCATCGGTGATCAGCTCCTCGGCATCGCAGAAGGGGATGCCGAGCGTGCGCGCCTGAGCCATGGCGCCCTCGCCCACGAAGAAGGAATGACGGTCGGTGTCGAGGATGCGACGTGCCAGGGCGATCGGATGGCGCAGGTTGGTGACGCAGGCGACGGCGCCGTTCCGCAGCGTGTCGCCTTCCATGATCGAGGCGTCCATCTCCACCGTGCCGTCCGAGGTGAGGACGGAGCCTCGCCCGGCATTGAATCGGGGATTGTCCTCCATGGCGACCACCGCAGCCTCCACCGCGTCGACGGCGCTCCCGCCCTCGCGGAGCCTGGTCCATCCCGCGGCCACCGCGTCCCGGATACCCTGCCGCAGCTCCTCGCGGGCGAAGTCGGGATCGGCGCCGGCGCCACCGTGAATGAGCAGGGCGGGGACTCGGCTCGTCATGCCCCAGAGCTTAGCATCACCCCGCCGATTCCTCGGGGAACCGGGCTATTCTCCTGGTGCCATGGCCAGCGCGCCAAGGGACCTCGGCGATCTCGCCCGCCGCATCGTCACGTGTCGGCGATGCCCGCGTCTGGTCAAGCATCGCGAAGCGGTGGCCGCCGTTCCGCCGCCCCGCTATCACGGCCAGCACTACTGGGCGAGACCGCTGCCGGGCTTCGGCGATCCGAAAGCGCGCGTCCTTCTCGTGGGCTTGGCCCCCGCCGCCCATGGAGGCAATCGGACCGGGCGCATGTTCACAGGAGACCGGAGCGGGGACTGGCTCTTCCGCGCACTCCACGAGGCCGGCCTCGCCAACCAGCCCACGTCGACGCACCCGGGCGACGGGCTTCAGCTCACCGGCGCCTACATCACAGCGACCCTCCGCTGTGCCCCTCCCGCCAACAAGCCGCGGCCCGTCGAGATCGAGCGCTGCCAGCCCTATCTGCTCGAGGAGCTCGCTCTGCTCACCGAGGTGCGCGTGGTGGTGGCGCTGGGAAAGATCGGCTGGGATGCTTATCTGCGCGCCCGCCGCGCCACCGGCCAGGCGGTGCCGCGTCCGCTTCCGCGCTTCGGCCACGCCGCGCGCGCGTCGATGCCGGACGGCGTGGTCCTCCTCGGCAGCTTCCATCCGAGCCAGCAGAACACCTTCACGGGCAAGCTCACGCGCCCAATGCTGAAGGCCGTCTTCGTGCTGGCGAGTCGGCTCGCGACTAGGAGCGGCCGAGATGGATCACGAGGCCGCCCGCCACGATGAGGCCTCCACCCAGCCACAGGGATGCGCTCGGGCGCTCCCCCGCCACGAGAAAGGCGACGAGCTGGCTCGCCCCGAAGAAAACCACGATGTAGAGCCCGAGGGTGCGGCCGAAGGCCCAGGCGGGCTGATTGACGAGCACGCCATAGCCCGCCAGCGCGGCCGCTCCTGCCACAAGCGCCCAACGCTGACCGGTGAGCCCCCTCCGCATGAGGAAGTCGCCCGAGACCTCGAGCAGGGCGGCCAGAGCAAGATACGCGACGATCACGTGGCACCTCCAGTGTGAGATCGTTCCCCGCCGCCGCGGTTGCCCGCCGCAAGCGCCCGTAGCATAATCGTTTCATGCCTTCCCGTCGTGCCCTCGCGGGGTGTTGCCTTGCCCTCATCCTGCTGAGCGCGGGCACCGCCCGGGGAGCGCAGGCGCCGCCGGTCACCGAGGCAACGCTCGACAACGGCCTGCGCATCCTGATCCTCGAGGACCATCGCAATCCCATCGCGACGGTGCAGACCTGGTACCGCGTCGGCGCGCGCAACGAGATTCCCGGGGCCACCGGGCTCGCCCACTTCCTCGAGCACATGATGTTCAAGGGCACACCGACCTACGGGAAGGGCCAGCTCGCCCAGGTGGTGGAAGAGAACGGCGGGCAGGACAATGCCTTCACCTCCCACGACGTCACCACCTACTACGTCAACATCGCGGCCGACCGCGTCGACCTCGTGCTCGGGCTCGAGGCGGACCGGATGCGCAACCTGCTCCTCGATCCTCAGGAGATCGAGTCCGAGCGGCAGGTGGTGGCGGAGGAGCGGCGGAGCCGCATCGAGGATGACCCCGATGGCTATCTCTCGGAGGAGTTCCTCGCCGCCGCCTACAAAGCGCATCCCTATGGCTGGCCGGTGATCGGGTGGATGAGCGACATCCAGCGCATCAACGCGGCCGAGCTGCGCGCCTTCTACGACCGCTATTACGTTCCCGGCAACGCGCTTCTCGTGGTGGCGGGCGACGTGGACCCGCCGCGGGTGATCGCCCGGGCCCGCGAGACCTTCGGCAAGGTCGCGCGCGGCGCCGCGCCGCCGCCCATGAACTCCGTGGAGCCTCCCCAGGTTGGCGAGCGCCGGGTGCTCGTCTACAAGCCCGACGCGCGGGCCGCTATCGTGTACATCGGCTTCCACGTGCCCAACTATGCCTCCGCCGATGCGCCCGCCCTCGAGCTGCTCTCGACCATCCTCCAGGAAGGCCGTGCCTCGCGGCTGTACCGGCGGCTCGTCTACGAGCGGCGGCTCGCCCTCAACGTGGGCGGCGACTACACTTATCTCTCGCACGATCCCAACCTCTTCTGGTTCTCGGGGACGCCCCTGCCCGGACGGAGCCCCGAGGAGCTCGAGCGCGCCATCATGGACGAGATCGAGCTCGCGAAGAGCCAGCCCGTGCCGGAGGAGGAGCTCGAGCGAGCCAAGAACCAAATCGAGGCGGCCTTCGTCTGGCGCCAGGACTCGATCTTCTCGCGCGCGTCGACCCTGGCGCGCTTCGAGATGTTCGGCACGTGGCGGAACAGCGAGTCCTTCGTTCCCCTCATTCGTGGAGTGACCGCCGCCGATCTGCAGCGCGTGGCGCGCACGTACTTCCAGCCCCACTCCCGCACGGTGGGCACCCTCCTGCCCGGCGCCCCGCCCGCCGCCACGGGACGGTGACCGCGATGTCGTGGCGGTGGCCAAGGGGGGCCCTCGCCCTGCTCCTGATCGCCGCGCTGTTCGTCGCCGCGGCCTGGGCGGGACGTCAGCTGGGGACGGGCAACGGCGCGCCGGTGTCCGTCACCGGCACCATCGAGGCAACCCAGGTCGATGTGAGCGTGAAGATCACCGGCCGCATCCTGGAGCGCCTGGTCAACGAGGGGGACAAGGTCACGCGCGGGCAACCCCTCGTGCGCCTCGATGACTCGGAGCTCGCGGCGGATGTGCGCCGGCTCGAGGCGGGTCTGCGCTCCGCTCAGGCCACCTTGCGCGACCTCGAGAAGGGCGCGCGACCTCAGGAGATCGAGGATGCCCGCGCCGCTGTCTCCAGCGCGGAGGCGACGCGGAGCATGACGGAGCGCGAGTTCCAGAGGACCGACCAGCTCTTCAAGCAGAATCTCATCGCGGCCCAGGACGTCGACCGGGCGCGGCAAGCCTTCGATGTCGCCCGGGCCCAGGAGAGGAGCGCCCGGGAGAAGCTCGCCCTGCTCCTCGAGGGCTCGCGCCCCGACCAGATCGACGCGGCGCGCTGGCAGGTCTCTCAGGCCGAGTCCGCCCTCGTGCAGGCGCAGAGCCGGCTGCGCGAGGCGATGGTCGTCTCACCCATCGACGGCGTAGTGCTCCGGAAGAACCTGGAAGCGGGGGAGACGGCCAACCCCGGGGTGCCCATCCTCACCCTCGTGAATCCGAGGGACGTGTGGCTCCGTGCCTACGTGCCGGAGACGGAGGTGGGGCGGCTCAAGGTGGGTGACGCGGCGAAGCTGCGGGTGGATGCCTTTCCCGATCGCGTCTTCACGGGCCGCTTGACCGAGATCGGCTCGGAGGCCGAGTACACCCCGCGCAACGTGCAAACGAAGAAGGAGCGGGTCAACCTCGTTTTCCGCATCAAGATCCAGATCGACAACCCGCAGGGGATCCTCAAGCCCGGACTGCCCGCCGACGCCGATGTCGGCTGAGGCGTACGCGGTCGAGACGCGTGACCTCACGCGTCGCTTCGGCAAGCGCGTAGCCGTCGACCATCTGAACCTCCAAGTGCGCGCGGGCGAGCTCTACGGCTTTCTGGGTCCGAACGGGGCAGGCAAGTCCACCACGCTTCGCATGCTGTGCGGCATCCTCGAGCCGAGCGAAGGGGGCGGCACCGTGCTCGGCATCGACCTCACGCGCGATCCCGAGCGCATCAAGTCGGTGATCGGGTACATGTCTCAGAAGTTCTCGCTCTACGACGACCTGTCCGTGACGGAGAACCTCACCTTCTACTCGCGCGTGTACGAGGTGCCGGGAGCGCAGCGCGCGGCGCGCATGGCCCGCATGGTGCAGCTCGCCGATCTCGGAGGACGCGAGGGGCAGCTCGCGGGCACGCTCTCCGGCGGCTACCGCCAGCGGCTAGCCCTCGCCTGCGCCCTCGTGCACGCCCCGCGCCTCATCTTCCTCGACGAGCCCACCGCGGGTGTCGACCCCGTGTCACGGCGGAACTTCTGGGGGCTGATCCGACGCCTGGCCGACGAGGGGACGACCATCATGGTCACCACCCACTACATGGACGAGGCGGAGCTGTGCGACAGCCTCGGCTTCATCTACCAGGGCAAGCTCATCGCCCAAGGCTCGCCCGCCGTCATCAAGAGCGAGACCTTCCGGCGGCCCGTCATCGAGGTCGAGGTCGCCGACCTACGCCGCGCCTCGGATCTCCTCACGGATTGGGACGCGGTGGAGGAGGTGGTGCGCGTCGGCACCCGCCTGCGCGTGGTGCTGGGCCCCGAGCGGGCCGGGGCGCCCGAGGTCGACGACTTCCTCCGGCGAGCGGGCCTCTCCCCACGCTGGGTCCACGACGTGGAGCCCTCCGTAGAGGATCTTTTCGTGTCCTTCGTGGACAAGGAGCGCAAGGCGCGGCTTCGCGAGCAGCTCCGGGCCCTCGCCTCGGAGTCGCCGTTGACCGCCGAGCGGCGCGGGTAGGGGAGCGTGGGTTCGCGTCTCGTCGGCATCATCGTGAAGGAGTTCATCCATCTCAAGCGGGACATGCTCGCCCTCGTCCTCGCCCTCGTCGTGCCCGTGGCCATGCTCTTCATCTTCGGCTGGGCCATCAATACCGACGTCAAGCACGTGCGCACGGCCGTGTTCGATCAGTCGGGAAGCGCCGAGGCCCGGAGCTTCCTCGAGGCCATGGGCAACAGCCAGTACTTCGACGTGCTCTACTACACGGGCAGCCACCGCGAGCTGACCCGCCTCATCGACGAGGGCACGGCCAAGGTGGGCGTGGTCATCCCACCCGACTTCGGCCGGCGCATCTCACGCCAGGCCGCGGACATCCAGGTCATCGTGGACGCGTCCGATCCGCTGGTGGCGACCTCGGCGGTGAACGCCGCGGCGGCCCTGGGCGCCCAGCGCTCGCTGCAGATGATCACCCGCACGCTCGAGGGCGCCGCCATCAGTCGCACCGGCGATCCACCCCTCGACGTTCGCGTGCGCGCCTGGTACAACCCCGATCTCGTCTCGGCCATCTTCATCGTGCCCGGTCTAATCGGGGCTCTCCTCATGCAGACGACCATCACCGCCATGGCGGTGTCGGTGGTGCGCGAGCGCGAGAAGGGGACGCTGGAGGCACTCATCGTGAGCCCGATCCGCCGGTGGGAGCTCCTCCTCGGCAAGATCATTCCCAACCTGGTCGTGGCCTACGGGCAGATGACCATGACCCTGCTCGTGGCCCACTACGTCTTCGACGTGCCGATCCGGGGGAGCCTCAGCCTCCTCTACGTGCTCGCGGCCGCCTTCATGCTGGGCACGCTCGGCATCGGCATCTTCCTCTCCGCCGTCTCCCGCACCGTGCCGCAAGCCATGCAGCTCACCTTCCTCACCTTCCTGCCCTCCATCTACCTCTCGGGACTCCTCTTCCCCATCGAGGGCATGCCGACGGTGGCCCAGTACCTCTCCGCCACCATCCCCCTGACCTACTTCTTGCGCATCGTCCGCGGGATCGTGCTGAAGGGGGTGGGTTTCAGCTATCTCTGGCCGAGCCTCCTGCCCTTGCTCGTGTTCGGGGTTATCATCTTCTCGCTCGCCGTGCTGAAGTTCCGCAAGACGCTCGACTGAGGAGAGTGCATGCGACGACTGGGCCCGGTCCTATGCCTGTGGCTGGCCGCGGTGGCTGTGCCCGCCGCCGCGGCGCCGCTCGCCCACCGCGAGGTGCTACCCAACGGCATGGTCCTGCTCGTGGCGGAGCGCTCCACCCTTCCCATCGTGGTGGTGCGGTTCCACACACGGGCGGGCTCGGTGTACGATCCGCCCGACGCGGGCGGCCTCGCCAATCTGACCGCGGACATGCTCACGCGCGGCACCGCCAAACGCGCCGCTCCCGAACTGGACCGCGCCATCGAGTTCGTGGGGGGCAGCCTCGAGGGGGATGCGGGTCGCGACGGTGCCACCGTGTCGCTCTCCGTGCTCAAGAAGGATTTGCGCATGGGGCTCGATCTGCTCGCCGAGGTCGTGCTCACCCCCGCCTTCCCCGAAGCCGAGCTCAAGCGGCGGAGCGAAGAGGTCGCCGCCAACATCGAGCGCTCGGAGCAGGACCCGGGCGCGGTCGCCTCCCGCCTCATGGCCCAGCTCCTCTATCCTGGGCATCCCTACAGTCGACCCGTGACGGGTACGGTGGAGTCGGTGAAGAAGCTCACGCGCGACCAACTCGTGGCCTTCCATCGCGCGAACTACCGCCCCGACGCCACCACCGTTGCCGTGGTGGGCGACGTCACGCGCGACGAGGTACGGAGCGAGCTGCTGTCCCGCTTCGGCGGCTGGACGACGCCGGCCGCGCCGCGACCGCTTATACCGCCGACCCCGACATCCCCTCCCGTGGAGGCGCGCGAGGTGCGCCGCGACCTGACCCAGGCCACGGTGTCACTGGCGCGGCCGGGCATCAAGCAGGATCATCCCGACTACTTCCCCCTCACGGTCGCCAACTACATCCTGGGTGGCGGCTCCGCATCGCGCCTCTACATGACGGTACGGGAGGAGCGGGGGCTTGCTTATTCCGTCTACAGCACCCTCGCCCTCGGTCGTTACGGCGCGGGCTACTTCATCGGTCTGCAGACGCGCCTCGACGGCGTCGACGAGGCGGTGCGCGTGACGAAGGCGGAAATGGTGCGGATGACGCGCGAGCTCGTCACCTCGCGTGAGCTCGACCTCGCCAAGTCGTACCTCATCGGTAGTTATCCGCTCCGCCTCGACACGTCGGGCAAGATGGCCTCCCTCCTAGTGATGGTGGAGGAGAACCAGCTCGGCCTCGACTGGCCCGACCGATTCAAGGCGGGCATCGCGAAGGTGACGGCGGCGGACGTCAAGCGCGTGGCTGCCGTCTACATGGATCCCGCCACCTTCTCCTCGGTCACCGTCAAGAAGTAGGCGCCCGCTAGCGCGGGTAGGGGAGGATCGGCGTGTCGAGGGGTACGGGGGGATAGTCGCCGCCGACCCAGGGGCCCTCCACGGGCCAGAGCTTGACGCGCTCGGCGCGGATCACCGGATAGACGTAGCCGACGTCCCCCACGCTTCGCTCCTCGGTGCCGGCGACGGTGCCGAGGACGGTGAGGCGTCGACCACGGGCGTAGATGGCAGGATCGAGGAAGCCCGCGGTGCGAACGAGGAAGCGCCCGGCCGAGCCGTCACCCCTCTCGGGCGCATCGCCACCGCCGAGCTTCCGAGCAAGGATCTCGATCTCCGTGTCGCCCGGCTTCGGGGTGGTTTTGATGATGTCGCCTCCGAGGATGACGTGCTCGCCCATGTGCGCGGGCGGGTCGGCGCGAATTTCCGCCAGGCTGAGCGAGCGATTCACCGTGCGCGTGAGGTCCTCGGGAAAGGGCGAGCTGGCACAGCCCGCGCCCAAGCCGGCGAGGGCCACGAGCACGACGAGGCGACGCATGCGCAGACCTTACTGCCCGCGGGGAGCGCCCGCAACGCCGCGGAAACGCTGTGCTAGAATACGATTCCTCATGGGCTGGAGAGCTTCACGGTATCGGTGCCTTCCGTTCCTCGCCTTGGCGGTAGGACTGGTGGCCGCGACGCCGGGAGAGTCGATGTCCGTCGTCCTCACCGATCTGGACCGCGAGCAGGCGATCCGCGCGGGCAAGAAGAGTATCCTGACGGAGGAGTTCGGGGCGGAATGGCGTGTGAAGGACGGGGCGGGGCAGACCGCCGTGGTGATGACGCCCTTCCACCGGCTCGCTCTCGCCGCGCGCAATTCGGCCTTTCAGAGCAAGGAGCTCAAGCCCCGCGACGTGGACGACATCCTCAAAAACTCGGAGGGCAAGCTCGCCTTCTGGGTCACCTTGCGGGGCGGGAAGACGGACTTCGCGCGCTACTACACTCCGGAGATCCTCGTGGGCTCGCAGACCGTGAAGCCGAGCTTCGTGCAGAACGAGCGCACCGCCCTCCGCGACGGGGACGGTCGCTATTCCGCTCAGTGCGTGTACGCGTTTCCCGCCGACACCATCGACCCGAAGAGCCGGGTGACCCTGGTGGTGCGGGACGCCGAGGAGAAGGAAGTGGCGAAGTTCACCGTCGATCTCGCCGCGATGCGATAGGCGGCGCCGAGGAGAGCAGATGCTCACGAAGGAGCGGTTCGCGCAAGGGATGACCGTCCAGCAGTATCTGGATCAGATGGGCACCAACAAAGAGACGTTCATGAAGTTCCTCTCGGAGATCAAGATCAAGCCGGAGGACAAGACGGCGCTCGCCCGCCTGGGCAAGAAGCTCAAGGCCATGGTCATCACCGAGGACTGGTGCGGGGACGCCCTGTACAACGTGCCCGTGCTCTTCAAGCTGGTGGAAGGCAATCCCGATGTCGAGCTCCGCGTGTTCCTCCGCGACAAGAACCCCGACCTCATGGATCAGTACCTGAACAAGGGACAGTTCCGCTCCATTCCCGTGTTCGCGTTCTTCGACGACAGCTTTCACGAGGTCGCCCGGCTCCTCGAGCGTCCGCAGAAGTTGACGGAGGAGATCGAGGCGCGGATGCTCGAGGCCCGCAAGGCCATCCGCGCCGAGAAGATCGAGCCGTGGCGCCAGGAGATCGTGAACGAGATCCGCACTCTTCTCAAAGCGTGAGGTGACCATGAAAGCCATCCGCATCCACAATCCCGGGGGCCCCGAGGCTCTCACCCTCGACGAGGTGCCCGACCCCACTCCCGCGGCGGGCCAGGCCGTGGTGAAGCTGGCCGCGGCGGGCGTGAACTACATCGACGTCTACTTCCGCACGGGCACCTACAAGGCACCGTTGCCCCTCACCATCGGGCTGGAGGGCGCGGGCGAGGTGTCGACGGTGGGGCAGGGAGTAACCGAGGTCAAGCCCGGCGACAGCGTTGCATGGACGGGCGTGCCGGGCTCCTACGCGCAGATGACGGCGGTGCCCGCGGACCGGCTCGTGAAGCTGCCCTCGGGCCTCTCGGCGAAGGATGGCGCGGCCTCCATGCTCCAGGGCCTCACCGCGCACTATCTCGTGAAGTCGAGCTACCCGCTGAAGAAGGGCGACACCTGCCTGGTGCACGCGGCGGCCGGAGGCATGGGCCTGCTCCTCTGCCAGATGGGCAAGATGCTGGGGGCGACGGTGATCGGCACGGTATCCACGGAGGAGAAGGCGGCCCTGGCCAAGAGCGCGGGCGCCGAGCACGTCATCCTCTACAGCAAGCAGGACTTCGAGCCGGAGGTGAAGCGGCTCACCAACGGGCGCGGGGTGGACGTGGTGTACGACGGCGTGGGGGCCAGCACCTTCGACAAGAGCTTGAGCTGCCTCCGCCCGCGCGGCTACATGATCCTGTTCGGAGCAGCGAGCGGGCCGGTGCCGCCCCTCGATCTGCAAACGCTCAACGTGAAGGGCTCGCTCTTCCTGCAGCGGCCGAGCCTCAACCACCACATCGCGACCCGCGAGGAGCTGGTCCAGCGGGCCAACGACGTGCTGGGCTGGATTCGCGACGGCAAGGTGAAGCTTCGCATCGAGCACCAGTTCCCGCTCGCCCAGGCCGCGGAGGCCCACAAGGCGCTGGAGGGGCGGAAGACCACCGGCAAAATCCTGCTCATTCCGTAGCAGGCGTGAGCATCCCGCAGAGGCTCGAGCGGTCCGCGTCAGGATCCACGGCGCGGGCCGCTCGCGCTTTCGGCGAGACCCGATGACCGGACGATCGCTGCGTTGGCTCCTGGGCGGAATTGCCCTGCTCCTGCTCCTGGCAGTGGGAGCCCTCGCGCTGTTCCCCCTTCTCCTCGACGCCCCCACCGTGCAGGCCTACGTCGCCCAGACGGCCTCCCACGCCGTGGGCCGACCCGTCAAGTTCACCTCGCTCTCTGTGTCGCTCCTGCCCCTGCCGCACGTGAACCTCAAGGGGCTCGAGATCGCTGACGACCCGCGCTTCGGCACCGCGCCCTTGCTCCGCGTGGGAGAGATGCGGGTGGGGCTGCGGGTGCGACCGCTCCTCTCGCTGCGAATCGAGCTTGCCAGCATCACCCTCCAGGACGCGCAGGTGCAGGCGATCGAGGACGGCGGCCGCTGGAACTTCGCCGCGTTGGGTGGCGCGGCGCCGTCCACCAAGCCGTCACCCCGTCCCGTGCCCGGCATTCCCGGCAGCGCGGCCATGGGCAGCGTGATGGTCTCGCGCATCGCCCTCAAGAACGCCACCGTGGACATCCGGCGCCACAGTGTGAAGAACGGGGATATCCGGATCGAGGGGCTCGACGCGACGGTCTCCGGCGTGGGCGGCTCCGAGCTCGACGTGCGCGGAGATGCCAAGCTCGAGCCGGGTGACCTGAAGCTCCGGAACATCCTGGCCACTGTGGGACTCCGCGGATCGGGCGACCTGCCCATCAAAGCCTCGGTCGACCTCGAGGGATCCGACATCGGGCCTCTCGCGCGGATGGTGGTCACGCCCACCCCCGCCCTGGCCGGCCCGGTCAATGGAAAGCTCCAACTCTCGGGCACGCCGACGCGTCTTTCCGGCACCGGCCACCTCGATCTCAATCGCCTCGTCCTCACTGACGACAGGCCACAGTGCCGGCCGCCGCGCCGTCAGCTCGTCATCGACGAGCTGCACGTGCCTATCCTCCTCACGCCCGCCTCGTTCGAGAGCCTTCCCCTCTCCGGCAAGGTGAGCAAGGGGGCGGTCGGCTTCAACTTGACGACAAGACTCGATGGCTCGACGGCCCTCACGCTCGGCGACATCAAGATCGCCGGTCTCCAGCTGCAGCCGATTCTCCAGGACTATCTCTGCCAGAGCTTCGCGGTGTCGGGGCCGCTCGATCTCACCGGGCAGCTCTCCCTGCGCACGGCCGACCTCCTCCGCACGATGAACGGGACGGGGCAGTTCAAGGTGGGGGCGGGCCGCGTGATCGGCGAGGGCGCCCTCCGGCTCGTGCGCGACGTGCTCAGCGCGGGCAACGTGCTCGACACGGCACTGCGGGGCAAGCTCGCCGAGCCTGGCCGGAACGCGCTCGATTTCGACTCCATCACGGGCTCCTACAAGATCGTCAACGGCGTGGCGAGGACGGACGACGTGGTCTACCAGTCCAAGGAGCTCCGCGTGACCATGGCGGGCACCTACGCGCTGGCCGACGGACGCACCGACATGAAGGTGGTGGCGACCCAGGGCAGCAACACGCTGCGCGCGCAGATCACGGGCAGCGGCAGCTCGCTCCGCGTGGTTCCCACCGGCGTCAACGTGAAGGAGCCTGCCGAGGTCAGGAAGTTCCTGGATCGGCTGTTGCGCTGAAGCGGGCCCCGCCGAGCTTCCCGTCTTCCACCAGCTTCACGAAGAACGCGTAGAGCTGGTCGTACTCGTCGTAGCGCGCCTGCCCGAGCCTCGCCACCGTGTCGGCCCGGAGGCCGCGGAACATCTCAAGCCGCCGGCGCAAGATGCCCGACCACTCTCGCGAGAGATCCTCGGCGCCCGCGGAGACGAACCCTGCGCCCGCGAGCATCGCTTTGTAGCTGTCGATGCTCTGGAGGGTCACCGCCGCCATCCACTCGGCGAGGCGGCGGCGCTCGCCGTCGCCCAGGCGCGGCTTGGCGATCCAGTCGCTGAAAGCCAGCCGCCCGCCGGGCAGCAAGACGCGACGGCATTCCGCGAGGGTGAGCGCCTTGTCGGGCACGTGGAGCAAGCCCTCCTGGCTCACCACCGCGGTGAACGCGCCGTCCCGGAAGGGCAGCCTCTGCGCGTCCCCGCGGACCATGCGAACCAGGCCGCCCAGCCCCACGGCGGCGGAGAGACGACGCGCTCCCGCGGCACGGTCAGGGCTCAGATCGACGCCGGTCACGCGCGCGCCCCACCGGCGCGCCATGAACCGTGCGGGTCCCGCCAGCCCTGCGCACACGTCGAGCACGCGACTGGCGCCGTTGATGCCCGCGCGGCGCCCCAACGCTTCCACCGCCTCCAGTCCGCCGTAGTGATCCTGATCGAAGTCGTAGAGATCCTCGGGACGAAGGCGCGCGAGATCCTTGCCCTGACGGCGCAAAGCGTCGGCGATCTGCCCCTCGCTGATGGGATGACGGCGATAGAAATCCACCACGGGGGTGAGCGGCCGAGACATGACGCACAGTATAGGTCCCGCGCCACCTTGCCCCAAATCTGGCGCTGTGGTACAAGTCAACCGCTGTCATCCCGCGTGTCAGGAGATGGATGGCCATGAGCGACGCCGCAGTCAATCCCCTGAAGGCTGGCCTCGAAGATGTGGTGGTGTCCCCCTCCGAGATTTGCTTCATCGACGGCCACAAGGGCCGCCTGGTGTATCGAGGTTTCGACGTTGACGATCTTGTCGCCCAGTCGACCTTCGAGGAGGTAACGTATCTCCTCTGGTACGGGAAGCTGCCCACGCGCAAGGAGCTCGATGCGCACGTGAAGGCGCTCTCGTCCACGGCCAACCGGAAGCTGCCTCCCAAGCTCATCTCGATGTTGAAGCTCCTCCCGAAGAAGACCACGCCGATGGAGGTATTGCGCACGGGGATCTCGGCGCTCTCCGCCTTCGATCCCGATGCGGCGGACAACTCGCGCGAGGCGACGCTGCGGAAGACGATTCGTCTCACCGCGCAGATGCCGACCTTGGTGGCCGCGTGGGACCGTATCCGTCGTGGCAAGCCGCCCGTCGCGCCCAATCCGCGCCTCTCCCTCGCCGGCAACTTCCTCTACATGATGTCCGGCAAGAAGCCGACGCCGCTCGCCACCAAGACCTTCGACGTCGCCCTGATCCTCCACGCCGATCACGAGTTCAACGCCTCCACCTTCGCCGCCCGGGTCACCGCCGCCACGCTGTCCGACATCCACTCCGCGGTGGTGTCGGGCATCGGCGCTCTGAAGGGACCGCTCCACGGCGGAGCCAACGAGCAGGTGATGCGCATGGTGGAGAAGATCAAGGATCCCGCCAAGGCGGAGGCGTGGATCAAGAAGGCGCTCGCCGAGAAGGCGCGCATCATGGGCTTCGGTCACCGCGTGTACCGGGTGGAGGACCCCCGGGCCAAACACCTCAAGCGCCTCGCCCTCGAGCTCGGCCGACAGGCGGGCAGCACGGCCAACGTGGAGATCCTGGACACGGTGGCGCGCGTGGTGTCGTCGGAGAAGAAGATCTTCCCCAACGTCGACCTCTACTCGGGGGCGGCCTATGCCTCGATGGGCATCGCCACCGACGAATTCACCCCGATCTTCGCCATGAGCCGGGTCGCCGGCTGGGCCGCCCACGTGCTGGAGCAGCACGGCAACAATCGGCTGATCCGCCCGCGCTCGGACTACACGGGCCTCACGGAAGAGAAGTACGTCCCGCTCGACCAGCGCTAGCCCCGCGGCCAGCGTGGTCCTGGTCGTCCACAACCAGGAGGCGCTGACGCGGGCGTGCCTGGACAGCCTTCGTCGCACCACCGTGCCCTTCGAGCTCTGCGTGGTGGACAACGCCTCGACCGACGGCACTCAAGCCTACTTTCGCTCGCTCCCGCACTCCGCGCCACTCCGCTATCACCGCAATGACGCCAACTCGGGGCTCATCCAGGCCCTGAACCAAGGGGCGCAACTCGCCACGGGTGACGTGGTGTGCTTCCTCCACAACGACACCGAACTGCACGACCCGAGATGGCTCGAGCGGCTCGCCGCCGTCCTCGGCGACGATACGGTGGGGCTGGCCGGACTCTACGGCGTTCGGCGGCTGCGCCGCGACGGCCGCTACGTGGGCCGTACCATCGTGCACTGCCTCGAGGGCGGCCCTGGGCTGTCTGCGCCCGTGGTCGAAGTGGCGGCGGTGGATGGCGTATGCCTGTGCCTCCGCCGCGGCCTCCTGGAAGAGATCGGCGGGTTCGACGAGGGTTACGGCTTTTTCCACGGCTACGACCGCGATCTATCTTTCGCGGTGAGGGAGCGTGGGCTGCGCTGCGTGGTGGTCGACGCGCCCTTCGTGCACCGAGGAGGCGGCACGCGCACCGGCGAGGGGGCGCCCGTGTCCGCGGCGCAGGATCTCGAGCAGCGGCGCCGCGCTCTCGCGCGCTTCGCGGACAAGTGGCGGCACCGGCTGCCCAGCGACGTGCGGAGGATCGGGGAGCGCATCACCAACTATTTCGACCAGCGAGGCGAGAGAGCGAAGGCATGATTCCGTTCGCTAAGGGGCATGGGCTCGGCAACGACTACATCGTCATCGACGGCGCGCATTTGTCGTCGCCGCTCACCGCGAAGCAAACGGTGCGCATCTGCGATCGCAACTGGGGGGTGGGCTCCGACGGCATTCTCCTCAAGGTGCCGGCGTGGGCGGGAGGAGACTTCGGCCTGCGCATCCTGAACCCCGACGGCAGCGAGGCAGAGAAGTCAGGCAATGGCCTTCGCATCTTCGCCAAGTACCTGTGGGAGCACGACCACACCAAGGAGCCGGTGTTCACCGTGGACACCAAGGGTGGCCGCGTGCAGTGCCACTGCCACGTGGTCGATGGGCGGATGAACCTCGTCACCGTGGAGATGGGGAGCTGCACCTTCCTCGCTCCGGAGATCCCCATGAACGGACCGGCGCGGGAGGTGGTCCGCGTCCCGCTTCAGGTGGGGACCGAGACGCTCACGGTGACGGCGGTGTCCGTGGGCAATCCGCACTGCGTGGTCTTCGTGGACAAGCTCGACGAGGAGCGCTGCAAGACACTGGGGCCCCTGATCGAGCGCCATCCCGCCTTTCCCAACCGCACCAACGTCCAGTTCGCGCGAGTGGCCGGGCGCTCCCAGGTGGACATCCTGATCTGGGAACGGGGTGCCGGGTACACCCTCGCCTCGGGATCGTCCTCCTCAGCGGTGGCGTGCGCCGCCGTGAAGAACGGGCTCTGCGACCACGGGCTCGTCACCGTGCGCATGCCGGGCGGCACCCTCGAGATCGACGTGCGACCCGACTGGTCCATCCGGCTCAAGGGCGCCGTGGAGGAGGTCTACACGGGCACCTTCTCGCGCGACCTGATGGACGCGCTGGCGAGCTAGCCCCAGGCTCCCTCCCCGGCCTTGGGCGGGGCCGGGGCGTTCTTGGGCAGGCGCATGGCCTTGGCGACCATGTTGTCACGGACGCGATCGGGGACGAGGAGCGCGACGGCCGCGCGAAGCTTCGCCTGCCGGCCGACCACGTAGCG
>Ga0209465_10000555_pt1 | contig 17219 bp, 16 predicted proteins | sample PanSoiPlot1MoBio_FD_188321 | JGI IMG/M metagenome (GOLD analysis project Ga0209465, IMG submission 188321) | Tropical forest soil microbial communities from Panama analyzed to predict greenhouse gas emissions - Panama Soil Plot 1 MoBio (SPAdes)... | ecosystem: Environmental > Terrestrial > Soil...
CGACCTGCTCGGTGTCAAATTACAACTGTAGTCAGTCCTCGATCCGACAATCGAGGGAATACAAGGACTTGCGTTGCGGCTTAAGGAAAGTTCGGTTTAGCCGATAACGCAAATACGCTGTTTGGAAGTTATTTTGCTGGTTGGTTCGCGGCTGGGGCGCTGTATTACAGATACTGGCAACAGAAGGAAGTTCGCCTGCTGGTGCTCGCGATCGGCATTGCATCTTCAATTGTAGTGACCATTCCTCCACAGAGCCGCCTTGCCGCCGGGATGATCGTGACGCTGTTTACTGCTGCAGTCGTGTTTGAGTCTGCGCAGCGCCTTTTTGCCAATCGCGCCGTTGTTTTTGTCGGTTTCATCAGCTATCCGCTTTACCTTCTGCATCAGAACATCATGGTCGCCCTGACCGTGGATATTGCTTATGTGTTGCCGTGGGTGCCGTTGGGGCTGACCTCGATTCTTGCCATCTTGCCGATTGCCGGGGTCGCCTGGCTCGTCGCGGCGGTTATCGAACCGAAGGCCATCATGGCGTTGAGGCGTTCGTCGGTTGATGCGGGTGCCATGGCCCGCCGCCCGGTTGCGTCATTCCGCGGCACCGCGAAGAGAGCCCGGAATCCATAGCCAATGATCGAGGATATGGATTCCGGGCTCGCCACCTTTGGTGGCGTCCCGGAATGACGACGCGGCGCACATTACCGCGTTTATTGAATCGGCCTGCTGAGTACGCGCCAGCGTCCAAAGGATTTGCCGGCGCTACTGCAACGGATCTTGTTGAACGGACGCGACGCCACCTACGCTGTCCTTGGTTCGCGGGTCGGGACCTCGTCCCTCCGCAAACGCGCGCTCTTCCGCGCGTCGTCCATGCAGCAGCCCCGGCAAACCGTAGTTTCCTTCGACGCAGCGCGGCTCGTAATAAACTCTGTTCTCCTCCTCGCTCTGCCTGGTGAACTCCTGCCTGGCGGTCCATGGCCGCGTCCACACAGTCGGATCTTCGATCGTGACCTCGTATGCGAGGGTCTTGGGCCCCGTGCGCGTCCAGCGCTCAACCAGGTGCAAATTCTCGCGCGAGCCGAAGAAATCGGTCTTCGGACTGAAGTTGGTCACATCGACCACAAGCGTGTCGCCTTCCCAATGGCCGCGCGAGTCGCCGAACCACTGACGGATGCTGGCCGGCAAGTGGGGGCTGCCGTCCATGACAATGTTGCGCTGGAATCCTTGGCCTTGATTCATGTCGTAGAACATGGAGATGCCGCTGGGCGTCTGCACGATTCGGCGAAAGCTGCCGCCGAAAAAGCTGCCAAACTCGGGCAGCCCGCTGTGCAGGCAGCGGTCCGCCAACCCATCGTCCTCCGGACCATCGCTGCGATTGAGGCGTACGAAGTTACCGGTGTGGTAGCGAGGAGGCGTTTCTGCAAAGCGTGGCGAGGGCGTCGGATCGTACTTACCTCCGGCGCACGCCGCCTCCTGGTTCTTGCACGCTTCCGTTGACTGCAACAGGGCGAAGCGAAAGTCCCGGTCGGCCGCAGCCGCCTGCTGAGCTTGCGGCGTCGGCGGCGGAATCCGGCCATTGGGTGGATCGACAATCAACGATGTGCGCGCTCCGACATGCTTGATGGTCAAAAACGCCGTATTGTAGGCGCCGCCGACATCGACCGCGCTCCCGCGCTCCTGACGCGGGTCGTCGCCGTAATGGGCGGCGCGTTGTCTGTCCAATTCCTCCCGCTGCGCCGCGGTAAAGAATTCCTGGTTCGCGTACTTGGCGGGGCGTTGCAAGGGGATGTCAAATTCGTCGGTCCAGATGCCTTGAAGGTCTGGTTCGCCCCAAGGCGTTTTCAGCGCCCCTCCCCTGCCCTCCCCTGCTTGCGGGACAGCCTGAGCCAAGGTCCGAGTGACGGGCCCCGAAATTGCGGCGCTGACAGCGGCGGCAGCAATCGCGACAGTTACCATCAGGCCTGAGAAGCGGTCGCGCATGATGATCTCCTTCTGCCTTGCAGTATATTGCTGCAACGAAACTCTCGTACGGTCCCACCTGCCCTCTTCGCGGGCGTAGCGAAGTGTATCGCAGTTCGGTTCGCGCGAAAAAGATGGTTCTAGAAATCCGGCTTGTCGGCAGTCGGAATCCGAGCCTCTTTATCGGAGTAGCACTGCCCTCCGGTATAGTAATGCTCCACGTTTTCGGCGCAAAGGCGTTCCTGCCAGTCTGCGTGGCCGGCGCGCCGGTACGTCATGGTTGCCGACCAGGGCGTCGTGAAGACGCCATCATCCTCCACGGTGAATTCGAGCTGTAGTCCTTTGCCCCTGTAGTTTGGATCTACCGCATAGGCTCCGACGAACGGCCACTCTTTGTGGCCCCGTTCCTGCGCTTCCTTCGCGGCTTCATAGTCGAGCAGCCGATAGCGCTCGACCACGTGCAGAGCCTCGGTATACCGCGTGCCGAAACGGTCGATCATGGTATACCGCCCGACCTTGATCCCCACGGTGTCGATCACCAGGGTGTCGCTCTCGTAGTGACCAACGGAATCCCCATGGGCGCTCGGAAGCACCTTTGCGGGGTGAGGCTGGTTCATACGTACCTGGCGAAAATCCATATCGTGGGGATAGAGGATGATGACCTTGTCCGGCTGCTGGAGCAGCTGGATTTCAAAGTTCCAAAAAAATATAAGGCACGGGTTGAAGCAGACACTGGTTATCCGGGTCCGGAAAAACCCGGCCGGACTGCGAGATTTCGCCGAGCTTTTTGATGACGTCCGCCGCATGGGGCTTCAGGATCGGATTGGTGTAATCTCCGACAAGCAAATTGAAGTTACTCGCCCTGGCGGGCGTACGTGAACGATTCCGCACCGGGCCGGGTCCCGATATTGGATTCTCAAATCCGAGAGCCGCGTGGGACCAAATGCCTGAGAAATCCGGAATCGATACGACGCTTTGCGCTCGTGAAACCGCCGGGGCTGCCGATGTCTGCCCAAGCGCCGGTGCTGCGCCCGACGCCACAAAGGTGAGCACAAAAAGCAACTCTCGCCGCTGCAAATTCATGTCCCTCTCCCTTTTCGTTAGTTCACCGGCAATACTTAGACAAAATGCTATCCCCTTGCCTACGCGCGTGAAAGGGGTGCACGACGTCCGTACTTGATTCAAGGCGAACGTCGAGCATGAGGGCTGGCAGAAGGCCCACGTGCTTGGCGGAGGGGCTGATTGCTCGGTGACCATATCGGCATTAAAATTGGCTATCGGCGGTTGCGGCGGACGACCTGGGTATTGGGGAGGAGGAGTGGGCGATGCACAGCGGTATCTGCCGTACCGTGTCGGCTGCGATTACCATTGCGCAGTTCACGCTGCCGGCGGTCCCGGTTGCTGCGGGCCGCATAGTCCAGTTCGCCCAGAACGTTCCTGACGCGGGCGGAGAGGCCACTGAGGCAAGCCGCTCGCCTATGGTCGATGCCCCGGCGGCATTGCCAGCCAATACGCCCGAACAGATCAGGAAGGCGCAGACGGAACTCCGGCGGCTCGACTGCCTTAAAGGCCGCATAGACGGCAAGCTGGGTGATCAGACACGGGAAGCCGTGAAGAAGTTCTGGGCTAGTGCCAAGCAGCCTGCTGGCGAAGTCAACATCACCGACGCATTGATTTCAGACCTTGCGGCGCGCGGCGATAATTTCTGCCGGCCCGTACGGCCCTTCTTTGGCTTCGGAGGTCGCCCGGGCGGAAATTCCCCGCTACCGCTTCTTATCTCTCCGGGCGCCCGGCCAGGTCCCCTTCCTGCCCCGGGTGCCTCGCCGCCCTCTCCCGCCACGGCGCAGTAGGCAAGATCCCTGCGCGTCCAGTGGCTCGAACAAACGCGGCCGAACCTGAGTTGTGCTCCATGGTCGGCACCCCTCTGGAGACCGAAGATGTCAAGGACAACCGCAGGAGTACGAGAAGGCTCTGCAGATACAACCGAGCGGGATGGCGGTCTGGTTCGAATTGCCATTGCCTTCACGGCATGGGCCGAACGCTGGTTCCCAGACGCCTTCATCTTCGTGGCTATTGGAGTAGTGGTTGTCTCACTCGGCGCCATCGCCAACGGTGCCTCGCCTCTTGCCGTGAGCGAAGCGTTCGGAAATGGATTTTGGAGCCTGATCACCTTCACAATGCAGATGGCCTTCATCGTGATCGGTGGCTACGTTGTAGCCACCTCGCCGCCAGCGCAGCGACTCATCCGCGGCCTCGCCGCAGTGCCGAAGACCGGCACCGGAGCGGTGGGGCTCGTCGCCGCGGCCTCAATGATCGCCTCACTCCTTAATTGGGGTCTCAGCCTCATTGTCGGCGGCCTGCTCGTCCGCGCGTTGGCGGAGCGGCGTGAGCTACACATGGACTACCGCGCGGCAGGGGCCGCGGCCTATCTGGGGCTCGGCGCCACCTGGGCGATGGGCTTGTCTTCGTCGGCGGCACAGCTGCAGGCCAATCCAGCGAGCGTACCCAAAAGCCTGCTGACGATCACTGGTGTGATCCCCTTCACCGAAACGATTTTCCTATGGCAATCGTTCGTGATCACTGCAGTGCTGCTTGTCATCTCCGTTGTCGTCGCGATTTGGTCCGCGCCCGGGCCGAGCGCTGCGATCACGGCGGAAGCCATGGGGGTCGACATCTCGCGTCAAGACCAGATCAACATGCCGCCCCCGCAAAAACCCGGCGATTGGCTTGAGTATTCGCCTCTGCTGACCATCCTCCTCGCCCTGCTCGCGGCTGGCTGGCTGTTCTACGAATTCTCCCGGCAGAGCGCGATCCTCGCAATCTCGAACCTCAATACCTACAATTTTCTCTTCGTCATGGCGGGATTGCTGTTGCACTGGCGGCCGAAGCAGTTTTTGGCAGCTGTCGCCAAGTCTGTGCCGGCCACGGCCGGCGTGCTGATACAGTTTCCGCTGTACGGTGCCATCGCCTCGATCCTGACCCAGGCAAAGAACGGCGCAGGGCTAACAGTGTCCGATCAGATCAGCCACGCCTTCGTCAGCGTGTCCACCCAGCACCTTTATCCACTGCTGATTGGCATCTATTCGGCGATTCTGGGATTTTTTATTCCGTCCGGCGGCGGCAAGTGGCTGCTGGAGGCTCCCTATGTGATGCAGGCCGCCAATGACCTCAAGGTGCATCTCGGCTGGGCCGTGCAAGTCTACAATGCCGCTGAGGCTCTGCCGAACCTGATCAACCCGTTCTGGATGCTGCCCTTGCTCGGTGTGCTGGGGTTGCGCGCGCGTGATCTCGTCGGCTTCACATTCCTGCAGCTGCTCGTGCACCTGCCGGTCGTGCTGTTTTTGCTGTGGGCGCTTGCGTATACGCTTGAATATCATCCACCAGTGGTTCCGTGATGGAGCTTTCTGTGCCTGCTCCGGGTCAAGGTTGCCTTGCTGGCATCAGGGCCGGTGTAGCCGGACGGCCGCCAACACAACGCCGCTGTCGAGGCCGGCCGATCCGACTCCAGCCGCGGAAAGACTCCCTTGCTGAAGAGGGGCGCATTCCAGCCCGTCGTGATGTCCTTTTAGTTTGACCTTTTGCCATGCTCCGTCACGGCATCAAGGAAATTTGCCGCTTCGCGATTGAGGAACGCGACGTCATCCGGCAATGCGCCGCCGGCGGAGGCATGTCCGGTCACCGTGCCGGGCGAAATCGTCACGACACGCACCTTCGCAATTGAACGCGCTGCAGTTTGCGGTTCGAATTCCGGATTGAGCAAGTCCTTCGTGCCTATAAGGATCAAGGTCTTGGCCTTGATCGAAGCCAGCGCCTTCGCGGTGTCGCCATCAAAGCCCGGTGTCGTGCCGACGTCGTGCTTCTCATACGCCCAGGTCTGGTAGATCCAATCATTGGCATCGAACGCCTTCACTACGGCGTCTTCCTGCTGGGCCATCCAAGGCAGGACGTCAACACCGTCCTTGAACTGCATCTGGTACATGTCAGGGGTTCGCGCCGCCAAGAGGTTGAGAATGTCACGCCACAGCCGGACGCCTTTTTCCGCCACTGCCGTGTAGTTGCCGCCGTTCCACGCGGGATCGAGCATGATCGCTTTGCGCGTGGTTTCGAGCACCGCAACGGTCCAGGCTGGCGTCTTGGCCAACGGCACCATCGCAACGAGACTATCCATCATATCGGGATGGCTGACACCCCATTGCAGCACCTGCATGCCGCCCATCGAGGGACCGACGACCGCGACGACATGGTCGATGCCGAATTTTTCCTTCAACAGGCGATGTTGCGATTCCACCATATCGCGTATGGTGAATTTTGGAAACGACATGCGCGGCTGCGCGGTCGAGTTGCTGGGCGAAGTGGAGAGGCCGTTGGAAATGGCGTCAGTTGCGATGATGAAATACTTATCGGGGTCGAGCGCCTTGCCAGGTCCTATCATGAAATCGAGGCGGTGATGATTGCCGCCGATCGCGGTGACCATCAAAATGGCATTCGACTTTCTGGCGTTGAGCGTCCCGTGCGTAACGTAAGAAATTGAGAAATCCTTGATGACCTCGCCGCTTTCAAGCTTGAGGTCGCCCTCGTTATAGAGCTGATGGGGCGGTTGGCTGGCTGTGTGGGCGCTGGCGCCGCTGACGACCAGCAGCAGGGCAAATGCGCCGACGGCTCTTACTTTTGACAGCATAGTTCCCCTCAAGGGCGTCGTTTCTTTTGCATACGCGAAGCTCGACTCATTGCTGTTCCTAAAATACGCGCGGATTCGGCACGGCTGTGTGGAGGAATGACCTGTTCAAAACCGCACAAGCTTGACGAGCATCGTTTGGTGCTGAATGTACCGTGCGGCGAGGACAGCACGAGCCTCATAATTTCGTCCGGTGCGGGTCAGATTCGCCCTTTCACAACGCGCTGCCGAGGAAGTAGCGATAAGACTTGCCTCACCGAACGGTTTCGGCGGCTTGTCCTCAAATAACATCCGTCTCGACTGATGCTGCCAGCGGTAAGAGTGGGCCCGGCGGAGAGATTGGCCTATCTACGCAAAACTCCCGCAAGCAGGGACAACACGGGGCGCTAATAGATGCTGAGGTTCCACAGGACCCGTTGTTGCGGTAACGCATTCATGTAGGACCGCCTGTAGCGGGGCGCGCACACACGCGCCCCGTCTCTCAACGCGATTGCTACAGCACCGGCGGCCCCAACGGCGCCCGTTCGATGATCTCGATACGGGTACCCCAGGGATCGGTGATGTACGTGATGCTGCTGCCGCTTGGAGCCTTGCGAGCCGGCTCATCAAGCTTGATGCCTTCCGCCTCGATCTTTTTCACGAATGCTGCGTGATCCTTCACGTCGACGCCAATGTGGTCGAGTATCCGCCCTCGGGTCGGAGCCTGTGCCTTGTCGGCCTTGGCGAATCGGAACTGGGCTCCGGGAATATCCACGACCGCCGCGTTGTTGCGGGTACCAGCCTTGCCGCCGAAGGTTTTCGCGTACCAGGCTTGCGCCTTGGCAATCTCTGCTTCAGGCAGGAAGAAGTGAACATGCTCATGCCGGATCGGCACTGATTGAGTCTTGTCCTCCAGAATTTCGATGCGCACCCCGTCCGGCGTCTCGACGAAGGCTTGATCAAGCCGGTTGTTGTTGCCGGGCAGCACCGGCACACCCGCGGCCTTCCACTTGGCCACCTGTTCCTGGACGTTGTTGACGATGAAGCCGACATGGTTCACGACCGACCCTTGGGTGCCGCCCTCTCCTTTCTCGTTCCCGAGGTTCAAATTGATATAGACGCCGGGGAACATCATCAGTGGGTTTCCGCCCACCATGAACATCTTGGCGCCCATGCCGAGGAAGAGTTTCTTGTTAGCTTCGACATCCTTCGAAATGATGTGCCAATGCCCCATGGTCACGCCGACCTCGTTGAACGGAGCCGGTTGCGCAGCCGCGGTACCCGCGGCCAGCGTCGACGCAAACAATAAAGCCACGAACGCACTTGTTTTCATGGATACCTCCCTGTTGAGCTGGACGTTCCCGTTGACCGGCAATGCGACGTGAACGCTATCAGGCTGCGGGAAAGTGGGAAAGCTCGGCCAGACGGAATTTTTCCTGAAGGGAGCCACAGCACCAAAACGGCCTAAAGTCACGCCGGCGCACATCATGGCCGAGTTTGGCTGCGGTCCGATGCCCCACGAACTCTCAGCAGCGATCGGGCGAACTTCAAATCCGCCGCGCCGGATTGCAGTTGATCCGATCCAGCATATCATTGCGATCATGGATCGGCGTCGATTTCTCCTTGGTCTTGCGGGTAGCAGCGCGGCACTGGTCGGGCGCGCATCCGCGCAGGACCCCGCGATGGCGCGGCTCGGCGTTGACTACGAAGCCGCTGGCCGTGCGATTGCCCGCGACTTCATCGGACTGAGCTACGAATCCGCCGTTGTCGCGGCGAATGATTTCTTTACCGCCGACAACCGCACGCTGCTGCGGCTGCTGCGCACGCTGGGGCCCGAGGGCGTGCTGCGCATCGGCGGCAATACCAGCGAACGAACGCTGTGGAGCACGCAGGATACGCCGGCGCCACGCGAAAAGTTCCTCATCACGCCATTCGCGATCGACCGCCTTGCCGGCTTCCTGCGCGCGCTTGGCTGGCAACTCATCTACGGGCTCAATCTCGCGTCCGGTACTCCCGAGGAAGCCGCCGCTGAGGCCGCCTATGTGGCGCACGCGGTCGGCCCGCAGCTCCTCGCCTTCCAGATCAGCAATGAGCCGGACGGGTTCGGCCGGTGGTCGGGTGTGCGGCCGAAAACGTATGACATGTCCGCCTTCCTCGACGAATGGCGGCGCTTTCAAGCAGCGATCCGGGCAACGGTGCCGGACGCCCGTTTCGCCGGCCCCGATGTCGCGGCCGAGACGGCGTGGATCGCGCCGTTCGCCGATGCCGCGCCGGCCGGTCTCGTCATGCTGACGCAGCACTATTATGCAGACGGGCCGGCCAGCAATCCGGCGGTGACCCTCGCAAAGCTCATGCGCTCTACAGGTCAGATTGCTCCCATGCTTGCCGAATTGGTGGCAATCGGGACTGCCCATCGGCTGCCATGGCGGATCGCCGAGACAAACTCCGTGTATGCGGGTGGCCGGCCCCGCGTGAGCGACACGCTCGGCGCGGCCCTGTGGGGTGCCGAGCTGATGTTCCAGATCGCGGCGGCCGGTGGTGCCGGCGTCAACTTCCATGCCGGCGAGGACAAGGTGTACACGCCGATCTCTCACGGGCGCGGCGGTGGACCGACCGCGCGGGCCCTTTACTATGGCATGCTGATGTTTGCGCAGGCGACGGGCGATCTGGTGCCCGCGCGGCTCGATCCGGGCAGCACGACACTCGCCGCCTATGCGGCGCGGGCCGCCGACGGCCTTTTGCGCGTCGTCGTGATCAACAAGGATGTCCGTGCAGTTTCCGTATGGATTGAGCCACGCCGGCAATTTGCGAAGGGCGAGGTACTGCGCCTGACGGCGCCGGCGCTCGATGCCACCGCCGGCGTGCAGTTCGGCGGCGCCGCCGTCGACGGCTATGGCGGCTGGGCACCGGTCGCTCGTGAACGCGCGCGGTTCGATGGCGGCGCAATCGCGCTCGATATGCCGGGCGCAGGTGCCGCGCTGTTAACGCTGCAGGTGGGTTGAAGGGGGCGCACCCGCTTGGCCATGCGCGGAACGACCGCCAGCTGCACCGGCACGCGCGCCATCCGAAGGCAAGCTGACGAATGCCCCGGCGAGGCCAAGTGCTTCCGTTGCCGGAGATAGTTTTCAACACACGCGTGAATGGCCCACCGAAGGCGCCAAAATTTTGTGACAATTACGTTGTGTGGATCAGAGATTCATGCGCAGGTCCGCCGAAAAAAGGACGCCCTGGCCATCCCGGAGCCAAATATGTGCGCGCTGACAAGGTTTGCCGCAATTGCAGTCATGGTGGTCCTGAATTGCGCGACAGCATTCGCCCAAATGGACGATATCTGGCGCGCCGGCGCACGCGTGAATGTCGTTGCCAGCGAGCATCATGACGTTTGGGCGGCCGGCGCCGTGGTGTCGGTCCGCGGCATCGTGAATCATGACCTCAGCGCTGCGGGCGCCGAAATTGATGTCGATGTGACAACAAAGGGCGATGCAAGGCTCGCGGGCGCGATCGTCTCAGTCAAGGGCAGTGTTGAGAAGGACCTCTATGTCGCCGGTGCGCGTCTTAATATCGACGTGCGAGTCGGCGGGGCCCTCAAGGCTGGCGGCGCTCGTGTAATCGTTGGCTCGCAGACTGAAATTGAAGGTCCCACTCAACTTGCCGGGGCGGACGTGGTATTCGCCGGCAACAGCCGCGGCTCTGCGGAGATTTATGGTGATGCCATACAGATCGACGGGCGCATCGGCGGCAATCTGCTGGTGCGGGCGCGCAGCGTGACCATCGGCAAGACCGCCGTCCTGGAAGGTGACGCCGTTTTCGAGACACTTGATGACCCGGACATCGTGGAAGGCGCCACATTGAAAGGGCGCCAGACCGTCACGCTGCCGCGGCCCGGCCCGCGCGAAACTTTGTCCGTTGCCAGGGCGCTGGCCGCTGTCGTTTTGTTTGGCATCGGGGCAGGCCTCATCCTGGGGCTGATCTTGTTGATCGCTGCGCGCCCGACTGTCGAGCGGACCATCTTGCAAATTCGCAATGCGCCTTTTCGCAGCCTCCTCATTGGCCTCGCCATTCTGATTCTGGTGCCGCTCATCGCTGTCGTCCTGATGGCAACGGTCATTGGGATGCCTATCGGTGTCCTGACGCTGCTCGCGTTCCCGCTGTTGCTGCTTGTAGCCTGGGTAATCGCGGCATTCGCCGTTGCGGACTGGCTCTTGAATCGCGGCCGCGCCGAGCGATCGTTCGGCGGCCGTCTGCTCCTGTTGCTTGCCGGCCTCGTCATAGTGACGTTGATCGGCATTATTCCGGTACTCGGGATTCTGGTGTGGCTGTTGATCCTGCTGCTCGGGCTTGGTGCATTGTGGCAGGCGTCGCATGCGCGGCCGTCGCAGGTGCCAGCCTAGCGGCGTCCAAGGTCCGTTGCGGCAGCCAACCGGCACGGACTATGGCAGACTTGATCTGCAGTCACGCACGCTGTGCTGAGTGCCACTCACTCCTGCTGAAGGCCGAATTCCCGGATCGTAGCGACCACGTCGTCGAGCGTTTGCTTGATGACCTGCGAGAATTGCTCGGGCGTTGACGCTATGGCGATCTCACCCGAGCTTTCGATTATCGTTTTGTATTCGGGCATCGCGACAATTGTCGCAATTTCGCGGTTGAGCCGATCGATGATCGGCTGCGGCGTGCCCTCGGCAGCGCAGATGCCGAGCCAGCCGAACCGCACATAATCGATCCCGGTTTCTTTCAGGGTCGGGACCTGCGGCGCGTTTGGCAAGCGCTCTGGCGCCGAGACGGCGAGCAATTTGAGCTGACCGCTTTCATATTGCGGCATGACCGCGAGCGTCGGCGAAACGTAAAAGTCAACACGCCCGGCGACCAGTTCCTGCACGACTTGCGGTCCACCGCGGAAAGGAATCCGGTTCATCGTAATGCCGGCGACCTTCTCCAGCTGCCGCGCCAGAATCTCCTGGGCCGAGCCGGCACCGATCACGGCATAGCTGATCTCGCCCGGACGCGCTTTGGCGTATTGAACAAACGAGGCGAAGTCGTGGGCCGGGATCAAAGGGGAGAGAGCAAGCCCGTAATAGTATTTGGCAATCAACGAGATTGGCGCGATTTCGCTGAGCCTGAATCCAACATTCTTATAAACCGCCACATTTATTGGTTCGAAATGCGTGCAGAGCAGCAGCGTGTAGCCGTCTTTCGGCTGTGACAAGACATCGCGGGTCGCGAGCATTCCGGCCGCCGCGGGCTTGTTCTCGATAACTACGCGCTGCGCGAGTCTTTCTCCAAGCTTCTCCGCGACGAACCGCGCCGGAATATCTGTCGGTCCTCCAGCGGCGAAACCTACGACCAACCGGATGATCTTGTTTGGATAATCTGCCCCGACTGCTGTCGTCACGTCAGCAGAAATGACCGCGGCCAGTCCGAAGCAGACGACCGCGGCCATACGTACCACGTGAGCGAATCTCCGCGTCAGTCCATCATTCCGTCCGTCTGGGAGTTCGGTGCTCACACGGGTCGGCCGGATCGAATTTATTCACTTGGGGCTTTTGCGCTTGCCCGCTCGCGAGTTGAGCGACACGTGTAATGTCAAAGCCTTCTGACGGGTTGCGCCTTCGGTTCGTTTGAGCTTGCGGGCGATCTGGGCGGCCGGCGTCTTCTGCCGCGCGAGCGTTTTGAGTTCGCGTACCTCCTGCGCGGTCCACTCCCGCCTTTTCGACTTTTTGACCACCGTAACCTCCCAGGTTTGCTCTGGCGCAGCAGGCGCCGGTTCTACCGGACAGCAACCGGCACCTGTCGCCCGAGTCAAGCAGCTTTTGCCGCCGGGCCGGTTCCTTTTATGGCTTGCAGGTAGGCGTCGAGGAGCGATTCCTCCTCTTCGCGCTCTTTCTGGTCCTGCTTGCGTATCCGGATCACCTCTCGAAGCACCTTAACATCGAAGCCGTTGCCCTTGGCTTCAAGATAGACTTCCTTTCTGGCTTCCGTAAGTTCCTTGATTTCCTCCTCGACCTGCTCAATGCGCTCGACGATCGCCCGCAATTGATGACCCGCAACCTCGCCCGGTTCGCTCATGGTTAACTCCTAGCCACTTTTGACGCCGTACCATTCCGTCATTTGGGTAACCGCATCAACGCGAGCCGGCGAATGTAGTAAGCAATAACTTAACCAGCGTCTCTAACTGTTCGCGATGAACTCCACTTGCTCATTAGCGAGGATATTTTGGATAGTCCCTAGAAAACCACTTTCCAGCCATTCTGAAGTCTATTTGCGTACAGACTATCCCGATCTGCGGCGGGGGGCTAGGCGTCTGTCCGGCATCGTTCCGGGGGGATGTTCAAGCGTACCGGGGTGGAAACGTTGGCGAACCTGTCGCCGGCTCCTGCCGCCAAATACAAAGGGGCGAGCGGCGGACCTCAGCGCAGCCTGTGTGCGCCCAGGTGCCGCTCGCAGCTGTGCTAATTCCATAAAATCTTCCACGGTTGCGCAAGGCCGTCCGCGAAAATAGCGTAGCAAGGCGCATGCTCGCGTGGCGGTGCGCTGATTTGTACCCGGTGCCGGACCCGGAATTCTGTGGTGCCAACAGGTTCAGCGCTGCTGAGCTCCACTGTCCCCTCGCAATCGATGTGATCCAGTTGGCCCAGTTGGGGTTCGATAATACGCTCGCTGTTCCGCCGGCACCTCCGGTTCAAAATCGGTCGAAAGCGCTGTAGGCTCGCTCCACAAAATATACCCGCGCGACGGGGGGCTCGCGGGTTCATGAGGAGGAACTCCATGTTTCACCGCACCTGGATTGGCGTGGCTGCCCTGGGAGCGACGCTGTGCCTGTCGGTTGCCGGCGCCAACGCCGAGGACGCCAAGTATCCCAACTGGGAAGGGTTGTGGAAGCGCGGCAGCCCGGTCGGCGTTTGGGATCCGACCAAGCCGCCCGGCCTCGGACAGCAGCCGCCGCTCACGCCCGAATACCAGAAAGTGTTTGAGGCCAACCTCGCCAAAGGCAAGGCCGGTGTCTTTTTCGACATAAAGGGCACCTGCGGGCCGGTCGGCATGCCGCGGGTGATGATTCTCTACGAGCCGATGGAGATCGTGATCCGGCCCAAGACCACGTTCATGCTCCTCGAGTCCATGAGCCCGATCCGGCGCATCTACACCGATGGACGGGAATGGCCCAAAGAACCCGATCCGCAATTCACCGGCTATTCCATCGGCAAGTGGCTCGACACCGACGGCGACGGCGTCTACGACACGCTTGAGGTCGAAACCCGCAACATGCGAGGGCCCCGTCTGTTCGACTCCACCGGCATTCCGCTTCACGCGGACAATGAGACGGTGGTCAAGGAGAGGCTTTATCTCGACAAGAACGACTCCGACATCTTGCGCAATGAGATCACTACTTACGATCACGCGTTGATGCGCCCCTGGACCGTGTCGCGGTTCTATCGGCGCGAGCACAACCCGATCTATGAGGAATATCCCTGCACCGAGGATAATCGCTGGGTGGCAATCGGCGGCGAACTCTATCTCGCGGACGGAGAAGGCTATCTGATGCCGATCCAGAAGGGGCAGAGCGCGCCCGATCCGAAATATCTGCAGAAGTATTTTCAGCCGAAGAAGTAACGGGGCGCCGATCGACTGCGCCCCTTGCCTCGTTTAGGCACTTTATGGTGTGACGACCTTCAGACCGTGACGTGATTCAGCACTTACAACGTCCGCGTCACTTTGCTGAGATGTAATGGCTTATCGGGATCGAGTCCGCGCTGGCGCGCGGCCGCTTCGATCGCCGCATAAGAGGGAATCAGCATTGTCACGGCATCGCAGATCGGGTGATCGTCGCCAATCCACGGAAGGGTGCCGGCAGGCCCTCCGGCGGCAAACACCGTTTCGCCGTCCTTACGCAGATCGCCGATGAGGTCATCCACGGTTGCGGCAGCTTCGTCGTTCTGGCGCAGTACCAGGACGGGCGTCGCCTGTGTAATGGCGGCGCGCGGGCCGTGTCGCAATTCGGCGGCGCTGTAGCCGAGCGCTGGAAGCCGCAAAATCTCCGTGACTTTGAGCGCGATTTCGCGTGCGGTGCCGAACCCGTATCCCCGCGCGGCCACGAAAGCGGCGGGCGCTGTCGCAATGCAGTTGCCCCACGCCGACCAATCGCACGCGCGCACTCTTTCAAGACGATCCGGCAGGCGACGCAGCCCTTCCCTCAGGTCATCGTCGCCCGTCAGCGCTGCGGTCAACTGAACACCGGCCAGCATCGACAATGCCACGGTCTTGGTCGCGGCGACCGCATGTTCCGGTCCGGCGCCGATCGGCAGAATCAGACCGGCAGCTGCGGCCACCGGCGATGCATCGTCGTTGACGATCGCCAGAGTCAAAGCCCCGGATTGTCGCGCATATTGCGTCGCCATGACCAGATCAGGGCTGCGCCCGGATTGGGAGATCACAACGAACAGGGCGTTGCGCATGTCCGGCCGCCGGCGATAGGCGGTGACGATGGACGGTGCGGCAGCCGAGACGAGGAGGCCGATGCGCGCCTCGATCAGATATCGCAGATACACCCCTACATGACCGGAACTGCCACGGCCGCAGACGATGACGATGCGCGGGGCGGTACGATGGATGCGGTCGGCGATTGCGGAGATGACGGCATCTTGCGCGAGCAGTCGCTCGGCTGCCGCGGGAATTTCCGCGATCTCCCGCGCCATGGCCGTCGGGACCACGCCCTCAGCCTCGGTCATGGACCACTCCGCTGATCGCCATTCGCAGATTGCCGTCGTGCCGCTTGAGGGCGTTAGCGGCGTCCTCTGGCCCAAGCCCAAAGCCGAGAAGGACGGCAATCTTAACGTCGCCATCCGCCTGTTTGACGAAGCGCGCTGCATCTGGTGTCGAGCAGCCGACGATGTGGCGGACAATCACCTCGGCCCGCCGCCGCAGCTTTGTGTTACGGGCCCTCATATGCACCATCAGCCCACGATACACGCGGCCGAGCTTCACCATCACGGCGGTCGAGAACAGGTTCAGCACGATCTTGTGAGCAGTGCCGGCTTTCATCCGGGTCGAGCCGGCGATCACCTCTGGACCGGATTCGACCAGAATTTTGTGACGGGCGACATCGAGCAGCGGCGCGCCGGGATTATTGGTGACCGCCACCGTAACAGCCCCGGCTGCGTTCGCTGCGCGCAGGGCACGGACCGTATAGGGCGTGGTTCCGCTCGCGGCGATGCCGATCACAACGTCGTCCGGGCCGATCTTCGCCTCCGCCATGGCGCGCGCGCCACTCGTCTCGTCATCCTCGGCGCCCTCCGTACTTTGTACGAGCGCCACGAGACCGCCTGCCACGGCGAATACCAGCCGGTCGGCCGGCCAGTCATACGTCGGCGGCAGCTCGGTCCCGTCCTGCACGGCAATGCGGCCGGATGTGCCGGCCCCAACATAAACGATGCGCCCGCCCCGCCGCAGGGCCGGAACGGCATCATCGACCGCCGCCGCGATCGCATCCAACGCGCCGCGTACGGCAGCGACCGCGGCAAGCTGGCTCTCGTACATGGCCGCGACCATCTCGCCCGAGGACCAGGAATCGAGTTCCACGTAACGCGGGCTGATTTTCTCGGTAAGCATTCCTCGACAAAACCTCGTCGACGCAAGCGGGGAGAGATTGGCCCGCCGCGTCAATTTCACCAGAAGATCCCATCAGCCAATCTGATGGGATTAAGGCGTCCACCAGGTCATAACGTTGGAGCGGCCTCACAAGCAGCGTTGTGCCACATCGCCCTCTGTAGGGGCGACCCTCATAGGCGTTAGGTTAGTGTAAGGGCCGCCACTTTGGAGCGGTGTTGAGGGCCTCCTGTCGGTTGGGGGCCGTTGTGGCCGGCGGCGCGTTTACGAGTTCGGTAGATTAAGTGAGTATTAGGATGGCTCGCAAGCGCGGTATAGCCGCAACGACTACCAACGCGCGCGTTGGTTCGGAATCCGGCGTGAGGGCACTGTGTGCGGCCCTCGTTTCACGCCTGTATGTCGGGGGTCAGGCACGTGGCCGGTTGCCATCGGTGCTAGGTCAAGCAGGTGGTCAAGTGATCTTGTTGCTTTCTTCTTTTGCGTGGCTGCTCACACAGGTGCCGAAGGGATTTCTTGAGTGCGTCGCGTATCGATGTCCATGACAGGGCGCGAATGGTCTCGCGGATCGAGGCAAGAGCCATTTTGGTCATACGCCAGCGCGACGGGCTCGGCGTATGGGTTTGCTCGATGATGCGCCTGCGGGATCCAGAGGGGTGATTCCGGGACTTGCCCGGCAATCTGTTCCGCAATCAGGAAGGCGATCAGCCTGGCATAAATCCAGGCTTATGCAAGTTCCGGGTCGAGATCATCATATGCACGTGATCCGGCATTAGATGCCCCTCCTCGATCCGCGATTCCTTCTGCGCTGCCAGTCTTGTGAACACCTCCCCAAGGTGTCGCCGTAGCTCGGCATATAGCGTCTTCCTCCGACGCTTCGGAATGAAGACCACGTGGTATTTGCAGTTCCATTTGGTGTGGCTTAGCCCGAACTTTCCTTAAGCCGCAACGCAAGTCCTTGTATTCCCTCGATTGTCGGATCGAGGACTGACTACAGTTGTAATTTGACACCGAGCAGGTC
>Ga0209465_10000557_pt1 | contig 17177 bp, 12 predicted proteins | sample PanSoiPlot1MoBio_FD_188321 | JGI IMG/M metagenome (GOLD analysis project Ga0209465, IMG submission 188321) | Tropical forest soil microbial communities from Panama analyzed to predict greenhouse gas emissions - Panama Soil Plot 1 MoBio (SPAdes)... | ecosystem: Environmental > Terrestrial > Soil...
CGCAGAGCGACTGCGAGTGCCCAGTCAGTCCCAAGGTCCAGTGCTGCGCCTTCGACCGGCTGGGGTTGCCGCGCTGCCTCGGCAGCGGCACCTGCAGCGGCGGCGACGGCGGGACCGGTGTCTTCAAGGGCACCGACCCGAACTGCTGCCGCAAGGCCGGCGACACCTGCGCGACGTCGGCGGAGTGCTGCAACCTCTCCCCGTGCGTCCCCGATTCGACGGGAACCTACCGCTGTCTCGGCAGCACGCCCGACGGCGGCACCGTCTGCGTGCAATCGGGCGGCACGTGCACCGCCACCGGCGATTGCTGCACCGGGCTGGTCTGCTTCATCGAGGCGGGCGCTCCCAGCGGCACCTGCGTCCCGCCGCGGCCGACCGGCGGCGACGGCGGCATCCTGTGCGGGCTCCTCGGCCAGAACTGCAACAGCGATGTCCCCTGCTGCAACGGCGTGTCGTGCATGTACGCGCCGACGAATACGCCGTGCAACGGCGAGGGCGACTGCACCTGTTACAACCCGTAGAAAGGGCCCGAGGCCCTATTAGAATGACGTCGCCGTGTGGCGCGCCCTCACTCTCCTCGCCGTGGTTCACGCGGCGGATAACACCGCCGTTCTTCTCCCCCCGGGTCGCACCACCGCGGTCGTCGTCACCGTCGGCGTCGGCGCGCCGCTCGAGCGAGGCGTGCCGGGCAAGTTCTACGCGCAGGCGGCCGCCGCCGACGCCGAGCAGCGCTGGGCCGACGCGGCCGCGCTCTACCGGGAGGCGGTCAACGAGTGGACCGCGGCCGCGCGCCTGCAACCGTCGCGCGCGCTGGACCTGGCCGTGATGAAGGCCGAGCGCGAGCGCCAGCGCTCGCAGATGCTGGCGTCACGCGTGCGCGCGGCGACGGGGATCAGCAGCCGCTTCGGACGCGATCCGTTCTCGCGCCGCACCGACGCGCTCGACGAGGCGCGCCAGCTGCGCTCGAAGCTGCTGACCGCGCGCGCCGTGCTGGAACGCGTGCCGCCTGCGCTGTACGCCCGCACCCGCGATCGCCTGCGCGAGGCGCTGCGCGCGGGCGCGGGCGGCGCCGGCCAGCGGATGGGCGGCGACGCCGAGATTCACCTCCTGCTCTGCGCGACCCTGGCGACGGGCGGCGAGATTGAAGCGGCGCGCCTCGCGCGCGCGCACGTCACCGAGGCCGAGCGCGCCGATCAATCCAACGGCGTCGCGCTGGCCCAATGCGCCGCGGCCCTGGGCGAGACGCGCGCCGCCCTCGCCGAGCTGGAAGTGCTGGCGCTGCACCCCGGCCCCGGCCGCGGCGATCGCTTCGCGCTGCGCGACCTCTACCTGTCGAACGACTGGGACCGCCTGCGCGGCGACGGCAAGTTCGAGAGCCTGTTCCCGCGCTGACGCGGACTCATCCGAGGTCGGCTTCGCGCCGCTGCCGGTAGCTGCCCAAGAGCTCGTACAAATCCTTCGCGATGGTCGTCACCTTGACGACCCCGTAATTGTCGAGCAGCACGATGGCGGGCTCTCCGCGCCGATCGATCCGCGACGGATCCCAGCAGAAGAAGCAGCGCGAGGTGTCGGTGCCGAACACCACCAGGTGGCGCCACTTCGCGGCCAGCTCGGCCTGGTTGTACTCCGCCGCCATGTCGAGCACGGTCACCAGGAGCTTGCGCTCGTGGTCGAACGACGAGGGCTTGATGCGCACCTCGAGACAGGTGGGCAGCCGCTTCTGCTTCCGCCGCACCACCCATTCACCGACGCCGCGCAACCGGGCGGCGTATTCGATGTAGCTCGGTGGCAGGCGCGCGAGCCCAGTCGCCTTCCGCACCTTCTTCTCCCAGCCGGGTCCGAGCTTCCGTCGCCTCTCGTCGGCGCCGAACGATGTTTCCGGCACCAGTGAGGCCTCCAGCGCGGCGAAGCCCGCGGCCCCGCCGCGCGCCGCTGTGCGCGCGGCCGCCTTGGCGGGCGGCTTCTTTTCGCGATAGCCCTTGGCCAGTTTGCCGCGAGCCAGGCCCTCGGCTTGGAGCTTCGCTTCGACCTCCGTCGGAGACCTTCTGTGCTTCACCTGGCCGTCCGTCCCGATCCGCCCGAACCGGACCGTCACCAGCGTGCCCTCCCAAGCGACGCTCCAGAACTTCTTGGAGCGGCCGCGGACGAATTCGAAGTACCGCTGCTTCTTCATATCGGTACGGACGACGCCAGGTTGCCGCTGTCTCAGTCTTCGTTTCAGTCTTCTTTTCAGTCTTCTTCGGCGACCCAGACGCAGCCGGCCTCGGCGGTCCCGAGCATCAGCACGCCGGTGTCGAACGTCGAGTCGGTCGCGGGATCCCAGCGCGACAGGACCAGGGCCGCCGCGGCCCCATGCTTGAACTGGCCGTTGGTCAGGAAGCGGACGCTCGGGCCCTTGAACCGCTGCATCACCTGCCCCGCCAGATCTTCGGCGCGCGACAGCGACAGCAGTCGGTTTCCGTAGGCCAGATCGCGGTGCAGGATGGCGACCAGGATGGCGCGCGCCAGCTCGGCGTCGATCTGGTGGTAGAGGCTGGCGTCGCCCTTCAATCCGAACGCGCCGGCCAGCGCCACCACCGACTTGGCCCCGCTGGTCGTCCCGGCGAACACCTTACCCGACGATCGCTCCGTCCGAATTGCGTCGAAAACGTCCATCCCGCGCCTCTTCCTTATATACCGGAGCGCGCCGGCGCCAAAAATCGCGCGCGTTGACCTGGACGCCCGCGGCTGCTAGTTAAGTCACCGCACGGGGCTGTAGCTCAGCTGGGAGAGCGCCTCAATGGCATTGAGGAGGCCGACGGTTCGATCCCGTTCAGCTCCACGAAGTTCTTGGGTTGTATTCTCTCGATAGGCGGGTTCGAAACGATTTGCGCTCGAATCGTTTCAAGGTGAGGAGGCGGGTCTGCCCTCATCGAGCACGGTCAGCACCCGCCGCTGGCGCGCCCCGGCGATCGCTTCGGGCGTCGGTCCTATCGTCCGGGCGCCGCCGGTTCAGGCGCAGGAGGTCCGGACGGTACCGGCGGAACGATCGGCGCGGGCGGCGCTGGTGGCAGTGCGGTATAGCGTCGGCAGCGGGGACAGCGATGGCGGTCCGGCATGCTCCACCGCCACGACCAAAGCGGCATGCAACGCCCTCGCGAATTGCCACTCGGTCTCTATACGGACGAACGGCGCACGCCGATCTGAACATGCACCTGTCCGTCGCGAACGGCGGAACCTGCTGCGTCGGCTGCGTCATGTCTTTCGTGTGCTCGCCGTGATGTTCACGTCGTAGCGACGGCGCGTAACAGCCCCTGTCGCCCCCGCGTGCTGGCGGTGGAGCAAATGCCCTGTCATTTGGGCGGCCAATTTCGCGCGACCGCCCGTATGTACCAGCGTCGGGCAACTGGTCATTCATGGTGTGCGGCTTGGCACGACGTCCGGTCGACCCGGCTCCTGTAACGACGCAAACGTTTGGAGAGGCGACATGTGGAAATCAATGAGCACGCGCAAGACCACGACGACGTTCGGCGCCCTGCTGGCCGCGGCATCGGCCGTCGCCGCTTGCGGGCCGTCCGGCACGAAAGGAAACGATGAAGTGCAGGTCAGCGCGCCCCTGTACCTCGCCTTCCCGAAATGGCCGGCGGACAGCGACGGCGTCGTGCGCATCCCGGTCTGCTTCGATCAGAACGTCGCCAACGCGACGACGCATTTCGCAGACGACGTCGTGCGCCTGCGCGCCGAGCTGATGAAGAGTTGGAGCGCGGTCGCGAAGATCGACTTCAGCGGCTTCGGGACGTGCGGCGCCAACAGGAACGGGATGATCGTTGTCCATCTCGTCACCCACATTGACCCAGTCAGGGGGCTCACCCCGGCCGGTGCAACAAATCCGGGGCCCGGTTACCAGGGGCCGAACGCATCGACCGACATCCAGATCCGCGTCGATATCGAAAGCCCCTCGACCGGGGCCGTGCCCGCCGCCGTTGTGATTCACGAGTTCGGACACGCTCTCGGCTTCGCGCACGAGATGGACCGTCCAGATTTCACAGGGTCGTGCACGGACATGGTGACCATCTACGGAGGCAACTATCTCGACACGCCCATTGACCTGCATTCGATCATGATCGGGGAGGACTGTCCCTCCACGGGCTTCAGCGGCAACGACCTGGATTTCTGGGACATCTGGGGCGCCCAGATTGCCTATGGCGCGCGGTACGGCGCCTTCGCACAGCTCGCGACGGCCGTGAACTCCTTGTCTTCCGACCACCTCACCGGCACCTCGGTAGACCGATCTTTCGCGGACCCGTCGGCCTATCGATGGACCTACTCGGAAGGCTGGATCTACACCAAGCAGGCGCCGCAGACCGTGCCCCTCGTGCTGTACTGGAATTCGTCCCGCGGCGATTTTTTCACGACGGCAACCACCGCCGGCTTCAACGACGCCACCGCGGCGGGGTACAGCGCCGTTCGCGTCGAGGGTTACGTGTATCCGACGCAGCAGCCGGGAACGATCCCGCTCAACCTCTTCTGGAACTCCGCGCGCCAGGACAACTTCACGACCTCGAACCCTGACGCGGAGGTGGCGGCGCTGGCGGCCGGTTACGTGTTCGTCCGGACGGAGGGCTTCATCTTCGGCGGATTCAGGGACTCGGCGGGTAACGTCGTCGGAGCGCTCGCGAACACGCCCTACGTCCCCGGTTGGTGGCTCACCAACCCTGCGACCGGAGATCATGTTTCGCTCAGCGCGCCAATCGTGTCGTTAGATACGATCAGTGCCGTCGGACATTTGCTGCTGCACGGCTATTTTCCCGTGCGGACGGACGCGGCGTTTCTCCGCTTCAACGTGCCTGGAACGACGCAGGCGCAGATCTTCAACTCGCAGGCAGGCGACTACCTCGTGGTGGCCAATCCGCAGGATCAGGCGGCGTTCCTGGCTTCCGGCTACGCGACCGTGGCGGACCAGCCTGACGTCTCGGGCGCCAACACGGCGCCCGCGTTCCTGTTCACGAAACAGTACGACTTCGGGCCGACCGCGAACGTCGTTCCGTATCGCTTGTACGTGAACGCGTCGGCCTCCGACAGGTACTCGACCTCCTTCGGGGGGCTGTTGCCCGCCGTGGGCGACACGGGCGGCAACCTTCAGGGATTCGGATTCTCCCAGGATCCGGCGGCCACAGCGTTTTATGGGGGCGCGAACGAGATTTACGACGGCGGCACCGCCTGCACGGTCGGAGGGATCTTCATGCACTGCTGTCCCGACGGCTACGCGATGATTGGCGCGAACATTGGTACGAACGTGTTCAAGTGCGTGCAAACGGCGCTGACCGGACCGAAGTTCTTGGGCGCCAACTCGAGCACCGGGAACACGTGGAACTGCAACAGCGTGACGGGCTCCGTGATGGTTGGGTTTCACGCCGACCTCAACACCGTCGCCTGCCAGAGCTCCACGGTGCTGACGTCGACCGTGAACGGCTCGACCTCGTACGTCGACCGCTGCACGTACGATGACACCCGGATGCACGTCTGCCCCTTCGTTTTGGGGGCGGCAACCGGCCTGATGGCCGGCTACAACGAGACAGACAATTCGCTGATCTGCCTGAACCCGGCCAACCAGATCCCGGCGATCCTGAGCGGTCCCGGCTGCAATCCGGTCGCCCACCAATCTTCGAGCCTGGCCGGGCTCAACGACGGCCCGCAGCTGGCGGTCGACGGCAACACCGACGGAAACTTCTGGGATAAATCGGTGACGCATAGCAACTGCAACCTGGGTGACTGGTGGCTCGTTGACCTCGGAGCCCCGCATACGATCACGGGGGTCAACATCTACAACCGTACGGACTGCTGTTCGGAGCGACTCGGGAACTTCAACGTATTTCACGAGCTGCCCTTCCAGAGCTGGACCCTGGACACCACGTTCTCGGGCAATACGCTCGGGGTCCCGACCGTCCGGTTGGACCTCGGGAGCGTGAGCGGCGAGAACCTCCTGATTCAGAAAACGGACAGCAACTGCCTCTCTCTCGCCGAAGTTCAGGTCATGGGCTTCTAGGCGGAACCGGCGGCAGCGTCGCCGGCCTCCCTTCAAAAAGGCGGCGTCGGGTTTCATGAACCCACCCAAGTAGGGGGCTGTGGGGGATCCCGCTACCGCGAGAATGGAGATCGTCAGCGTCCGCGCCCGCGAGGGGGGCGGCAACGCGGCGGAACGCCGCGGACCAATGGCGCGTTTCGGCGCACGCGGCGCCTTCCAATTTTCAGGGACTCACCTGAGCCAATCGGCTGCTGACAAGCCGCCCGCTGACGCGTAATCTGGCAGACACCATTCTGTCGACCAATCGTGGTCGGGGAGACAGGTGCGTGAAGCTGAATCGCTCGGCCTGGTCGCAATCTTCTGGCTGGATACACGAGGACGGCGGCGCGGAGAGCGGTGACGTCGACCTCGCGCTGGTGTTCGGGTCGACGGGCCCGATGATCACCGAGTGCCTTCCCGAGATTCGTCGCCGCTACCCGAAGGCCTACTTCTGCGGCGGATCGACGGCCGGCGAGATCGTCGGCAAAGAGGTGCGGGACGATTCGGTCGTTGTCACGGCGATCAAGCTCGAGAGAAGCGGGCTGCGCGCCGCTGACGTAACCGTCGCCGCTGCAGAAGACAGCCTCGCCGCCGGGCGGCAGCTGGCCAGCTCGATCCCGCACGATGGCTTGGTTCACGCATTCGTCTTGTCGGACGGCCTGGGCGTCTACGGTACTGATCTCGTGCGGGGACTCGGCTCCGTGCTTCCCGCGGGCGTCGCGATCACCGGAGGTCGCGCGGGCGACGGCGAGCGGTTCGGCCGCACTTATGTGTGCGCCGGCGACTCCGTCGCCGAGCGTCGTTGCGTGCTGCTCGGCTTGTACGGTGATCGCCTGCGGGTCGGTTACAGCTCGATCGGGGGCTGGGACGCCTTCGGGCCGGAACGGCGCATCACCCGCTCCTGGCGCAATGTCCTGTACGAGCTCGATGGGCGGAGCGCGCTGGAGTTGTACAAGCAGTATCTGGGCGAGCACGCCAAGGACTTACCGGCGAGCGGCCTGCGCTTCCCGCTGACGGTGCGTGACCCGACGGGGGGCGAAAGTGTGACGAGGGCCGTGGTCGGCGTCAACGAGGGCGAGCAGAGCATGACCTTCGCTGGAGATGTCCCCGAAGGTTCGTTCGTGCGCCTCATGCACGCAAACTTCGACCGCCTGGTCGATGGCGCCTGCGCCGCCGGCCGCGCGAGCCAACAGATGCTCGGTGTTCCCGCCCAGCTCGCCATCCTGATCAGCTGTGTCGGGCGGAAGCAGCTCCTCAAGCAGCGCGTCGAGGAAGAGGTGGAGGGCGTGATCGATGCGCTGGATCCGGGTACCCACACGATGGGCTTCTACGCCTACGGCGAGCTGTCGCCTTTGGCGCAGGGGGAGCCGTGCATGCTCCACAACCAAACGATGTCCGTCACACTGCTCAGCGAGACGTAGCCGCGCCCGACTAAGCACACCAGGAGGCAGAGAACGTGCCGAACCTGCACAGACTGCTGGAGCGCCAGCTGCGCAAACACGTCCGCAGCGAGCTGGGGTCCGAGCTGCGGCGTCTGCTACAGGCGGTGAGCGACGCCTACGAGCAACAAGATCAAGAGCGGCAGTTCGTCGGGCGCGCGATGGAGCTGTCGTCGAACGAGCTGCTGGAACGCAACCGTGCGCTCGCGGCGGCGCAGGAGCGGCTGCTGGCCGAGGTGGAGCAGCGGAAGCGCACGGAGTACCGGTACCGCCTCGCGGCCCAAGGCGCAAACGACGGGCTCTGGGACTGGGACCTCGAGACCGGCAGCGTTTACTACTCGCCGCGCTGGAAAGCCATGCTGGGGTACGACGACGCGGAGATCGGAGACGGGCTTGCCGAGTGGTTGGATCGCGTCCATCCGGATGATCTGCCGCGGTTGCGGGCCGACATCGACGCGCACTTGCGCCGCGAGGACCAGAACCTGTCGTCTGAGTTTCGGATCCGCCACCGCGACGGCCAGTACCGTTGGGTGCTGTGCCGCGGGATTGCCGTCAAGGACCCCGAGCGCGCCACCCTGCGGGCGGCCGGCTCGCTGACGAACATCAGCGATCGCAAGCTGGCCGAGGAGCAACTGCGGTTCGAGGCCATGCACGACTCGCTCACCGGTCTGGCGAACCGCAGCCTGCTCGCGGACCGATTGACGCATAGCTTGGCTCGTAACGGCCGCGATCCCGCGAACAGGTTTGCGCTCCTCTACATCGATCTCGACGAGTTCAAAGTCATCAACGACAGCTTGGGCCACCAGGTTGGCGACAAGCTGCTCATCGAAGTGGCGCGGCGGCTCTCGGCGTGCGCACGCAAGGTTGACACCATCGCTCGCATCCCGGGCGATCACGTGGCGCGGATCGGCGGCGACGAGTTCGTGATGTTGCTCGAGGATCTGGCCTCGCCTGAAGACGCCCTGCGCGTGGCCGAGCGCGTCCACAGCACCCTCGCCGAACCATTCAGCCTCGGCGGCCACGATCTGGTCGCCCGGGGAAGCGTCGGGATCGCCACGAGCGACGCAGGCTACTCCCGGCCCGAAGAGGTCCTTCGCGACGCGGATACGGCCCTCTACCAGGCGAAGCAGGCAGGCAAGAGCTGCACCTGCATCTTCGACCAGCAGATGCACCAGCGCGCCATGATGCGCTGGTCGACGGAAACGGAGCTTCGCCGTGCCATCGAGCGCGACGACTTCGAGCTTCACTACCAGCCCATCGTCACCAGCGCCGGTCGACTAGAAGGGCTGGAGGCGCTGGTCCGGTGGCGCCACCCGGTTCGCGGGCAGGTGATGCCTGACGCGTTCATCTCAATCGCAGAGGAGACCGGCCTCATCGTGCCCCTCGGAAAGCTGGTATTGGCCAAAGCTTGCCGACAGGTCCGACGGTGGCAGCTCGAGATCCCGTCGCTCGCGCACATAGCGGTCGGGGTGAACGTGTCTCACCGCCAGTTCGTATCGCCGGCGATCGTGGACGACATAGCGCGCGTCCTCGAAGAAACGGGCCTCGGGCCACAGAGCCTCCGCCTCGAGGTCACTGAGACCGCGGCGATGCAGAGCGCCGTGCAAACGATCGACACGATGGCGCGGTTACGAGCCATGGGTGTGCTCATCCATATGGACGATTTCGGCACCGGTTATTCGTCGCTCAGCCAACTCCAGAGGATGCCGCTCGACGCCCTCAAGATCGACCGCGAGTTCGTAAAGGGCATGAATCACGACGCGACCAGCCGGTCGATCGTCAATTCCATCATCGCGCTCGCACACATGATGGGCCTCCGCGTGATTGCCGAGGGAGTCGAGACTGCCGAACAGGCCGCAAGGCTGGCCGAGGCGGGCTGTGATTACCTGCAGGGCTACCACTTCGGTCGACCGATGCCTGCCACGGAGGTCGCACGACTCGTCGAGTGCCTCGAGGAGTTCCACGCCCGCGTCGTCGCCGTCTAGGCTCGAAACGCGACCTCGTGCGGCAATAGGGCGCTCCGTCAACTCCGGCCGTCGAACAGCGCCGGGGCGAGTCGGGCGGTCAGCGTCCCGCGTCCTCGGGAAATGCGCTGGCGAGCGCGGCTTCGAGGCGTTCCCGTGCGGGGTTTTCGCGGGCGGCGGCGCGTGTCCGTTCGCGAACGCCGGTGTCGAAGCGACGCGCGGCGAGGCCTGAGACGGCGGCCTCGGCGTCCTGGATCGACCCGGTCTGGACGATTTCGAGGAGAACGGCGAGCGCGCGATCGTTGCGCTGCAGGCCGAGCGCGCGCAGGGTCGGCGCTCGTTCGATCGCGCGCGGCGCGGCCTGCAGGTGCGCGAGCAGCGTATCCAGCGCCTCCGGACGCGTCGACTGACCGAGCACCAGCGCGGCCAGCTCGCGCGCACCGTCGTCGGCGCCGTGCAGAGCGTCGCGCAGCCGCGGAAGCGCGTGGTCCGGCGCGAGCGCGAACAGCCCGGTCATGCACGCGAGCATGACGAGCGGATCGTCGTCTCCGAGCTTCCAGCGCAGCGCAAGCGCGCCGGCCAAAGCTCGGTCACCGTTCGCCGCGAGCGCCTCGGCGGCAGCCTGACGCACCGGCGACTCCGGATCGGCGAGCAGTCCGCCCGCCACGAGCGACAGGTCGGGATGAGCGAGGCGCGCCAGGGCAAGGACGCCACGCGCCCGGACGCCGCCCGCGGTGTCCACCGGCGGTCCCCAGGCAGGCTCGGGCTGGAAGGTCCTCGTCGCCTCGAGGAACACCGCGGCGTCGTCGTGATTGCCGAAGTCCAGCGCCTCCAGCGCTGACAGCTTCCCGATACAACCGGGATCGTTCTTGACCGGATCGACAAGAAGGCGGCGAAACGCAGCGATCAGATCGTCGTCGAATTTTTCCAGTGCGTGCTGGCGAACGATCTTCGCCGCGCGCGCCGCGACCAGCCCAGGACAGGTCCGGAGGGCATTGCGCAGCCGCGCGTGAGACTCGGCCGACGACACGTCAGCCGCGGCCGCTTCGACCACCGCGAGTTGCGTTTCGACCGACGCGCGCTTGCCAGGACTGCCAGCCGCGGCCCCCTGTCGGTTCGAGCCGAATCGCCGGGCCGCCACCGATTCATGCTACTTCAGAAGGCCCCTCGACGCGTCCCGTCGAGCGATGGTACACAACCGCTGATCGAGGCGGCTTCGTGACTGAAATGCTGGCGTTGGGCGGTTTGGTTTTGCTCCTGGATCAGTGGAGCAAGAGGGTCGTCCAACTGCGCCTCCCCGCCGCGGGTCATGGCTGGGGACGCGTCGTGCGGATTCGATGTGTCAGGAATCGGAGGGACGCGCAGGCGGGGCGCGCGAAGCGGATGGTGCTCGTGCTGATCTGGGCGGCGGCGGTCGGCAGCGCGATCGCGCTGCACGGCACGGGCGCCTGGTTCCAGAGCCACGCCGCCTTGCTCGGGTTGGGGGCCGCGTTTGGTGGCGCGGCGGGAAACTTGCTGGATCTGCTGCGACGGCGCTGGGTCGTCGACTTCATCGGCGTCGGTTGGTGGCCTGCCTTCAACCTGGCCGACGTGGGCATCGTCGCGGGACTCGCGGCCGCCTTCTGGACCCAGGTGTGACGTGCGGCCGATTCTGCTTCGCTGGCGGCGTCTCACGGTCCACAGCTACCCGGCCCTGCTGTTCGTCGGGATCGTCGCCGGCGTGGCGGCCGGCAACGTCGCGGCGCACGCGGCGGGCCTCGATGCGCGGCGTGCCTACGCGGCGACCCTTCTCCTGATTGCGCCCGCGCTGGCCGGCGCCAGGCTGCTGTTCGTCGCCACGCACTGGAACGTTTACCGGCGCCAGCCGCGTCGGATCTGGAATCGCAACGAGGGCGGGGCCGCACAGTACGGCGGTTTCATTCTGGCGCTCCTCTGCTCCGTGCCGTTGGTCCGCGCGTTGGGACTTCCGTTCGGGGCCTACTGGGACGCGACGACGTTCGCCATCCTGACGGGGATGATCATCACCCGCGTCGGCTGCCTGCTGAACGGCTGTTGCGCCGGGCGTCCCTCGCATTCGTGGCTCACGCTGTATCTGCCCAACCACCTCGGCGTCTGGGATCGGCGGATCCCGACGCCGTGCCTCGAGGCGGCGCTGGCGGGCGTGCTGCTGGCGGGGGCCGTCTGGGCCTGGCCGCGGCTCCCTTTTCCGGGCGCGCTGTTCTTGCTGGTGGCGACCGGCTACGCAACGGGACGGCTGGTGCTGGAATCGGCCCGCGAGCGCCGCGCGGGACTCAGTCGATTCACCATTCATCACGGAATCTCCGCGGCCGTGATCGTTTCGTCAGTCGCGGTTCTGGCGGTCCGCTGGCCCAGGTGACCAGGTGAGCAGGAGGCGACGATGGCGAATGCATTGACCGGTGAATTCGATGTCGTGGCGGAATTCGCCACACTCGCCGCAAACCGCGTGCTCGCGGCCATGCATCGCGCCGAGCGATTTCCGCATTCGATGTCGCTGCGCGTGGACGACAACCCAGTCCCCCAGCGCCCGGGCGCCTCGATCGTCCTCGGCGTCGTGGACGAGTTCGGCGGTCCGCCGGCCAACCAGAACCTGATCGGCGCGGCCGCTTTCAAACCGGGCCGCCTGGCGGCCACCAGCGCCGCGGTCGCCCTGCTCGACCCGGTGGTGAACGCGGACGCAGTCGCCGTCGAGGTCCCGCCCGTTCCGAGCCACCTTCAAGGGCGGGCGCAACTTCAGCTGGCGCCCCCGACCATCGAGGTCGCGGGCGCCACGGGCGCCAGCATCACCGTGAAGATTCCGGTGAGGGCCCGCTACTTCCCGGACGCGAACACCAGCCCGGCCGCCGAGTTCGTTCGCGGCGACCTTCAGATCACCGCGCGGGTGGACCAGGTCGCCGCCCCGGACCCGCAGAACCTGCGCGCCGTCCTGATCGACGTCAGGGGCCCGGGCGTCACCGTCAACTTCAGCCCGACGTGGTCCAGCCGGCCGCTCAGCGTCGAGGATCTGGCCGGCATCAATCTTTTGATTCACAACGCGCTTCGGACCGGTTTCCTGCCGTCCAGCAACCGGCTCCCGGACGAAGTGAACTTCTTGCAGTTCAAGACGCTGCATGGATCGCCGGACGCCATCACCGTGCTGCTGAACCTGAGCACGCCCCGCGGGAACCCCGCCAGCATGAACAACGTCTTTCTCCGACCGGGCGACGACTTCGCTCTCGCGGTCGGAAGGGACTTCATCATGGCGGCCTTCCCGGAGGTTCGTGACGACCGGGTCCAGCACCACGGTTCGTACGACGTCTCCAACATCGACCAGACGACAGATCTCCAGGATGGGCAGCTACTCTTCAAGGTGACCGGTCACGTTCACCGCACCAGCTGGCCTCACGTCAGCTTCGATTTCACCGCCACCCAGGCGCTGTCGCTGATTCCGGCGGCGGCGACCGCGGGAGGTCCGCTCGACACCGCCGAGGTCGCACCGATCGGCGACGTCTCTCTGGAGATCAGCGGCGGGATCGTCGGATGGATCTTGAACCAGTTCAAAGGTTTCTTCGTCGACCAGGTCCGGCAGATGCGAGACGACGCCATCGCCGCCGCCCAGCCCACGGTGCGGGCCCAGCTGAACATCGACACGCGCCTCGGTCCCCTCCTGCGATCGCTGCTCGAACCACCGACCACCGGTTCCGTCGTTCATCCCCTCGAAGAGGTGAGGCCCGTCCTCGCCTACAGCTTCATCGAGATCCGGTCGTCCGGAATCATCCCCCACGGCACCCTGGCGGTCGCAGACTGGCCGCCGGCGCACGTCGAGTTCGAGCAGATCCCGGTCTCCTCGGGCGGACCATTCGGTGTCGTCAATCCATTTGGCGGAGGGCCGGATTACTCCGCGCTCAACAGCTGGATTCCCGGCGGCACGATCCAGCAATACGAATGGGGGCAGGCCCCTCGCATCGACGAAAACAGGTTCGTCTTGCTGGCCGAGCCGCCCGAGGTCAGCGTCGCGTTTGCCGCCGGGGCCTCCAGTGCGGTGAGCGCGTTCCAACCGCTCTGCCTCACGGTGCGCGGCACGCGGCTGTCGGCGTCCGGCCCGGTCGTCTCCCAGCCGGTCAGCGCCACCGCCTGCACGCTCGACTGGATCGACATCCTCTCGAACGCCGAAGCGACGAGTGCCGGCGCCTTCGCGCGGGTCACGCTGACGCAGCCCCGTCCCGGCGGTCCCCTCGAGGTGGTGGGACATGCGCCGGCGCGGCTGAACGGTCCGGGAGGGCGGGTCCCGAATCGCATCGTTCACTTTGCCGACGACCAGACGGCGGGATCGCTGGAGTTTCTGACGCGAGCCATGAGCGAGAGCGGGCGCACCGACGCACCCGCGGTCGTGCTCGCGGTGCTGACGTCGGCGCAGTTGACGAAGAGCCGGCACGTGGACGGCGTCATCTATGCCGAAGAGGCGGACGGCGCCTGGGAGCGCGCCTTCGGGCTGAAGATGGCGCGCCGTCCGGCGACGGTCATCGTGGCGCCCGACGGAAAGGAGCTCTGGCGGCATGAAGGCCATCTCGACAGCGCGTCGCTGGCGACGCGACTCCGGCGGCTGCTGGTTTCAGACCGGGCGCTGGCGCCGCGCCTGTCGGTCTCGAATCTGCGGATCGGCCGGCTCGCGCCGAACTTCGTCTTCGATCTTGCGGCCGGTCCGGGCCTGACGCTGCGCAAGCTGGCCGGACGTCCCGTGAACCTCGTCTTCTGGAACAGCTCGTCGAAGGCCAGCATCGAAGCGGTTCGCGAGCTTCAGAAACCGGCCCGCGCGTCCGCAGGACCGGCGCCCGTCGTGCTGGCCATCAACGATGGAGACGCCGCCGAGGTGGCGAGGAGGGTCGCCGAGGAGCACAAGCTCTCAGCGACGATCGTGACCGACCCGAAGCGGGAGATCTCGGTTGCGTATGGTGCGAGCGTCTGGCCGACGACCGTCTTTCTGGACGCGCTCGGCCTGGTCAGGAACATCCGCTACGGCCGTTTTGCCGCCGCGCATGTCGAGTCTCCGGAGGGCCGCGCGTCATGATCGATCCCTTTGTGCTGCTGACGCCCCTGCTGTTGCTGCCGATCTTCGCGCTGCTGCGTTTCGTCGGCTGCTTCATCGAGCCGAACCCGCCCGGGCCCCACTTCCATCCTGCGGTGCCCGGAGATGGGAAGGTGTTTCTCTCCTGGGAGGCCGTTCCCGGCGGCGGTGACGGCGCCGACTTCCACGTCAAGCGCAGCGCCAGCCCGGGTGGACCTTATGACCAGATCGGTATTGTCAGCCAGGACGTCAATTATTTCACTGACCGCGACCGTACGAACGGCGTCAGCTACTACTACATCGTGACGAAGAGCGAGGCGGGGTTAGAGAGCAACAACTCCAACGAGGTTTCCGCGATCCCCGGGGAGATTTCGATCCTGCAGACGCAGGCGTTCGAGGACGGATCCAGCACCAACACGGACACGGTGGCCGCGACGCCGTTCCCGAATCTCGACGCGGGCTCGCTGGTCGTGGCCTGGGTCTGGTACAACGCCGCCGCGCAGACCGTTTTGGCCGTGTCGGACACGGCCGGGAACGTGTTCAAGCTGGCCACCGCGAAGGCCGGGACTAATGTGCTGGTCGGGTGGCAGCAGGAGATCTGGTATGCGCCCAACGCGGTAGGAGGAAGCGGAGTGATCGTCAGCGCGCTCTTCACCGGGCCGTTCGCGGCGAAGAAAGCCATCGTCGCGCATGTGTATTCCAACGCGTCCCCCGGAGCGCCGTTCGACGACCCGGTCGATGTAACGAAAGCCGATGCGGACGTGTCCCAGGGCGTTTCGAGCGGCGTGGCAGCGGCGTCCGATCAAGGACTCATTTTCGGCGCTGCGCTGTTCAGTGCGGTGGGCGCCGCGGGACCCGGGTTCACGCAGGAGGCGGAACAGAGCGGAAACGTGACCGAGGATCGTCGCGTGGATGGGCCCGGTCCCGTCGAGGCGACGTTCACGAATACGGTTCCAAACCAGTCCTGGATCGCCCAGATGGTCGTGTTTCGGTAGGTGGCGGAGGGGCCACGAGCGCGGCAAAGCGCGCTGCGACTGTGGCAGCGGTGGTGCGGAGCGCGTCCGCCCAGACGGCGGGATCGAACCAGCCGTGATCGGCCAGAGTGCCGGCGAGCGCCTCGGGGATCGCCGGCGAGCTGACCGAGGCGGGCGCCTCGTCGAGCGCCGCCGCCAGGTGGCGTCGCACCGGATCGCCGCCGCGTTCGACACACCAGTGGACAACGTCCCAGGCCAGCTCGGCGTGCGACGCTTCGTCGCGCGCGATCACGGCGAGCGCTGCGCCGGCCGCGCGGTCGCGCGCGCGATCCCGCGCCCGGCGGGCCACCTCGGCGCCGACGCCTTCCAGGAGGCAGCCGTCGATCAAGGACTCGGCCCCCAGCTCTGCGAGTGACGCCGCGGTGACGGCGCGCGCCGCTTGCAGCTCCGGCAGCGGGCCCGGTCCCACGGGCGTCCCGGCGTATGCCGTCGCGAGCGAGAAGGCCAGGCGCGCGTGCGCGATCTCGTCGAGCGCCGCCTGATGAGCCGCCTCGACCAGGTGCGCCGGCGCGCCCAGCGCCACCAGCGAGAGCGACAGACGCGAGAACGCCGGCACCGAGGCGTGCTCGCTCCGCCCGCTCTCGGTCCACAGCCGGGCCAGCGCGGCGCGCACTTCGTCGGGCAGCGCCGCGGCATCCGCGACGGGAAGCTCAACTTCCCAGCCCTCGGCGTCGACCGCGCGCGCCGCGACCACCCGGCGGCCGACACGAAGGGCGCGGCCCTCGCAGGGCATGGGACTGCACGTCCTGTTGGTCATCTCATAAACCACAAAACCCAGGCCGAGGAGGACGAGAGCCGCAGCTCCCGCCAAGCCATAGAGAAGGCCCATCGCGGGACGGTTGGGCTCCGTCACCCGGGCCGCGCTTATCATCGCCATCGGCACCATCACCGTCTTCCCGTCGTCGGTCTGGCCCGAGAAGACCCCGTCCTTGACCGCGATCGACTTGAACCGTCCGCCGTAGGTGCCCTGCGGGACGTCGAGGAAGATCTTCGCGTCCCCGGCAATCTCGATCTGGCCGTTGCTGGGCGACAGAACGGTGACCGCGCCCCCCTTGGGCTCGCCGTCCCGATACCCGTCCAGCCGCGCCAGCTCGGAGGGCTTGATCGGCGCCGTCGCGTAGCAGCCCGACAAAGCAACGAGGGCGACGACCAAGTACCAACGCATCGCCCGTGACGATAGTCCCGTTCGCTCCGGCATGCAGCCGGACAAAGCAAATCGCGTTCCGACGCTTGCCCTCACGATCACGCAGGTTCGTGGTGGCGACGGCGCCGAGACCGCCGCCACCACGACATTCCGGTCATACGCAGCCGCGCGGCCTCAGGGCTGGCCGGCGGGGGAGTCGTTGGTCCCCAGCGTCGCGTGGGGCGGAGACGCGACGTAGAGCGCGATGTCGTCCTGAACGACGAACGTCAGCGCGGCGTACGAGAACGGCGCCTTGCTGGCGGTGATCGAGTAGCTGCCGCTCGCCAGGTTGCCGAACAGGACGCCGCCGTCGACGGACGTGCTGGTCAGCGTCGGGTCGGGCGCCACCGACTCGTTGAAGTAGACCGGGCCGAGCGAGACCGGAAACGGGGCGGCCGGGCTGATCGCGACCTGAACGCCGGGATCGCCGTGGGGGAGCATGGGCGAATACA
>Ga0209465_10000560_pt1 | contig 17126 bp, 10 predicted proteins | sample PanSoiPlot1MoBio_FD_188321 | JGI IMG/M metagenome (GOLD analysis project Ga0209465, IMG submission 188321) | Tropical forest soil microbial communities from Panama analyzed to predict greenhouse gas emissions - Panama Soil Plot 1 MoBio (SPAdes)... | ecosystem: Environmental > Terrestrial > Soil...
GCCACGCTGGCGGGCTTTCCCGCCGTCCTGCGCGCCCAGGCGCCCACCTTCAAGATCGGCGTGGTCCATCCCGTGACGGGCCCGCTCGCGGAGCCCGGCCAGGCCTGCCGCCTCGGCGCGCAGATGGCGGCCGACACCATCAATGCGGCGGGCGGCATCAAATCCCTCAATGGTGCTCGGCTCGAGCTGCTCCTGGGAGACACGCAGACCAAGCCCGACGTGGGACGAACGGAGGCGGAGCGCGTCATCACCCAGGGCGCGCAGATGCTCATGGGTTCCTTCGACTCCGGCAGCACGGCGGCCATGGTGCCGGTGGCGCAGCAGCGCCGCGTGCCCTTCTTGGTGGACATCTCGGCGGCCGATGCCATCACGGCCAACGTGGCCAAGTCGGTGCGTGAAGGGCAGCAAAAGGTGCAATACGTCTACCGCAACTTCCCCACCGGCTCGACCTTCGGGAGAAAGGCCGTGCAGTACTTCTCCGAGGTCTTCAAGGAGGCCGGCGTCTCGCCCAAGCGCGTGGTCCTCATGTACTGCAACGACCTCTTCGGCCAGAACAACGCCAAGGGTTTTCAGGCCGCGCACGCCGCGGCCAAGCCCTCGTGGGAGATCGTGGACGTGATCCCGTGGCCGGAGCCGCCCCAGGATCTCTCCACAGAGGTCTCGCGCGCCAAGGCGGCCAAGCCCGACGTCATCTCGCCCATCACGCGTCCGGCCAGCGCACAGCTCCTTTTGCCCGAGATCCGCAAGCAGCGCCTCGACATCATGGGCATCGTGGGACCGGGAAGCCCCGGCCTCTACGAGGCGGGCCAGATCGCGGTGCTCAAGGAAGACCTCGAGTACGTCATGGTCAGCACGCCGTGGGTCAACTTCAAGAATCCCCGTACCCTGAAGGTGGCCGAGGACTACCTCAAGCGCTCGGGCGGCAAGACCTTCGATACCAACTCCGGCTACTCCTATGACGGCATGATGCTCATCGCGGACATCCTCGAGCGCGCCAAGTCCACCAATGCCGACGCCATCGTAGAAAGCATCAAGAAGACCAACGATCCGAACGGCCTCATGCAGTACGCGGGGCCCATCGTGTTCGACGAGATCGGCGACAATCCCAACGCCGTCCCCACCATGATCGAGATCCTCGGGCAGAAGCCGGTCGCCGTCTGGCCCAAGGAGGCCGCCCTCCAGAAGTTCGTCTTCCCCCGACCCAAGCGGTGACGGACGGCGCAGCCTGGCCGCTCGGGCAGTAGGTGGACCCTACCCTCGTCGGGCAGGGGCTCCTCAGCGGTTTCCTCTTCGGGGGCGTCTACAGCCTGATGGCGGTGGGCCTCACCCTGATCTTCGGGGTGATGCGCGTGGTCAACTTCGCCCACGGCGACATGATGGTGTGGGGGATGTACCTCGCCTGGCTCCTTTCCGTCCGCGCGGGCATCGATCCCTATCTGGGCTTCGTGGTGTGCGCGGGCGCGCTCTTCCTCCTCGGCCTGGTGATCCAGCGTGGTTTCGTGGAGCGCATCGTGGACGCACCCCACGAGATGCAGATCCTCCTCATGCTGGGCGTGGCCCTCGTGCTCGAGAACGCGGCCTTGGTCGCCTTCGGTCCCGATCCCGCGCGCGTGCGCTCGCCTTTGTCCCAGGGCACGGTATGGATCGGCCCGCTCTTCGTGGACGTGGCGCGGCTCCTCACCTTCGGGCTCGCCATGGTCCTCACCGCCGCCCTGTGGCTCTTCCTCACCCGCACGGAGCTCGGGCGCAGCATGCGCGCGGCGGCCGACAATCCGTACGGAGCCCGTGTCATCGGCGCCGACGTGCCCCGCGTGTACGCGGCAGCCTTCGGCGTGGGGGCGGCCTGCGTGGGCGCGGCGGGCGCGCTGGTGTCCCCCATCCTGCCCTTTCAGCCCGCGAGCGGACTCGGGCTCTCCGTCACCTCGTTCAATATCGTGATCATCGGGGGCATGGGCAGCCTGCCCGGCGCCTTCGTGGGTGGCATCCTCGTCTCCGTCGCCGAGTCCATGGGGGCGGTGTTCCTCTCGCCCTCGATGAAGGAGCTCGTGAGTTTCGGCCTCCTCATCGCCATCCTGCTCTTCCGGCCTGCCGGTCTTTTCGGCCGCACGGCTTCGTGAGCCTCGTGAAGCTGCTCGTGCTCCTGGCCGTGGCCATGCTCGCCGCGCTGCCTTGGGTCGTCGGCTCCTACCTCGTCACCGTCATGATCTTCATCTTCTTCTATGCCTATCTGGGTCAGGCCTGGAACATCGTGGGAGGCTATGCGGGTCAGCTCTCCGCCGGGCACGCGGCCTTCGTGGGCATCGGCGGCTATGCGTCTGCGCTGCTCTCCATGCGCCTCGGCCTGAGCCCCTGGATCGGTATGTGGATCGGCGGCGTGCTCGCCGCGGCGCTCGGGGCGGTCATCGGCTATCTCGGCTTCCGCTTCGGGCTGCGCGGCTTCTATTTCGTGCTGCTCACGGTGGCCTTCGCGGAGATCTGCCGCGTGATCGCTCTCAACGTGGATGCGGTGGGCGGGGCCCTCGGGCTCTATATCACCTTCACGGGCAACCCGCGGCAGTTCCAGTTCCAGGACAACCGCGCCTACTACTACGTCGCCCTCGTCCTCATGCTCGCGGCCACCGCCGTCGTGCGCGAGATCGAGCGACGGCGCTTCGGCGCTTACCTCACGGCCATCCGCCAGGACGAGAGTGCCTGCGAGGCGCTCGGAGTGGACACCCTCCGCGTCAAGATGCTCGCCATGATCCTCTCGTCCTTCCTCACGGGCCTCGGCGGCACCTTCTACGCGTATTATCTCTTCTCGCTCCAGCCCAACGCAGTCTTCGGCATCCCGCTCTCCGTGGAGATCGTGATCCGGCCCATCGTGGGTGGCGCGGGGACGGTGATGGGCCCGCTCCTGGGCTCCTTCATCCTGAGCCCCCTCGCCGAGCTCTCTCGCACCTATCTCGCCCAAAGTGGATGGACGGGCGTGCACCTGATCGTGTACGGTCTCCTCCTGATCGCCGTGGTCCTCTTCCTGCCCCAGGGGGCGTACCCCGCCTTGCGGCGCCTGGCGCGACGGCGCGCATGAGCCTGCTCGAAGTCTCGGGGTTGCGGAAGCGGTTCGGCGGGCTCCTCGCCGTGGGCGGCCTCGATCTCTCCATGGCCGAGGGGGAGATGCTTGGCCTGATCGGACCGAACGGGGCGGGGAAGACGACGGTGTTCAACCTGCTCTCGGGTTTCCTCGTCCCCGATGATGGCGAGATCCGGTTCGCGGGTCGGCTCCTCGCGGGGCTCAAGCCGCACGAGATCTGTCGTCTCGGGCTGGCGCGCACCTTCCAGATCGTGCGGCCCTTCCCTCAGCTCTCCGTCCTCGACAATGTGAAGATCGCCACCCTCGCCCGGCACCCCGCCATGCCCATCGCTCTCGAGGCGGCCCGCGCAGTGGTGGAGCGGGTGGGGTTGGGCACCCGCGCTCGCGAGCTCGCGGGCGGGCTCACCCTGGCCGATCGCAAGCGCCTCGAGCTTGCCCGCGCCCTCGGCACCGAACCCGCTCTGCTTCTGCTTGATGAAGTGATGGCGGGGCTCAACGCCACGGAGATCGATGCCATGGTCCACCTGGTCGGCGCCATCAACGCTGACGGCGTCTCCGTGCTCCTCATCGAGCACAACATGCGCGCGGTCATGTCGCTCTCCCATCGCATCGTCGTGCTGTCCTTCGGGGAGAAGATCGCCTCCGGAACTCCGCGCGAGGTCGCCGCCGATCGACGGGTGATCGAGGCCTACCTCGGGGAAGAGTATGTCCATCCTGCTCAGGCTTGACCGTCTCCAGGTCGGCTACGGCGACATGACGGCCGTGCACGAGGCCACGCTCGAGGTGCACGAGGGCGAAGTGGTGGCGCTCATCGGCGGGAATGGAGCGGGAAAGACCACCACTCTGCGCGCGATCTCGGGCCTCCTTCCCCTCCGGGCCGGATCTATCGAGTTCGCGGGAGAGCGCCTCGACGGCCTCGGCTCCTCGCAGGTGGCCACGCGTGGCATCGCGCATGTGCCGGAAGGCCGGCAGCTTTTTCCCACCATGTCCGTCCGGGAAAACCTCGAGCTCGGGGCCCGATCGGGCGAGGCGCGCCGGCGGCGAGCCGAGACGCTCGTCTGGGTGTTCGACCTGTTCCCCCGGCTGCGGGAGCGCCAGGGGCAGCTCGCGGGCACGCTGTCGGGAGGCGAGCAGCAGATGTGCGCGATCGGACGAGGCCTGATGGCCAGGCCGCGGCTGCTCATGCTGGACGAGCCCAGCCTGGGCCTGGCCCCGGTGGTCGTCCGGACGATCTTCGAGGACCTTCAGCGCATCAACCAGGGCGGGCTCACCGTACTCCTGGTAGAGCAGAACGTGCTCCGCTCCCTCCAGCTCTGCCATCGGGGCTACGTCCTGGAGAATGGCCGGATCAGTCTCGCCGGGGACCGCGAGATCCTCCTCGCGAGCCCACACATCAAGCAGGCCTACCTAGGTCTGTGAGACCGCCAGGACGGTCTGCCACCCATTCCCCCAAAATTGAAGCCAAAATGGACGCGGGACAATCGACGAATATTGCCCTTGACGGGCGTTCTGCATATGCTGGTTGAGACCGGGTCTGACGGGCCTGGTCCCTTCATGCGTCCCTCGACACGGACTCTGCTTTTCGGAGTCGCTCTGGGAGCGCTCGTGCTCTCCGCCCTCGGCATTGGCGGAGCCGCGGTCGCTCTTCGGCAGCTCGGCTTCGCACGGGAAGCCTCCGCGACGCGCGCGCAAGATTCCCTGGCTGCCCTCCTTTTGGAGACGCAGGAGGTGCTCCGGCGAGAGGCGCGGCTCCTTGCGCGCGATCCGGCTCTCGTCGAAGGCGTCGCCAGGGGCGACTGGGCAACCGTCGCCCAGGGAGCGTCGCCGCGGCTGGCCGGGCTCACCCTCGAGCGCGTGGCCGATCTCGTGGCCGTCCTCGACGCGGGCGGGACAGCCATCCTCCAGGTCCCCGCCGCTCCTCCCGGCATCGTCTCCGATCCTGCTGCGATCAGCGTCTCCTCCGCCCGGCTGACCATGCTCAACGGAGAGCCCTACGTGGCCGCTGCGGTCGCCGTAGGCTCGCCGGCCCAGGGGCAGACGAGCGAGGGTGGGCGCACCGGCTTCGTCGTCGTCGCGCGCCGCCTCGCGAGCGTTGCTCCCGCGGCATCTGGCACCGGTGACCGCGTTGGTCTTGCCTTCCTCGATCAAGGGCGGCCACTCGTGGCCAGCGTCGACGCGCCGGCATCCGTGTGGCAGACGGCGGGCGCGGGGGGCCTGCTTCGGCTCCAGGGCGGGCACGACTACGTCGTGCGGCCGGTGAGCCAGGTGACGGTGGCGGGCCCCGGCCGGCTCTGGGTCGTGGTCCCCGATGGCAGCGCAGGACGACGGCGGATACTCATCGCGTGGACCGTCGTTTTCGCCGTCTGCGCGGCAGCGAGCGCGGCGGCGGCGATCATACTCACCCGCGGCGCCGAGCCCGCGGAGCCCACACCCCGCCGATCCGACGAGGACGCCGAGCTGACCCAGCGTAACCGCGAGCTGGTGGCGCTCAACGCGGTCGCCCTCAGCATGGGCCGCTCCGCCGACGTGGTCGGCACGGCCGGAGAGATGCTCGACGTGGTGCGCGCTCTCGCCCAGATGGACGTGGGCGGCGTGCATCAGCTCGACCATGCCAGCGGCACCGTGACCCTGATCGCCCAGCGCGGCCTCCCCCCGGAGTTCGCCGCGCAGATCCGGGTGCGGCCGGTGGCGGGCTCCTACGTCGGCGAGGCTGCGCGCACCGGGCGCCTCATGGTGACCCACATCGATCCCTCGTCCATTACCGATCCTGCCCTCACGCGCCTGCAGGCCGTGCGCGCGCATCGCACTCAGCTCGCCCTGCCGATTCCTGTGAAGGGCCAGACGTGGGGCGTGATGTCGCTCATCTCGCAAGAGCGGCGCGACTTCCTCCCCGACGAGGTCAAGGTGCTGGAGTCGGTGGCGCATCAGATCGGCCAGGTGGTCGAGCGCTCGCTCCTCCTCGCGGAGATGCAGGAGCAGAGCCGGCGCTTGGAGACGCTGGCCCGTATCGGGCACTCGCTGACCGCCACCCGCTCGCTGGAGGACGTGCTGACCACGGTGGTGGGGGCGGCGCGGAGCCTCGTCCCCAACGCGGGGGCCCGGCTCGCCATCGCAGAGGGAAATCAGCTCCGTTTCTGCGCGGAGGCGGGGATTCTGGGCACGTCGCACGCAGAGCCTATCACCAGCCTCTCCATGGGTGAGGGCCTCACCGGTCGAGCCGCCGCCACCCGGCAGCCAGTGGTGGTCGAGCACATCGAGCGGGAGGCCGGTGTGGTCGGTCTCGAATGGCTGCAGTCCGAGGGCTTCGTGTCCGCGGTCACCATTCCCCTCCTCCTTCGCGAGCGCCTGGTCGGCGTGCTCAACGTCCTCACGCGGACGCACCACACCTTCGCCGCCGCGGACATGGACCTGCTCCTCTCCTTCGCGAGCCACGCCGCCATCGCCATCGACAACGCGCAGCTCTTCGACGAGGCCCAGCACAACGCCGCCCGCTATCGTGCCCTCTTCGAGGTGGCCGGCGCGCTCACCTCCTCTCTCGAGCTCGACCAGATTCTGGACGTGATCGTGGAGCGCTGCCAGACGCTCACGGGTGCCCAGGCGGCGGGCATCTTCCGCGCCGATCTGGACGCCGGCGTGGTGACCTACCTGCGCGCCTCCGGGGTCTCCAGCGAGTTCCTCCGTGGCCTCAGCGTGCGCATCGGAGAGGGAACGGCGGGACAGGCCGTGCGGGAGCGGCGGCCGGTGTGGACAGCAGACATCCTCTGCGATCCCGCGATGGCCCTGTCCGAGGGCACGCGCGCGCTCGTGGAGCGCGAGGGCTATCGCGGGGTGCTGTCCATTCCCATCTTCATCAAGGGCGAGCTCTACGGCGGCCTCAGCGTCTACTGGTGGCAGCCGCATCCCGTGAGCCGCGAGGAGATCGAGGTGATGACGGCCCTCGGCGGCCAGGCCGCGGTGGCCATCGACAATGCCCGCCTCTTCGCCGACGAGCGGAGTGGACGCGCCTCCCTCACTGCGCTGCTCGAGATCAACAAGAAGATCGGCTTGATCGTCTCTGCCAACACCTTGCTCATGGGCGTGGCGGAGGAAGCGATGCGGCTCCTCGACCTCGACAATGCCGGATTCCGTCTCCTCGAGGGCGACGAATTGGTGGTGGCGGGCTTGGCCGGCTCCGCGCCCGAGACCATGCTCAAGGCCCGCATCAAGGTGGGCGAGAGCCTGGCCGGCAAGGTGGTGTCGGAGGGACGACCCATCATCGGCCATCTCGAGGACCTGGCCGGCATGGCCCCCGAGCATCTCGCCGCCGACAAGCGGCTGGGCTACACGCACTACATGGGCCTCCCTCTCCGGCTGGGCGAGCGCATCATCGGCGCCCTCACCTTCCGGGCGCGCCGCGCCTTCGACCGGCGCGATCAGGAGGTGGCGGAGGCCTTCGCGGGTCAGGCCGCCGTGGCCATCGAGCACGCCCGCCTGTACCGCGAGGCGACCCAGCAGGCGGACCGCATGCGCGCGCTGGCCGAGATGGGACGCACTCTCGTCTCCACCTTCGACGCCGAGCAGATCCTCAGCATCGTGACCATGCAGACGCGGGAGGCGCTCGGCGTGGCTGTGGCCGCAGTGCACTTCTACGACGCCGATCTCGGCATGCTGCGCTTTGCGCGGCACTCGGGGGCGCCTGAAGATTTCGCAGGGCCGCCGCTCGTCGAGCCGGGAGAGGGCGTTTCCGGTCTTGCCTTCCGGGAGCGTCGGCCGGTGTGGTCGGCAGACATCATCGACGATCCGCAGATCCGGCTGCGCCCGGACAGCCGCGACCGGATCGTGCGACATGGGCAGCGCGCCGCCCTCTCGCTGCCGTTGATGCGCGAGGAGCCCTTCGGCACGCTGTCGGTCTTCCGGGAGACGGGCCATCGCTTCACCCAGGCGGAAATCGAGTACCTCTCCACGGTGGCGAGCCAGCTCGTGGTCGCCCTCGACAATGCTCGGCTCTTCGAGGCCGCCGAGGTGCGCGCCGGCCGCCTGCGCTCCCTGGCCCGCCTCAACCAGCTCGTGTCATCGTCCCTCGACACGGACGAAGTGTTGGCCGGCATCGCGCGCGCGGCGGCCGCCCTCATGGGGGTGCCCGTGGTGTCGCTGTGGGTGGCTGAACCCGATTCCGAGACGCTTCGCGTGCGCGCCTTCTCCGACGAGGCCATGGGGGCGGCCTACCCACTGCGCAGCATCATCTTCGGGCAAGGGACCATGGGTTGGATCGCTCGTGAGCGGCAGCCGCTCTCCGTGCCCGACATGCTGTCCGACCCGCGGGTCCTCTCGGAGTCGTGGTGGCTGGACCACGGGCTCCGAAGCTTCCTCGGGGTGCCCATCATCCTCCAGGATCAGCTCCTCGGCGTGCTCTCCATGTGCGGACGGGCTCCCTTCGACTTCGGCGCCGACGAGAAGGAGCTCCTGGAGAGCTTCGTGGCCCAGGCTGCGGTGGCCATCCGCAATGCCGGTATCTATGCCCAGACCGCGCAGCGCCTGGAGCAGACGCGGGCGCTCCTCGACGTGGCCGAGGTGCTGAACTCCACCCTCGAGCCGCGGCGCATGCTGAAAGAGGTCGCGCAGCGGATCGCCCAGGTTTGCCACGTCGATCGCTGCAGCCTGGAACGATGGGAGAGCGATCGGGTCATCCCACTCATGTCCCAGTTCGCCGACGGTCACCGCGAGCCGCAAGCGTGGGCGGCCTACCAGGCCATGGTGGACGACGTGCCGCGCTCCGTGCCTATCCACGCCCAGGCCATCGAGACGCGCCGTCCCGTGATCGTGACCGACGTCTCCGAGACGGACCTGATACCCCTCGCTTGGATTGAGGCGTTCCACATCAAGTCCTACATGGTGGTGCCCCTCATTCGGCAGGACGAGGTCATTGGGGTCATGACGCTCGACTATACGGACCGCGTCACCCCCTTCGAGCCCTGGCAGCAGGACCTCGGCATGGCCATCGGCAACCACGTCGCCCTGGCCCTCGAGAACCAGCGCCTGTACGGCCTCGTGCAGGAGCGGCTGCGGGAGGCGACCACCCTCCTCGCGGTGAGCCAGGCGCTCTCCCAGCCCGACGCGGGAGGCGAGGCGCTGCGGCGGGTCGCCCGCGAGGTGGGCCTCGCCTTCCGCGCCGACATGGTCGGGATCTACACGACCTCCGCCGACAAGACGGTGCTCGTTCCCGCGGCGGGCTGGCACGTGCCAAAGGATCGGCTCCAGGCCTTCATGGAGCGCCCCTTCGTCCTCGACCGGATGCCGGAGTTGCAGCACATGTGGCGCGATGGCCGCGCCGGCTGGTCGAGTGACGTGAAGAACGACCCGCGCTTCGATCCCAGCATCTCCGACGGCATGGAGACCTACTCGCTGCTCATGGCGCCCGCTCTCGCGAGCGGACTGGGCGTGGGTGGTCTCTTCCTCGTGTGGTGGCAGCCCGGTCGCCAGTTCACCGCCCAGGAGGTCCGGCTCATCGAGGGCATCGCGGCCCAGGTCGGCCTCTTCATCGACAATGCGGACCTCACCCGACAAACCCGCCTCCGCCTCGAGGAATCGGAGGCGCTCCTCTCCGAGCTCTCCGTGCTTCACGACCTCTCGCGCACGGTGACGGGCCAGCTCCGTCAGGAGGACGTGGTCGAGGCCATCCACCGCCAGGTCGCCCGCCTCCTCGACGTGCGCAACATGATGCTGGCCGTCATCGACGAAGGAGCGGGCGAGTTGGTACCCCTCCTTCGCATGATGGACGGCGAGCGCGACACCAACCCGGTGCGGCGGACGATCCCGGGCCACGTGGGCCTCGCGGCGAAGGTTGCCTCGACGGGTCGGCCCATCCGCACCGACGACTACGTCGGCGAGTGCCGGCGACTTGGCATGGAGCCCGTGGGGAGGACGGAGCCGCTGCCGCACTGGATCGGCGTGCCGATGCTCGCGGGCTCGCAGGTGGTCGGCGTCCTCGTGCTCCGGAGCGCGGACCATCCCTTCTCCGTGGCGGACGAGCGCGTGCTCACCAACATCGCCGGTCTGGCCGCCCTCGCCCTCCGCAGCGCGCGGCTCTTCCAGGACCGCACGCGCGCCTACGAAGATCTCGCTCAGGCCCAAGATCAGCTCGTGCGCAGCGAGAAACTGCGGGCCCTCGGCGAGATGGCCTCCGGCGTGGCGCACGATTTCAACAACCTCCTCGCCGCCATCCTGGGGCGCGCCCAGCTCCTCCTCCATCGGGTCACGGATCCAAAGTCGCGCCAGTGGCTGCAGATCATCGAGCGCTCCGCGGAGGATGGGGCCAAGACGGTGCGGCGCCTCCAGGAGTTCACGCGCATCCGCCGCGATCAGCCCTCCGTCGCTCTCGATCTCAACCGCGTGGTGCGGGAAGCCCTCGAGCTGACCGAATCCTCCTGGCGCATCGAGCCACCCCGACGCGGCGTGAACATCCAGGCGGTGACCGAGCTCGCCTCCGACCTGCCCAAGACCATGGGAGATCCCGCGGAGCTCCGCGAGGTGATGACGAACCTGATCCTCAACGCGGTGGATGCCATGCCCCACGGAGGCACGCTCACCCTCGCCACGGCGACGCGCGGCGAATCGATCGAGCTCCGTGTCACCGATACGGGCGTGGGGATTCCCGACGCCGTCCGCACCAAAATCTTCGATCCCTTCTTCACCACCAAGGGACCGAAGGGGACGGGGCTCGGCCTGTCCATGACCTACGGCATCCTCTCGCGCCACGGAGCCACCATCGCCGTGCAGAGCCAGGAAGGGCAGGGCACGACCTTCATCATGCTCTTCCCGGTGAGCGCGGTGCCCGAGGCGCCCGTCCCCGAGGCCGAGGAGGTGCCGGAAGCGGTGCCGCTCCGCTGTCTCGTCGTCGACGACGAGGAGAATGTGGGAGACATGCTCGCCGACGTCCTCCGCTCCGCCGGACACACGGTGACCGTCGCGCGCAACGCCTCCGAGGGGCTCGCTCACGTGCAGAGCGATCTGCTCGATCTCGTGTTCACCGATCTCTCCATGCCGGGCATGACGGGGTGGGAGCTCGCGCGCTCCGTGCGCACGGTGGCCCCGGGCCTGCCCGTGATCCTCGTGAGCGGCTTCGCGGTCGAGGTCTCCCAGGAGGAGCTGGAAGCGAGCGGGGTGCACTCCGTGCTCGCCAAGCCCATCAACATCGGCGACGTGCTGGAGGCGGCTTCGGCCATTCGTCCGCGTGAGCCGGGGGAGCGGACGCGGCCGTGACCAGCCCCGTCATCACGGAGGCGGTGCGTGCGCTCACCGAGCGTCGGGATCTCTCGCGCATCGAGGCGGCCGGCGCCATGGAAGCGATCATGTCCGGCGCCGCCACCGACGTGCAGATCGCCGCCTTCCTCACCGCCCTTCGCATGAAGGGCGAGACCATCGAGGAGTTGATCGGGTTCGGGCAGGTGATGCGCCAAAAGGTGGTCCGGGTCAAGACGCGGGCCGACGAGGTGGTGAGCGCCACGGGCACCGATCGCGAGGTGCTGATCGATACCGCGGGCACGGGCGGCGATGCTTCGGGCACGTTCAACGTGTCCACCGCCACCGCCTTCGTGGTCGCGGGAGCGGGGCTCAAGGTCGCCAAGCACGGGAACCGCTCGCTGTCCTCATTGTGCGGCTCGGCCGACGTGGTCGAGGCTCTCGGCATCGTCATCGAGCTGAGCCCCGTCAAGATTGCCCGCTGTGTCGAGGAGGTGGGCATCGGCTTCCTCTACGCGCCGCTCCTGCACACCGCCATGAAGCACGTCATGACGGCGCGCCGCGAGATGGGCATCCGCACCGTCTTCAACATGCTCGGCCCGCTCACCAATCCCGCGCGCGCCAATGCACAGGTCATCGGCGTGTACGCGGAAGCCCTCACGGAGCCCCTGGCGCGCGTGCTCGCCGAACTGGGCACGCTCCGCGCCTTCGTGGTGCACGGGGCGGACGGTCTCGACGAGATCTCCAACACGGGGCCAAGCCGCGTCTCTGAGGTACACGAAGGCGTGGTCCGGACCTCGACGGTCCGCCCCGAGGACTTCGGGCTCCCACGCGCGAGCATTGAGGACCTCCGGGGCGGCGATCGCGCGGAAAACGCGCGGATCATCCGCGAGATCCTCGGTGGTGAGGGTAGCCCGCGCCGCGACATCGTGCTGATGAACGCCGCCGCAGCCCTCGTAGTGGGGGGAGCCGCCCAGGATTTGAAGGACGGTGTTGCCATGGCCGCCCGATCCATCGACTCGGGCGCCGCCTTGAAGCGACTGGACGACCTCATCGAGCTCTCACGGCGCCTCGCCTCGGAGTAGCCGATCGCTCCGTAGAGCCCATTGACCCGGGTGCCGGCGCCCGGGTACAATCCTTACGGCTGCCGTAACTGCCGACCGTTCTTGCTGGAATCCCGTCTCTGAGCTCGACGACGGCGTTGAGCGGCCACCAGAGTTCTAGAACACTGAAGGGAAGGCTCGAATCGTGAAGGCTCGGGTGCCCCGGTATCACCAGATCGCGCAGGCCCTGCGCGATCGCATCCGCTCGGGTGGTATCGAGCCGGGCGCTCGCCTCGACAATCAGCGCCGCCTCGCCGGGGAGTTCGAGGTGACCCTGATGACCCTGCGCCAGGCGCTCGAGGTGCTGGAACGCGAAGGGCTCATCACGCGCCGGCACGGTCTCGGCACCTTCGTGGCGCTGCCCCCCGTCGACTACGACATCCTCAACTTCCGCGCCTTCGCCGGCGACCTGAGCGCGGTGGGCGAGGACGTTTCCACGCGATTCCTGCGCACGCACGTCGGCCCGGCCGACCGGCTGGCCGTACGCGAGCTCGCCCTCGAGCCGGGGGCTCGTGTCTTCGCCCTGGAGCGCCTGCGTCTCGTCGACGGGCGTCCCACGAGCTTTCAGATCTCGCATCTTCCCGCCGCCCTCGGCGAGGAGGTGGCGAAGGTCGATCTCGCCGTCACGCCGCTGCGCCAGGTCCTTGCCTTCAAGCTCGGCATCGAGATCACGGGCGCGCGCGAAACGGTGTCGGCGGAGACGCTGCCCGCCCGCGCCGCGCGTGAGCTTGGCTGTGCGACCGGCGCGCCCTGCTTCCGCTCCGACCGCGTCTCCATCGACGGCGACGGGCGGCCCATCGTGTACGACCGGGTCTTCATCCCGGGGGACCGTTTCCGCATCACGCGCCAACTCCACTACGACAGGAGCGCCACGGCATGAAGATTCTCGTGTTGGTGAAGCAAGTGCCCGACACCGCGACCCAGGTCAAGATCTCTTCGGATCCCAAGGCCATCGACACGGCGGGGATCACCTGGATCGTCTCCCCCTACGACGAGTTCGCCGTGGAGGAGGCCCTCCGGATCAAGGAGAAGCGCGGCCAGGGCGAGGTGGTGGCGGTGTCACTGGGCCCGGCTCGCGTGAAGGAGGCGCTCCGCTCGTGCCTGGCCATGGGCGCGGACCGCGCCGTGCATCTGCTCGATCCGGCCTGGGATTCAGCGGACACCATCATGACGGCGCGCGCGCTGGCCGCCGTGATCAAGCAGGAGCAGCCCGCCCTCGCGCTCTTCGGCCGCCAGGCCATCGACGACGACATGGGCGCGGTGGGCGCGGCGGTGGCCGAGTTGCTCGGCTGGCCCTGCGCCTCCTGGATCATGGAGGAGTCGGTGGACGAGGCGGGCAAGGCCATTCGCGTCGGCCGACAGGTGGAGGGCGGGCTCGAGGTCTTCGATCTGCCGCTGCCCGCGGTGGTCTCCGCTCAGAAGGGGCTCAACGAGCCACGCTATCCGACGCTCAAGGGAATCATGGGGGCCAAGAAGAAGGAGATCAAGGACGTGAAGGCGGCCGATCTGGGACAGGGCGCCGAAGGTCCCGCGCTGTCTATCATGAAGCTCGAAGCGCTTCCCCCGCGTCCGCCCGGGCGCATCATTCCCGGAGAGGCCGCGGAGGCTGCCAGGGAGCTGGTGCGCTCGCTGCGGGAGGATGCCAAGGCCATCTAGCACGCGACAGACACCGGCCGGGCCGCCCGACGGCGCCCCGGCGATCGAGAACCTCTAAACGGGAGAGATGACCACCATGGCTGGCGCGTTCTGGTGCTTGGTCGAGGACGACAGGCAGGGCAATCCCAAGAAGGTGATGGCTGAGGTGTTGGGCGAGGCGGGGCGCTTGGCCGCACAGACGGGCGGACAGGCCGAGGCGGTGTGGCTGACCGACAAGGCGAGCGAGGCCGGCCTCACGCAGCTCGCGGAGTGGGGTGCCAAGCGCATCGTGCTCGCGGAGGACGCGGCCTTCGCGCCGTATCGTGGCGAGGTGTGGACGCCCGTGCTCGCCGAGCTGGTGCAGAAGGAGTCGCCGCAGGCGGTGTTCGGCGCGGTGACCACGCGGCAGCGTGAGGTCATGGCGCGTCTCGCCGCGCGGTTGGGGGCGGGCATCTCCGCCGACTCCGTGGCCCTGGCCGTGGAGGACGGCAAGCTGGTGGCGACGCGTCCTGTGTACGCGGGCAAGCTGCTCTCGAAGGTGACGTGGGCGAAATCGCCGTGGCTGGCCACGCTGCGGCCCAACGTGTTTCGCCCCGCGGATCCGCAGGCAGGCGCCACGCCCACCGTGGACAAGGCCGTTGCCACTCTCCCCGGCGCTGCCATGAGCCTGGTGGAGCGGCGCGAAGAGTCGGCCACCGGCCTGCCCGAGCTGGCCGAGGCGGAGATCGTGGTCTCGGGTGGGCGCGGCCTCAAGGGGCCGGAGAACTTCGTGATCCTGGAGTCACTCGCCAAGGTCATCGGAGCCGCCGTGGGCGCCTCGCGCGCCGCGGTGGACGCGGGGTGGCGGCCGCATCGTTTCCAGATCGGCCAGACGGGACGCACCATCTCGCCCAAGCTCTACCTGGGCTTCGGCATCTCAGGGGCCATCCAGCACCTGGCGGGGATGCGGACGTCGAAGGTGATCTGCGCCATCAACAAGGATCCCGAGGCGCCCATCTTCAAGATCGCCGACTACGGCATCGTGGGCGATCTGTTCGAGGTGGCGCCCCTCCTGGAGAAGGAGTTCAAGAAGCTTTTGGAGAAGTAGGCCGGGGTCAGACCGGAACGGTCCATCGAGTCGGGGCACAGGACGATGCAGATCGAGCTCACGGACGAGCAGCGGATGATCCAGCAGGTGGCGCGCGACTTCGCGGAGAAGGAGGTGCGCCCCATCGCTGAGGCAATCGATCGCGACGCGCGCTTTCCACGAGAGACCGTGCGCCGCATGGGGGAGCTCGGCTTGATGGGGGTGGCCATTCCGGAGGCCTTGGGAGGAGCCGGGAGCGACGTCGTGGGATACGTGCTCGCTCTCGAGGAAGTCGCCCGCGCCTGCGCTTCGCACGGGGCCATCATGTCGGTGAACAACTCGCTCTACTGCGATCCCGTGGCGAAGTTTGCCACGGACGAGCAGAAGCAGCGCTTCCTCGTGCCCTTCGCGAGCGGGCGGCAGCTCGGTTGCTACTCGCTCACCGAGCCCGAGGCCGGCTCCGACGCCAGCAACCAGCACACGGTCGGTCGCCGGGAGGGTGACGCATACGTCCTCGACGGCCGCAAGATCTTCGTGACCAATGGACGAGAGGCTGCGGCCGCGCTGGTGTTCGCCCAGACCGACCGCACCAAGACGCACCACGGGATCAGCGCCTTCCTCGTCGAGAAGGGCACCCCGGGCTTCACCGTGGTGAAGACGGAGGACAAGCTCGGTATCCGCGCCTCCGACACGGCGGAGCTCCTCTTCGAGGGCTGCCGGGTGCCCGTCTCGCAGCGCCTGGGCGAAGAAGGGGAAGGGTTCAAGATCGCCATGAGCGCGCTGGATGGAGGCCGCATCGGTATCGCCGCTCAGGCGGTCGGCATCGCGGTGGCCGCTTACGAGGCGGCGCTGTCCTACGCTCGCGAGCGGAAGAGCTTCGGTGTGCCCATCGGCAAGCATCAGATGGTCCAGTGGATGCTCGCCGACATGGCCACGGGCATCGAGGCCGCGCGCTTGCTCACGCTGCGGGCCGCCGCCCTCAAGGACCAGGGACGGCCCCATGGGCCCCAGGCGGCCATGGCCAAGCTGTTTGCCGCGGAAACCGCCATGCGGATCACCACGGACGCGGTGCAGATCCACGGGGGCTACGGCTTCATCAAGGAGTACCAGGTCGAGCGACACTTCCGCGACGCCAAGATCACGCAGATCTACGAGGGCACGTCGCAGATCCAGAAGCTCGTCATCGCCCGTCATCTGCTGACGTAGTTCGAGCCGAGACGTGCCGGCCGCGCCGGAGGCGCGGAGGCAGGGCGAGGCGAGGGCAGAATAGGGAAAGCGCAGCTCAAGAGGGGGAGACATGGCCGACGGCAAGGGACGCTGGGAGCAGGAGACGTATCGGCCGTTTGTCGACCGCTCGCCCGAGCGCGACGTGCCCTACGAGTCGCTCTCGGGCATTCCCATCGGCCCTCTCTACACGCCCGACGATCTGGCGGACTGGCGTTATGAGGACAAGCTCGGCTATCCGGGGGAGTTCCCCTACACCCGCGGGCCGTATCCGTCCATGTATCGCGGCAAGCTGTGGACCATGCGCATGTTCGCGGGATTCGGCCGGCCCGAGGACACCAACGAGCGCTTCAAGTATCTCCTCGCTCAGGGGCAGACCGGGCTCAGCACGGCCTTCGACATGCCCGCCCTCATGGGCTACGACGCCGATCACCCGCGGGCCCGCGGGGAGGTGGGCAAGGAAGGCGTGTCCGTCTCCACCCTGGCGGACTTCGAGACGCTCTTCCGCGACATCCCGCTCGATCAGGTCACCACCTCCATGACCATCAACTGCACGGCGTCGGTGGCCCTGGCCATGTACCTTGCCCTCGCCGACCAGCAGCGCGTGTCGTGGGACCGGGTGGGCGGCACCATGCAGAACGATATGCTCAAGGAGTTCATCGCTCAGAAGGAGTGGATCTCGCCGCCGGAGTCGGCGGTGCGCGTCGTGGTGGACACCATCGAGTTCTGCTCGCAGCACGTGCCCAAGTTCAACCCCGTGTCCATTTCGGGCTACCACATCCGCGAGGCGGGCTCGACGGCGGTGCAGGAA
>Ga0209465_10000561_pt1 | contig 17116 bp, 13 predicted proteins | sample PanSoiPlot1MoBio_FD_188321 | JGI IMG/M metagenome (GOLD analysis project Ga0209465, IMG submission 188321) | Tropical forest soil microbial communities from Panama analyzed to predict greenhouse gas emissions - Panama Soil Plot 1 MoBio (SPAdes)... | ecosystem: Environmental > Terrestrial > Soil...
ACTGCTGCCGCACCCTGCCCCCGACGCGGAAAAAAGGCCGGAAACGATCAGGATGAAGATGTAACGCAAATCTAGAAACGTTTTCATAGTCATCCTCTGCGTCTACCTAGCCTATTTTCTTGAAGCCAGGGAACGTGTCGAGTACTGGGTCGACCCTACTCCCACCTAATCGCAGCTATGCAAGACTGCGCGACCAAACAGACCAGTCGCCCGGTCGCAGGGCGCAACTGGAAGGGGGTAGGTCATGAGACGAATGTTGGTGGTCGTCGTGCTGGGCTTGTTCGGGGCAGCTTCCGGAGCTTGCTCTTCGTCCGGTCCCTCCGCGCCCGTCGGCGCAGCCGACGTTCAAGGGTTGAGTGCGAGCGGCGGAGATAGCGCGCGTGACGGCGACATCGTGACCATCACGGGCACCCGCTCGCGAAGCGGCTGGTTCTCGGCCGAGCGCAAGCTCTCGCCGAGCGCGGTCGCGCAGACGGGCCTGACGCGGCAATGGGAGTCACCCGTGCTCGACTCGTTCACGGTGACGAATGCCGATGGCACGACCACCACCTATCCGCCGACGGCGTGGGCGTCGCCTCTGATCGTCAAGAACGTCGCGATGCCCGGTTTCGCCAAGAAGTTCACGGTGCTCGTCACCGCGACGGGAAACGGCTTCATCTATGCGATCAGCGCTCCGTCGGGGAACGACGCCGGCGCCGGCGCTCCCACGCCCGGCACCATTCTCTGGAGGACCCAGCTCACCACCCCCGCAATCGTCAGGGGCACCGGCAGCGCGGTCAAGCCGTTCTTTCCGATCGGCGTGCTCAGCACGCCGGTCATCGACGTCCACGGGAACGCGCCGCGAATTTACGTCACGTCCGCGGACGCGACGGCGGGCTGGCAGGTCTTCGCGGTCAGCCTGCTCGACGGCAGCATCCTCCCCGGTTGGCCGGTCACCATCAACGATGCAGTGCTGGAGCCGGTCAATCAGAACGGGCCCGGCAGCTTTACGTTCGACGACAAGGGCCGCGCCGTGCAGCGCAGCGCGCTCAACCTGAGCCCGGACAGAAAGCTCCTTTACGTCCCCTTCGCCGGACTGCGTGACCTCGCGGCCGGCTGGATGGTCACGGTCGACACGAACGCGGCGGCGGTCGTCAGCTCGTTCTCCGGCGCGGCGATGACCACGCAGATCGCGAACGCCGGCATGTGGGGCCAGTTCGGGGCGGCCGTCGACGACGACGGAACAATGTTCATGACCACCGGCAACAGCCCGGTCAACTTGGGCCCCACGCCCCACGTGTACGGCGAGTCGCTGCTCGCGTTCGCCCCCGGCAGCACCCTGGGCCTCACAGGAAGGTACACGCCGTTCAACTACTGCGACATGGAATTTCAGGACACCGACCTGAGCGGAGCGGCCCCCGTGCTCATCACACTGGATCCCGCGACGACCAGCACGCCCCGATTGGCGGTACTGGGCTCGAAGCAAGGCAACGTGTACCTGGTCGATCGGGCGCACTTATCGACGGCGGTCTCCGAGCGCCAGGGTTGCAGCGAAGATGCGACGACCGATCAGTCGCTGCTCGGGCCGGACCCGCAGGCGCAGTTCAACACGGTCGGCCCGCTGAACGTATTCGGCCCGTACCAGGCGTCGGCGACGAAGGTCATCTCGCGCATGCACACGACGCCCGCGTTCTTCACCGACGGGATCACCAACTTCGTCTACGTCACCGGGAACACGAAGGCACCCACTGGTCCCGGGGGAGCGCTCGTCGACGTGCCGCCGGACATCTTCCGCCTCAAGATCAACATCTTGCCCGGCCAGCCTGGCTACCTCACGGTGGACGCCCAGGAGAACACGCTCGCGCTCCTGAACCCGAGCTCGCCGGTCGTCACCAGCGACGGCGCGAGCAACCCGATGCTCTGGGTGATCGATGCCGAGGGCTCGCTGGCCGAAATGATCATCGACGGCGTCAACATCGCGCACCCGATCCTCTACGCCGTCGACGGGACGACGATGACTGTGCTGTGGCGTACCGGCGTCGACGAGCTCGGCCAGGGCGCGAAGTTCATCACGCCCACGGTCAACGACGGGCAGGTCTTCGTGGCGACCGACCGCGTCCTCGCCTACGGCCTGGCAGGCCAGTAGGATTCCGGCCGCGTCGTTCAGCCCGCCCATCGCCGTCGTCCCGAATCCTCCCGTTCCTCGAACGCGGGAAGATCTCCAACTAGACTCGCTGCCATCGTGCGCGCACCGACGGTCGCTCTCCTTGGAATTGCCGCCTGCGCAGGACGCGGGGCGGGGCCGGCGTCCGGCCCGACCCCGCCGTCGGCGGGTGGCACGAGCGCGCTCGTCCTCGAGTGGGAGGGGAGCTATCTCGACCCGACGACGAAAAAGCAGCCTGCGCAGATCGTCGTCGGCGGTGGCAAGGCCTGGCTGACGGGGCCGTTCGGTGCGCTGGCCTCCGCTTTCGAAGCAAAGGGAGACAAGGTGGCGCTGCCCGGAGCCGCCCTGATCCTGACGCGACGATCGGACGGGCCCGGTTGGCGGCTCGACAGGAGCGGGCCCCCGGTCGCGGACGGCGACGAAACGCCGCAGCTGCGGGGCACGCTCAATCAGATCGCGGATCCGTTCATCGGCCGGATCCTCCGCCGGCTGCGCGCGGGCGCGGTGTTCCACAAGATCGACCAAGAGGGGCACCCGACGCTCGATGTCCTCACGGTCTCCGAGGGGCTGCACGCGAAGCTCGAGCTCGCCGAACCGAAGCGACAGTGTTCGACGGGCGTGCTCCTCGCCGATCCCACCTGGAACGCGTCGCGCGTCCCGTCGTTCACGCCGGAGCAGCCGCCGGCGAACCAGGTCGGCGAGCGCATGTTCCTGTTCCTGGACCGCCGGGGCGATACCGACTGCACGCCGCTCGGTCCCGAGCGGACGACGAAGTTGGGCATGGGCGGCGGCGTGCGGCTGTTCGCGGACGCGGATGGCGCGCCGGTCGGCGCGCTGCTGATCGGGTACATGTACGCCGAGCTGTTCGTCGCCGACGGCCGGACGCGCGCTGAGGTCGAGCGGCTCCTGCCGGCGCTCCAAGAGGAGGTCTCGAAGGCGGCGGAGTGAACGCTGCTCTGCAGCCGCGCGCTCGGCGAGCCGTCGCCTTACACCGGCCAGAATCGGTGTTTACCTTTCGAGCGTCGTGGAAGCCCATCTGTTGCGAGGGGCGCGGTGAAGGTCGGGTGCATGCTGTGCGTCGCTTTGGCGGTGGGCGCGTGCCGTGCAGGCGCGCTCGATCCTTCGGCGAAGAACGCCGGAACGCGCCTGGGTGTCGACGGCGGCGGCGCGATCGGGGGTAGCGCATGCCCCGGCGCCTCCGCCGACGCCGGCTCGCCGTCCGAGATCGACGGCGGGGCGGGGGCGGGGGGCGCCCCGTCAACGACGACCGCCGCCTGCAGCCCGCCCGACGCGCAGGCGCCCCGTCTGTTGTCGCCGCTTTCGGGATCGACCGTCACGTCGGCCCGGCCGAGCTTGCGTTGGACGGGCGGGACCGGCCCCTACATCCTGCAGATCTGCGTCGACCGCGCCTGTGACGACGTCCGCGTCGTGGTGGACAGCGATGGCGCCGAGACGACGCTGCCCCAGGACCTGCGCCCAGGCTATTGGTTCTGGCGCGTGCGAGGTTCCGGCCCTGATTGGACGCCGTCGTGGGAGATGCGCGTCCGTCGCCGATTCCCGGGTTACGCGCCGGCTGCCAACTCGGCCGTCGGCGGGTTCAGCGACTACGACGGCGACGGCTATCCAGACGCTGCCGCTCTCGGCGCGGCGCCGATGGCTTATCTCGGCGGTCCGCGCGGCCTCTCCCCGAGCCGGGTGCTGCCGACCGACCCGAACGGCGGTCTCGGCACATTGCTGATGGAGCCGCAGGTGGACGTCACGGGCGACGGGCTCACCGACCTCGGCAGTGAAGAACAGATCGGCCTCGGTGACTTCGACGGTGACGGGTTCGGCGACCTCGTCGTGCAGTCCCGCTACGGCGCCGCCATGATCCACGGCTGCGCGTCCATGCCGCCCGACAGCTTCGCTTGCGGCGCGTGCCAGCTTCAGCAGGTCGCGACGGGCGACTTCGACGGCGACGGGCGGACCGACGTCATCTACGCCGACAACTCTCGCATCACCCTCTACATGGGCAACCCGAACAAGCCGACGCCGATCGCGATTCCGGGGACGAGCGGGCTGTGGGTGGTCGACTTCAACTACGACGGCTACTCGGATCTGGTCATCGACGACCAATCGCCGGCGGGCACGCTGCGCGCCTATGAAGGCGGGCCGGGCGGGCTGTCGTCGACGTTGTCGACCGCCGCGCAACCGACGGTGTTCGTCCTGGTGGGCGACTTCGACGGCGACGGGTACTGGGACACGATCGGCCCGGACTGTCGGAACGGCTGCTCGGTCGCCTATGGCGGGCCGGGCGGCTGGGGCGCGCCGGCGACACGGACGACGCCCCTCGACGTGTCGATTATCGTCGTCGGCCCGGGCTACACCCCGGACGCGATCGTGGTCGATCTGAACCGCGACGGCTACGACGATCTCCTGGTCTCGAAGCCGGGAGGCACCGCGATTTCGTGGTACGCCGGCTCGCCGGACGGCCTGTCCGCGGCGGCAGACGTCATCCTGAGTCCGTAGCGCCAGGGGATTTCCCGCGCACCCTTGCAGAGGCCCGCCTCGTCGACTATCGTCGCCGGCGCAATTCTGGAGAGGTGGCCGAGAGGCCGAAGGCGGCGGTTTGCTAAACCGTTATACGGCCCAAAAGCTGTATCGAGGGTTCGAATCCCTCCCTCTCCGCAACTTCCCAGAACAGTTGGCGGCCTCGGCTCTTGACGGGCGCCCGGTGCCACGGCATACGTGTCCTTCACTTTTCACGAGCGGCTGTAGCTCATCTGGATAGAGCACCGGCCTACGAAGCCGGGGGTAGCAAGTTCGAATCTTGCCAGCCGCGCATTGAATAAGTCGCGCCCTCCGCTTCGTCCTGGCGGCGTGGTCCGGTTCATCCTCACCGTCCTTTTGGCGACCGCCGCGAGCTGCGTCGCGCGGCCGCTCCCCTACGCAGGCGGCGGAGACGCCGCGATCTCTCGCGGCGACGCCCTTGCCGACGACGGCGCACCCGCGGCCTGCACCCCGGCCAACCCGACCGGCGCGTTCGCGCTCTGTGGCGTGGTGGCCGGGAAGCCGGTGCGGTACGCCCCGCCGTACCTGGCCTACGACGCGCGCGGATTGTCGGAGGTGGACTTCGAAGTGCTGCTCTACGACGGCGTTTGGATGGAGGTCTGGGGCCTCGGGGCCTGGAGGGACCACGATCCGCATCAGGTCTCGGGCTGGCTGCTCCGGCCTCCTGCCGACTGGGCGGGTCGCGGAGCCTGGATCTGCGGGCGCGAGGGAACGATCACGCACAATGCCGACGACTCGATCGACGGCAATCTGGGGCAGCTGGCGATCCTGCCCGCGTGCGACAGCTCGGGCGGCCCGCAGTCTCTTCACGTCGAAGTGACCGCCGGCGTCTACTCGCTGCTGTCCGGCGGGCAATGCCAGCTCGCCTTCTTGAACAACGGCACGAGCTTCGAGATTCTCACGCCGTCGTGCCCGCACGTCGGCGTTCCGCTGGCGCTCGATGGCCTGCGCCTGGTCAACCGAGGCACCCGAGGAATGACGTCGGACGCCACGGCGTGCATCGGGGCGGGCGCGACGGTGACGTCGGTCCCCGACGTCGACGCCTCCTCGGTCGAGCACCTCGTCATCGACATCCCGTCGATGTCCGCGCTCGAGCCGTGCGCCCCGGCGACGAGCGGCGGCCTTCTCATGCACGTCGCGCCGCTCGTCCCGGCGGACGCCGGCCCCTGATCGGGCCCACATCGGCCCAAGGTGGGCTCAGGGCGGGCGCGGGAGCGCCGATGATCGCGGCATGACCTCGGCTTCGCGTATGGCGGCGGTTGTCACTATCCTGGCGCTGGCCGGCGCACCTGGATGCGGCCTGATCGCCTTCGACGTCAGCCAGGACATCCCCCAGCAGACCGTGCCGGGAAGCCCGCTGGGGGCGCTGTTGCCGGCGTCGCTGTTCGCGATCCCGATGAATGTCGACATCCAGTCGGCGACCGCCGCGCAGGGGACCGGGCCGGCCCATTCGGCGACGCTGAAGTCGATCTCCCTGTCCATCATGTCGCCGAGCGGCGCGACGTGGGACTTCGTCAGCTCGATCTCGATCAGCATCTCGTCGAACGGGAACGCCAATCTGCCCACCGTCGAGATCGCGAAGCTGCAGCCGGTGCCGGGCACGGCGACGATCACGATCCCGCCGACCTCGAACGTCGATCTCCTGCCTTATATCAACGCCGGCGCGACCATCACGGCCACCGCGTCGGGGCACATGCCTTCGTCGGATACGACGTTCGCCGGCACGGTCGTCGTGACCGTCCACGTCTGAGCGGGCCGGCTACGCCTGCGGGCGCCGGGCCACGCGATACAGGATGCCGGTCATGGTCGCGAAGAAGGCCAGGCCGACCAGCTGGTAGACGCCCGGGCCGAGCATGTGTGTCAGCGGCCCCTCCAGCGATACCAACGTGAGGACCCGGCGCGGGGCGTTGAACGCCTTCAGGATCGCGATGAAGACACCCGCGACAGCGCCGCCCGCGACCAGGCCGGTCGCGAACAGGTTCCCGGGGCCGAGCTCGGCGTCGGCGTGCGATTGCGCCACCCCGGCCTTCGCGCGCGCGCGCTCGGCGAAGGCGCGCACGACGCCGCCGACGAAGATCGGCGTGGTCGTCGACAGCGGCAGATAGGCGCCGACCGCGAACGACAGCGAGCCGACGCCGCAAAGCTCGACGGTCGCCGCCAGGGCAACGCCCACCATCACGAACTGCCAGTCGAGGTTGTGCGCGAGAAGACCTTTGATCAGCGTCGCCATCAGCGTCGCCTGGGGCGCCGAATAGGTGTCGCTGCCGATCATGTGTACGCCCGCCGGGCCGGAGTGATCGATGAGGCGGATCGTCAGGCCGACGACGATCGTCGAGGTAACGACGCCGATCATCAGGCCGATCTGCTGCGCGCGCGGGGTCGCGCCGACGAGGAAGCCGGTCTTGAGGTCCTGCGACGTCGCACCGGCGTTGGCCGCGGCGATGCAGACCAGCGCGCCCACGCAAAGCGCCATCGGCTGATAGATGTCGCCCGTCCAGCCGAGGCCTACGAACACCAGGCAGGTCGCCATCAGCGTCGCGATCGTCATGCCAGAGATCGGGTTCGACGACGAGCCGATGAGGCCGACGATGCGGCTCGCGACCGTGACGAAGAAGAAGCCGAAGATGACGACGAGCAGGCCGAGCAGCAGCTTGCTGCCGATGCCGGCGCCCGGTACGAACGGGAGCACCGCGATCACCAGCACCAGCACGGCCGAGCCGAGCAGCACGACGGTGATCGGCAGGTCGCGCTCGGTGCGCACGACCTCGGCGCCGCCGCCCTTGCGCCGGCGCAGCGACGCGACGCTCTCCCTGAACGACGAGACGATCGTCGGCAGCGTCTTGAGAAGTGTGATGAAGCCGCCCGCCGCGACCGCGCCCGCCCCGATCTGGCGCACGTACGCCCGGTAGACCGCTCCGGCCGCGCTCGCGAACGTGTGCGTGATGGGATTCCAATCACCCGGTCCGCCCGGCGTTCCTACGCTCGCCAGGTAGCCGAGCTTCACGAGCTGGGCAGCGATTCGATCGGGCGGCGTCAGAACGGTAATGAGCGGGATAAAGCCGACCCAGGCCAGAACGCCGCCCGCGACCAGGATGCCCGCGATGCGCGGGCCGATGATGTAGCCGACGCCCAGGTATTCGGGCGTGACGTCGCCGCTGATGACCGCCGCCGGAAGGTAGCGGTTGGTCGCCTTGAAGACGAGCGCGGGCGTCTCGGCGATGACGCTCAAGATTCGCTGCAGAAACGCGTACGCCGCCGCGACGCCCAGGCCCATGTACGCGGTGCGCGCGAGGTTGCCGCCCTTCTCGCCGGCGATCAGCACGGACGCGCAGGCCGTTCCTTCGGGGTAGGGGAGGTTGGCGTGCTCGTGAACGATCAGCGACCGCCGCAGCGGGATCATCATCAGGACGCCCAGCACGCCGCCGACCATGGCCAGGGTCAGGATCGTCCAGTACGAGAAGTACGGCTCGCCGACGCCGGGACCGCCCGCGTTCGAACCGAGGAACAGGAAGCCGGGGAGGGTGAACACCACGCCGGCGGCGATCGATTCGCCGGCCGACCCGATCGTCTGGACGATGTTGTTCTCGAGGATCGTCGACGAGCCGAGCTTCTTGAACACGGAGATCGCCAGCACCGAGATCGGGATCGACGCGGACACGGTCAGGCCGGCCTTCAGCGCCAGGTAGACGGTCGCCGCGCCGAAGATGACGCCGAACACCATCCCGAGCGCGATCGCTTTTGGCGAGAGCTCGGCGAGCGTCGTCTGCGGCGGCACGTACGGCTCGGGCGCGGCGGCGGCCCCGTCGGTCGGCCCGCCCGGCTCGCGCGCGTCGCTCAAAACAGATCCCCCCAGCGGCACAGGCGGATGCCGCGCTGCCCGAGCGCGCGACGCACCTTGGACGAGAGCAGCGCGGCCAGCTCGCCGGTGTGGTCGTACCCGGGCGACTGCTCTTCGCCCGGATGGCAGATCAGCTCGTGCGTGCCTGGCCCGAGGCGCCCGATGATCTCGAGGACGCGGATCTCGTCGAGGCGCCCCGACTCGACGTAGCCCCAGCTCTGCGCGCTGTGACGCCGGACGCCCAGCTGCCGCCGCGTCAGCCAGTTGAGGCCGGTCAGGACGCCCGCCTTGAGCCCGCGCCGCGGGTCGGTCACCCACGACAGCGTCGGCGATTCGATCTCGCTGCGGATGGCGCCGATGTCGTACCGCCGCGCGATCGCCTCGACCGTTCGGCCCACCACCGGCAGGAAGCCGACGTGGTGGTGCGTGTCCAGGTGGTCGATCTTGATGCCGGCCGCGCGGATGCGCTGGACCTGGGCCTCGAACTCGCGCTCGACGTCGCCCGCGTCGATCTTTCGCTTCGTCCAGGCGGCGATGAACTCGGCGCCGCGCGACATGAACCGCCCGGCCGGGGTCAGCAGCGACGGCACCTGGGCGGGGTCCGCCACCGGGCCGCCCTCGACCAGCGCCAGGTGCACGCCGACGCCCAGACCGGGCGCCTCGGACAGCAGCGCGCGCGCCGCCTCCAGGTCGGCGCAGTTGCCCAGCAGCGACGCGCTGGTGACGATCCCCTCCCGGTGCGCCCGCACGATGCCGCGCGAGATCGCGGCCGACATCCCGAAGTCATCGGCGTTGACGACCAGACGAATTTCCCCAGAGCTGGTTTCCATGCGGTCCAATGCGCTGCGCATCATGCCCCAGATCGGCGCCGGCGACAGGCCGGGATCCGGCCTGGAATTGACCCCCTAGGGCGATGATGATAATTCTGTCGTTCGATGGCCAAACGCATCTTGATCGCCGACGACAGCGTGACGATCCAGAAAGCTTTCGCCATGACGTTCGCGGGCGCGGACGACGTCACCGTCTCCGGGGCCCGGACCGCGGACGAGGGCCTGTCGCTGGCCCAGCGGACGCATCCCGATCTCGTCATCGCCGACGGTGTGATGCCGGGGCGGTCGGGGTACGACCTGTGCGCCTCGATCAAGGCCGATCCGACCCTGCGGGCGGTGCCGGTCCTGATCCTGGCTTCCACCCAGCAGCCCTACGACGACGCCCGCGGTCAGAAGGCTGGCGCGGACGGCCAGCTCACCAAGCCGTGGGAGACGAACGCGATGATGGACCGCGTTCGCGACATCCTGCGCCGGGGCGCTGGCGCGGCGGCGGGGCCTCAGCCGGCGGCCGCTCCGGCGGCGCCCGCGCCCGCGCACCGGTCGGCCGCGTCGCTGCCGACGGCGGCGATCGACGACGACGAGTACGGCGAGATCAGCATCGACACAGGGCGTGACAGCATCCCGACGATCCCGCGCGCCGCGACGGCGGCGCCCGCCCCGGCCCCGTCGTCGGGGGGACGTATCTCGAGCCCGTCCATGCCGGCGATGCCTGCGGCTCCGGCCGCCCACGCGCCCCCGCCGGCGCCTCCGCCGGCGGCTCATCCGCATCCGCCCGCGTCGGCTGGATCGTCGCCCGGCATGCGCCCGTCGCTGATCCCGGGCATGAGACCGGGGGCGATGCCGCCGGCCCGCCCCGGCACCGTTCCGGCCCGGCCGACCGGGCCCGTTCCCACGGGCGCGCCGCCGCGGCCGATGGCTCAGCCGATCGGTCGGACGCTGATGGGCGTGCCGGCCGCGAACATTCCCATTCCGGGCGTCATGCGCCCGAGCATCCCGAGCATGCCGGCCGTCGGGTCGGCTCCGCCGCCCGCGCCGCCGCCGCGCCACGCGACTGGCGCCGCCGCGCCGATGGACGCCCGGGCCCGCATCGCCACGCCGCCGCCCCGGCAGCGCATCGCGACGCCGCCGCCTCCGGCGCGCCCGTCGATCAGCCCCGCAGCGCACGCTTCGGTGGCGGCGTCGGTCGAGCAGAAGCTGGCCGCCATCTCCGCGAAGGGGCCGGAATACGAGGCGATCGCCAAGCTGTCGCGCGAGATCATCGAGCAGGTGGTGTGGGAGGTCGTGCCCGAGCTGGCGGAGGCGATTATCCGCGAGCACGTGAAGGCGAAGGGGATCTAGCAGCGCCCTTCTCCCTCTCCCGCTTGCGGGAGAGGGTTGGGGAGAGGGCAAGCCTTGCGGGCGGGCGAGGTTCGCAGCGCCGCTATTCCCCTTCGGGCGCGAACTCGGCCTCGGTCTCGCTCTCCGTTTCGCTTTCCGGGGAGGCGCCCGGGCAGACGATGGCGTCGAAGCCGACGAGCGCCGCGCCGGCCCGCGGCTTGAGCACGGTGTCCGTCTTGGTCGCGACCTCGAGCAGGTGGATGCGCGACTGCTTTCCGGCGCCAGCCTGATAGATCAGCCGATCGTCGTCAGCCCAGTCGAGGCGGAACGCCGACGGAGCGGTGGCGATGCGCGCCGCGGTCTTCTTGCCGCGCTCCCACAGGTAGAGCTCGTTCTTGGCGGCCTTGCCGCCCCCCGCCTGACACATGTCGAAGGCGCCCGCGTACGCGAGCCGGTGCCCGCCGGGCGCGAAGCGCACCGTGTCCGGATCCAGCACCCGCGTCGCGCGCAACGTCCGATCCTCGTCGGCGACCTGCACGCTCTTCTTGTCGTCGCTCAGGCTCACCTGATCGGCGGTCACCGCGCTGGTGGTCGTCACCGCATAGGGCGTCGCGGTCGTCCGGTTGTTCGGTCCGATCCCCGAAACGCTGACGGTCACCACGGCAGTGCGCGTCGCGTCCAGGGCGTAGCTGGTCTCGTCGCCGGTCGGGCCGCGCACGATCCAGATCGGGTCGCCCTGGCCGGACCAGCCGATGACGACCGCCGCGGCGTGCAGTCCCGCCGGACCGAGGCGGAGCGGCCCGATCGTCTCCAGCGTCGCGAGATCGATCGCGCCCACGCTCGGCTCGAAGAATTGCGGGGCGGGCCCGGCGGCGTCCGAGACGCCGCCGACGAGCAGGAAGGAGATCATCTTCTTCTCGGGCGCGACCGAAAAGGCATAGACGCGGCCTTCCGTCTCGGTCAGCCGGCGGTACCGCTTCGAGCCGAGGTCGATCTGGTACAGCTCCTGATTGAGGTCGATCTTGACGCCGCCTGCGTTGGGAGTTCCCGACGCCGCTGGCTTGATGACGACGTCACGGCCGCGCGCGACGAAGAACAGTCCCTTGCCGAGATTGGCCGCGAAGGCGGTCCGGATGCTCGATTCGTAGGCTTTGATCTGGGCCCACTCGGGGCCACCGCGCAGCATCGCCAGCTCCCGCGGCTTGTCCAGCCGGCCCGCGTAGCCGACGAAGTCGCGGCCGAGCAGCTCTTTCCAGAGTCCGGGCACGTCGGCGGCGTGCCCGCCGAGCGCGGCGGCCTTCAGTTCTTGCAAGCGGGCAGGCGAATAGTCGGGGGCCGCGCTGACGACGGCGGCGAACGCGGTGCGCGCCTCGTCGTACTTCTTGGCCTGCATCGCCTTGTAGGCGGCCTTGAGCGACTTCGCGGCGTCGCCCGACAGGCGGGCGAACGGATCTTCCATGCCGATCACCGACGGCGGCGGACCGGCGTTCGCCGCGGGCGCCGCAACAGCGGGCGCGGGCGCGGGCGGCGGCGCCGCCTCCTTCTTGTTGCAGCCCGCGGCCACCGCGAGCGCGAGAACCGACAACGTCGCAAACTTTCTCGTCGCCATGTCATCCTGCTTATCGCGATCGATGATGCCGTTCAACGGCGAACTCGCGCCGCGCGCCGACACGCGCCCATTAAATAGATCGTAGAGATCTTTCTACAGCGACGCGCGCGCGATCTCGGTCAGCTCATCGTCGGTGAGCGCGATCGGGTTGCCCTTCATGCTGCTGGCGGCGCGCGCCTTCGCGCAGAGCTCCGGGATCCGATCGGCCGTCAGCCCGTAGCGCGCGAGGCCGGGGACCTCGAGCGCGCGGCACAGTGTCGCGACCCACTCGATGCCGTCGTCGATCGAGGCGTCATCGCGTCCGGTCAGCATCACAGCGAGCTCGCGAAAGCGGGCGTGCGCGATCCCGCCTGGCGCCCGCGACACGACCGCGTGCGCGTTCACGCGCAGCGCCGCCGGCAAGAGCGCGGCGCACACCGCCCCGTGCGGCGCCGCGAACATTCCCCCGAGCGGCGCCGCGAAACCGTGCACGGCGCCGAGGCCGGCGTTGGCGAGGCACAGACCGCCCAGCAAGCTGGCCTGCGCCAGCGCCTGCCGATCGTCGGGGTCGATCAGCTTGCCCGCGCGGGTGGCGGCGTGGGCGCGCGGTAGCGCCGCAGCCGAGCGGCGAATCCCCTCGCGCGCGAGCGGGTCGGTGGCCGGGGTGGCGCGGATCGAGAGGAACGGCTCGATCACCTGCGACAGCGCATCGACACCGCTCGACGCGAGCACGGCGGGCGGCAGGCCGGCGAGCAGATCCGGATCGATCAGCGCGGCGCGGGCCAGCATGAGCGGGCTGCGCAGGCTCGCTTTCACGCCGTGCTCGGGCGACGCGAGCACAGCGTTCTTGGTCACCTCCGAGCCGGTGCCAGCCGTCGTCGGGACGGCGACGAACGGCAGCGACGGGCGCGTCAGGGGCTTCCCGCGACCGACGACCTCCAGGTAGTCGAGCGGGTCGCCGCCGTTCGCGACCAGCGCCGCGATCGCCTTGGCGGCGTCGAGCGCGCTGCCCCCGCCGAATCCGATCACGAGATCGCAGCCCGCGGAAAGCGCCGCCGCCGTGCCCGCGCGGGCGACGTCGACGGTCGGCTCGCCCTCGACGGCAAAACGCGTCCAGCGGACACCGGCGTCGGCCAGCAGCTCGCCGGCGCGCGCGTGGCGGTTCGAATGTCCGGTGACCAGCAGCGCGTGCCTGCCCAGGCCGCTCGCGATCATTCCCAGCTGGTCCAGCACGCCGGGGCCGGTCTCGATGCGCGCGGGGGCTTCGAGTCCCGACGCCGCGGCGGCGCTCATGGCTACCAACCGGCGTCTTCGGGCGCGGCGTTCACGTACTTCACCGCCGTGCGCGGCTCGGCCATCAGATCGGCGACCGCGTCGCGCCAGCGCGCGTAGTGCGCGGTCGCCTTGTGGGCGGCGGGCGCGTCCGCGGTCCGGTAGACCTCGACCAGCACGAAGCGCGTCGGATCCTCGGTTGACTGCACGACGTCGAAGCGCGCGACGCCCGGCTCGCGCAGGCTGGCGCGCGAGTTCTCGATGGACGCGGCCCGGAACGCCTCGACGGCGTCCGGCTTCACGTGCGCGTGAACGTGAACGATAATCAGAGACATGACTGAAGGAGCTTAGGCATGGACCGTCTCGTAACAACAGCGATAAAGCGCGCCGGAATTCTGCTGGTCGCGGCTGTCGCTGGTTGCGGCGGGTCGCTGCCGGGCAAGGGCGGCTCCGATGCGTCCGGCGGCGCCGGAGGAGCGCCGGCCGCGTGTTGCCCGGGCGGGGGGCAGATCGCGGCCACCGTCGTGCACGCACGCGCCTTCACGGCGTACGAAGGACGGGCCGTCACGGCTGTCTTCCTCGACGGGACGCACGTGGCCGCGACGCAAGCGACGTCCGTCAGCGGCGGAGCGTTCGATCTCCAATTCCCGGCCGACGGGGCCTGCGCGGACGGCGGGTCGGTCAGCGGCGCGGGCGCCCTCTACATCGACGCCGACGGCGACGGCGTGTGCAATCCCGCCAGCGATTACCTCTACGTCTGGCCGGCGTTCGGCACCGCCGGCACCTGCGGGACGATCGACCTGTCGCCGCAATCCATCAACTGCGGGGGCGGAACGGACAACCCCTACTTCATGCTTTACGAAGCGGCCCAGGCCGTCTGTCCCGCGACCGGCGAGTGTCTCACCTGCCCGCGATCTTCTCCGGACGCCGGCACCACGTCGACTTGCCTGGTCTGAGAGCCGTCAGGCCTTCTCGTTGCCCGCGTAGATTGCCAGACACGTCACGTTGTCGTCGCCGCCGCGCTCGTTGGCGAGGTCGATGAACACCGTCGGCACGTCGCGGTAGCAGTGGCCCGTGAGTACCTGCGCCAGCTCCTCGACGGTCAGGTAGTTCGAAAGGCCGTCGGAGCAGAGCACGAAGCAGTCGCCCGCCTGCACGGACAGCCCCTGAAGGTCGGGCTCGACGCTCGGCTCGAACCCGACCGACCGCGTGATGATGTTGCGGAAGCGGGACTCCTTCGCCTCCTCCGGCGAGATCAGGCCGGCGCGCACCTGCTCCTGGATCCAGGAGTGATCCTCGCTGAGCTGGCGGGCGCGCCCGTCGCGGTAGAGGTAGGCGCGCGAATCGCCGACGTGGGCCACGTGCACGTAGCCTCCGTAAAACAGCAGGGTCGTCAGCGTCGTCCCCATCCCGGCCAGCTCGGGGTTGGCCAGCGCGGCCTCGTAGATGTGCCGGTCGGCCTCGACGACCGCCTTGCGCAGCAGCGCCGCGATCGGATGCGGCGCGCCTGGCGGTGCGTCGGCCGGGCGGACGTCGAACAGGCCAGCCTTGCGCACGTCGGCGATCTCGCGTTCGAGGATCTCGACCGCCATCCGGCTGGCGCGTTCACCACCCAGGTGGCCGCCCATGCCGTCCGCGACGGCGTAGAGCGCCAGCTCGTTGTTGCACAGAAAACTGTCCTCGTTGTGGTTGCGCTTGCGTCCGACGTCGCTTGCACCCCAGCCGATGATTCGCATTCTGGGCGACCCCGCCGTTTATTTTACGCCCGGGGATGGCGGCGCGGCAGCCGGGGGTGGGGGCGTGACCGGCGCCGGCGCCGGCGCGGTGGGTTTCGGCGCGGGGGGCGGGGGCGCCGGCGCGGCAGGCTTCGGCGCTGGAGCTGGCGCTGGCGTCGCGGGCGGGGCCGGCGCGACCGGCGGGGCAGGGGCGGCGGGCGCGGCCGCCGGAGCAGCCGGGGCGCCGGCAGGCGCAGCCGGGGCGCCAGCAGGCGCCGGGGTCTTGTCGATCAGGAACTCGACGCGCGAGGGTCCGGCGCCCGCGCCGACCGGAATCAGACGGCCGGCGTCCACGCCCTTGCTGACCAGGAAGTCGCGCACCACCTCTGCGCGCCGCTGTGTCTCCGTCTGCGGAACGCCCTCGGCGTGCACCTCGATCCGGACCTTCGCGATCTCGGGGTGCCCCTTCATGATCAGCGCGACCAGGTTCACGAACTTCTGCGAGCTGTCCCTGACCTGCTGCTTGCCGCCCTTGCTGACGAAGCCGACGCGCTCGTCGAGCTCGATCCGATCGGCGGCGAGGCGCGCGACCTCGGGGCCCGGATCGGGGCAGCCGTCGTCGTCCTTGTAACCGTTCAGCGTCTCCGGCTGATTCGGGCAGTGGTCGACCGCGTCCGGGAAGCCGTCCTTGTCGTTGTCCGGATCGGGGCAACCATCTTCGTCCTCGAACCCGTCCGGATCCTCGGCGGCGTTCGGGCAGTTGTCGAACTGATCGGGGATGCCGTCGGCATCGTTGTCCGGATCGGGGCAACCGTCGTCGTCCTCGAACCCGTCCTTGTCCTCGGGCTCGTCGGGGCACTTGTCGACCGCGTCGGGCACGCCGTCGCCGTCGCTGTCCTCGGTGGTGGAGGGGCAGCCGTCGTTCGGCTTCTTGCCCTTGTGGTCCTCCGCGGCGTTCGGGCAGGCGTCGTTGATGTCGGGGATGCCGTCCTTGTCGTTATCCGGCTCGGGGCAGCCGTCGTCGTCCTCGAACTGGTCGACGTCCTCGGGCTCGTTCGGGCACTTGTCCTTGACGTCGGGGATGCCGTCGTTGTCGTTGTCCGGATCGGGGCAACCGTCCGCGTCCTGGAAGCCGTCGCGATCCTCGGGCTCGTCGGGGCACTTGTCGTTGACGTCGTAGACGCCGTCATGGTCGCGGTCGCGGAAGTCGGGCGTGAACGCCGCCATCGCGAATAGCCGCAGATCGGGCGCGCCGATGCCGTTGCCGAACCCGCGCCCGCCGCCGGCCGTGACCGACCACATCCCGTTGATGTTGTAGCGGGCGGCGAGGTCGGACTCGAACGGGTTCGCGTCCGAGTAGAAGCTGGTGAACTGATTGAGGCCGCTGCGCCCGAAGACCTCCAGGATCAGGTCGACCCGGCGTTCGACCGGGTAGGCGGCGGCGGCGCCGTACAGCAGCTGCTGGCCCACCTCGGCGGCGAAATTCTGGGAGGGATCACGCAGAAGGATGCCGACGTTCACGGCCGCGCGCACCTTGCCGAAGTCGGCCGCGCCGATCGCCTTGATGCGGCCGGTGACGGTCTTGTCCGAAAGGTACGGCCGGCTGGCGGACTTGCCGGTCGGCAGCGACAGCCCGCCCACGACGGCGATCGTGTACTCGTCGTCCTCGCCCAGCGTGGCGATCAGCGCCTTCCCCTCGACGCGCAGGTTGCCGATCCCGGTTTCGGTGAGGCGGGAGCCGGTCGGCACGCCGGACGCATCGATCTCGTCGCCGGCCAGGTACAGCGTGAACGGCAGCGCCAGCCCCGCCTGGAAGCGGCCGAACAGCCCCATCGACGCCGACAGCTCGCTGGTGCACTGCGA
>Ga0209465_10000562_pt1 | contig 17110 bp, 13 predicted proteins | sample PanSoiPlot1MoBio_FD_188321 | JGI IMG/M metagenome (GOLD analysis project Ga0209465, IMG submission 188321) | Tropical forest soil microbial communities from Panama analyzed to predict greenhouse gas emissions - Panama Soil Plot 1 MoBio (SPAdes)... | ecosystem: Environmental > Terrestrial > Soil...
TGACCTCAGTCACCATTTCGCTACTGGGCTTGAGCGCCACCTTGCCGCTGTCGACGCTCGTGATTCTCGTATATGTGCTGGGGATGATAACCGGGAGCGCCCTGTTTGGCCTGGTTCGGAGTTGGATCCGCGGAGCCAGGCGGCCGCGTTGATCCCGGATTACGCAGCTAACGCTACGACTACGCTGAGTGGGGCGTGAGCCTGGAGTAGGTAGCGAAGGCACAGACGCGTGCGGTCAAAATTCTTTCGGTCGTCAGGCTGGCCGTTTACGCCGATTGCGGAGACCAGATCACTGCCCGACAGCGATTATTCGCGGTTGGAGAGCGCCGCGATGGAGCAGGCGAAAAAACGAAAGGACTGAAATATGAAAAAACACGCAAGCACGTCTTCTCGTGAACCTGGTCATTCGCCTGACTTTGTCAAAGTCGCGCTAATCGTCTTCTTAACAATCTTGGCGGTGATTATCGTCACGAGGTTTATCGTTGGTGTTAAATTGACTGTACTTGGTTTATAGCGTCGAGGGAGGAAACTCTCTGTCCCTCGGCGCTCTTTCGTCCGCGCCTGCTGAGTGCACGAACAATTTTTTGTTCTTCCTCTCGGTGCCAGAGTTCCCAGCTTTTCAAAGTCATCTCCTTTCCGACTACCGCCTATTTGGAGTAAAAAGCCGTATCGCCTCGAGCGGTAAGCCGAGGATCCGCGCCGGAATGTTCAAAAGCTTGGCGCCAACATCTGCTGGCGACAGATATGTAATAGTGGGATTGTCAAGAGGGCCGACCACCCGCACCGGAATTCCCAGTATGGAACCGCCGATGCCGAAGATAGAACCGACGAGGGGTATGCGTCTGGTGATTCTATTGCCCGGCAGCCGCAGTGTAACCAGACCTTTGGCATCGATTTGTTGATGCTCCAAATCAATCTTTCCCTCGCCGCTAACAATAAAGAGCGAAGACTGGATAACCAGCTGATCATTGACCAGTGTCATACCCTGGACCGTTCCTTGAAACCTGATCGACCGGAACGGAAATGCTTCTCTATTCAGATCGGGAAAATCCAGGTTGAAGTCACCCTTCTCATTCAAGTAATTGAAGGTGCTCTTTAGGACGGTGTCCACGTTCGGCGAGGGTTGAAATTGGCCGTCCTGGGCGCTGAAATCGAATTGGCCTCGCAGGCTCTGCAATACTCTCTCCGGAGCTCCCTGGCCAGTGACTTGACCATTCAAGGAATAACTGCCGGTTAACGCGTGCCGGTTGTCCGTTAGACAAAGGCTAGTAGACTCCAGTTGACCGTTCGCTACAGAAAACGACAAATCGGGGCCAATCTCTCTACCTGTAAAATCGACTCTCCCAACCGTACTGACACCACACACGTCTCCGCGTTCTATTTCCGCTCTAATTCCATTCGGGGAGAGCGAAGCCGTAGCTTGAAATGGCGTCCAGCTAAATCCAGCAAAAGTGAAATCATCCGCCTTGAGCCGGACGGTGCCCTCCAGGGGCGGGAGCGCTATCCCTAAAATCCCTTCATTGCTTTGGCGATTATTTCCACTCTGAACGATCTCACTCAGTTCCTCCCACACCACTTGATCGGCCGAAATGTCTAAATCGAACTGCAGCGCCTTTGCTGCTGCGAGTAGCTTTCCCATAAGCGACAGTTGGCTTTTTCGCCAGCCAAGATTCGCGGATCGAGATCATCGATTTGGCGCGCAAAACACCGGACAATTTTGCTTGTGTGATTGATTTACGCCTATTGTACCAAAGTACAATAGACAGCTTTTCAATTTGCCGCTAAGTTCAAACCCAAAAACAAAAAGCAGGAGTTATCATCATCACAATTCTATCAAAACAAACATGGACGCTGACAAAATTTGTTTCGCTGCTGCTCGGCCTCATTTTGGCGCTCTGGGCGAAGCCCTCATGGTCGCAGACTGTTCTTTCGCAACAACAGGCCGGAAATGTTCTGGCAATCGAGAAGGTAGCGGTCCAGGACTGGAAGGTCACCGGAGAAATTCGCAATCAGTCGGAGAACACCGTCCGTGATACGCAGCTTTTCATTTTAGACCCGCTTTCTCTCAGGCCATTAGCAGCAACTCTAATTGCCAAGTCCTGTTCTAGTGGAGAAAGGACTCAGAGGTATGAATCGTGTCGCCGTTGATTTGACATTTGATTTGCGCTCCCGGACCTGCGGCGAATAGACCACAGCACATCTACGGAGAACGCATGGAAGCGGCTAAAGTCCCCGTTGACCTCCTGCACTGGGTGTTAGCGATACTGCCGATCGTTGCACTGCTTGTCTTTCTTGTTCCACTACGCTGGCGCGCCCCGGAAGCCGGGCCGATGGCGATGTTTACTGCGGCAATCGTCGCACTCATCGCATTCCGCACGCCGTGGAAGACCCTGGCGGTTGCCAGCGGCAAAGGCGTGTGGGATGCCATCTTCATTCTGTATGTGATTTGGCCAGCGCTGCTCCTGTACCAGATCACCAAGCAGGCCGGCGCCTACGACGCCCTGCGCCAAGGCATCGCCAAATTCAGCCGCAACGATCTGTTCATCATTCTGGCGCTGGCTTGGGTGTTTGCCTCGTTCCTGCAGGGTATTGCAGGCTTCGGCGCCCCCGTCGCTGTGGTTGTGCCACTGCTTGTCGCCATGGGCGTCAGACCGGTCTATGCCGTAGCCATGGGCGTTCTCGCACACGCCTGGGCGAGGTTCTTCGGCACCCTTGGGGTCGGATGGTTGGCACTGCTGCGAGTCGCCAATGTGGAAAATGTCACCAGGGCCGCCTATGAGTCGGCGCTGCTGATCCTCATACCGACCTATCTGGGCGGTCTCCTTATCCTGTGGGTTTACGGCAGGATGCCGGCAGTACGCCACGCGTGGCCCCTCGTGCTGATCCTTGGCACCATCCTGGGTATCGGACAGCTACTGGCCGCTTTGGTCAGCCCTGAGCTGTCGACCTTCCTGGCTGCGGCCGTCGCGCTTCTGGCCCTGTATCCATTGTCGCGTTGGAAGCGCTACGGCGAGCCGGTTCAGGGCATCCCCAACCGGCCGGCCATGGTGGAAAGGCAAATGAGCGAACAGAGTGAGGCGGCACCGGTCATGAGCCTCTCGATGTCGTTCCTGCCCTACGTTGTGCTGACGGCCGTGACCCTCGGTGTCCTGCTGATTCCGTCGATCAACGAATTGATGCGCCGCCTTCAGGTCGGGCTGCCGTTCCCCGCCGTTGAAACCGGCTTTGGCGTCCGGAATGCCGCGGTCGCACGCTATGCGCCCATTACGGTCTTTACGCATCCCGGGATGATGGTGCTGATCACCTCCGTGATCGTCTGGCTTGTGTACAGCGCGGGCGGTTACTATCGCGCCTGGGCAGAGCGCCACAAGCCGGAGAGCATCTGGTCTGCACTGCTCATCGATGCCGTGCCGGCTTCGGTCCCGGTGATCGCGTTCCTGGTGACGAGCCGCATCCTGGATCATAGCGGCCAGGTCTTGACTCTCGCCTACGGTCTCGCTGCGGCTTCGCCGCGGCTGGTGTACGCCGGCATCGCGAGCGTCATCGGCGCTCTGGGCGCTTTCATGACATCCAGCAGCACTGCCTCCTGCGTGCTTTTCGGTGCTGTGCAGAGCAGTGTGGCTCAGCTGCACGGGATGTCGAGAGAGACCATCATTGCCGCACAAGCGGCCGGCAGTGCCTATGGCAATGCGATCGCTCCCGCCAATGTCGTGCTGGGCACGAGCATCGCCGGCGTCAAAGGTCAAGAAGGAGCGGTTCTGCGCATCACCATGCCTTGGACCATCCTCGTCGCCGTCTTAACGGGCGTGGCGACGATCGCACTGGTTGTTTTTGCTGGATAAACGGAGGGCGCGCCATGGATAAGAAGCTCAAGGCAGAGATTTTGGCGTTACTGCTGCTGTTCGCCGCATTCCCGATAATCAGCTTCGGCGCGACCGGTGGCAGCGCCTTGGTGTGGTGGGTAGGTCTCCTGAGCCTGGTTCTAGGCGGTGTGCTCCCCGTCTGGACGCGCTACATGGATCACTCGCGTGACACGATCAGGGACTTCGGCATCGAGTTCGACGATCGGACATCGTAATTCCGACAAAGGCTCCAGCGCGCGTAACTTACTGGCCGGAAAGATCGATGCGTTTTGCAGCGGTCTGAAAGCGGTACTAAAAGTAAGGAGGTGGATAATGAGTCATCCCAACGGTCCTCGTACAGGTCGCCCTCCCACCTATGCCCCGCACGGAGTGGTGGCGACACCACACTATCTCGCTAGTGCAGCGGGGCTGAATATCCTGCAGCGCGGCGGCAGTGCCGTGGATGCCGCCATCGCTGCCAATGCTGTGTTGTGCGTCGGGTACCCCCACATGGCGGGCTTGGGCGGCGATGGGTTCTGGCTAGTCGCCGAACCGGGTGGAGCGGTGCATGGGCTTAACGCCAGTGGCCCGGCCGCGCGTCAGGCCACGCTCGACTACTACCGTCCGCACAGCCGGAACAACGAGATACCCATGCGCGGCCCACTCAGTATTCTCACGGTGCCGGGAGCAATCGATGGCTGGCGTGTGGTGCACGAACGTTTTGGGAGGCTCGCTTGGGCTGAGCTGTTCGATGCCGCCATTGGTTATGCCCGTGACGGGATTCCAGTCAGTCGTTCGCTAGCCGATTGGACGGCGCAAGATCAACCGATTCTGGCAGCTTACCCGGCGACCGCAGCCATCTTTCTGCCAGGCAATCGGGTTCCACGGGAAGGGCAGCGGCTGGTGCAAAGCGATCTCGCCCATTCACTCCAGCAGATCGCCAGCCAGGGGGCACGAGCCGGGTACTACGAGGGCTCCATCGCCGAGCGCATTTGCGCAGCGCTGCAGGCGCAGGGCTCGCCGTTGCGCGCCAATGACTTTGCCGGCTTCCACGCGGAGTGGGTCGAACCGATTACGACCACTTACCGCGGCTACAACGTATACGGGCTGCCACCCAACACCCAGGGTTTTACCGCGCTACAAATTCTCAATCTAATCGAAGGCTACAATGTGTCCGCATGGGGCGACGGCAGCGCTGATTACTATCACCATATCGCCGAGGCAGTTAAGATTGCGTTCGCCGACCGCGAGGAATGGCTGACGGACCCGCGCTTTGTCGATATTCCGGTGCAACGGCTGATCGCCAAGGCGTATGCCGATGAGCGTCGTCGTTTGATCGATTCCGACCGAGCGCTCGATATCGCCGGCGTGCCGGCGGGTATTGCGTACACGCATCCGCATGAGCGGCGCGTGCCAGACGGCGATACGTGTTACTTCTGCGCCGCCGACCGGGACGGAATGGTCGTGTCGCTGATCTCGTCAATTTACCACGACTTTGGCAGCGCGGTGATCGGCGGCGACACAGGTATCATCCTGCAAAACCGGGGCGCCTTCTTTGCGCTCGACGAGAAGCATCCGAATCATCTGCAACCGGGCAAACGCACCTTCCACACGTTAATTCCCGGCCTGCTCATGCGCGATGGGCAGCCTTATCTCGCTTTCGGATCGATGGGCGGCGAAGGACAGCCGCAAGCACAGACTGCGCTGGTGACCCGCCTTCTCGATTTCGGCTACGACGTCCAGCAGGCGATCGAAGCGCCGCGCTGGCTAATGGGTCGCACTTGGGGGACGCCCTCCCGCAATCTGTCGCTGGAAGGCCGCATCTCCGACGAGGTCGTACGAGAACTCAAACGGCGTGGGCAGCCGGTGCAAATGGTCACCGATTGGAACGACAACATGGGCCACGCACACGCTATTCGGATCGATCGCGAACAGGGGTTCTTGGAGGGCGGGGCCGATCCCCGCGGGGACGGTGCGGCAGTCGGCTACTGACCGCCTACTGACGCCGGACGCACGGCCGGAGGGAATCTCATGAGCGACATCTGGATCACGCTGTTGATCATTGGCCTGGCGTTGGTGCTCTTCGCCTGGAACCCCGTGCCCGCCGCCGTCGTCGCAACCGGCGCCGCCCTGGCGCTCTTCTTCACCGGCGTACTGACCATGCCCGAGGCGCTGACCGGGTTCGGCGACCCGGTGGTGGTCCTGATCGCGGCCCTCCTCGCGATCGCCGTCGCGGTCGAGATCACCGGGGTCGGAGCCTGGGCAGGGCAACTGCTCCTGCGGGTGAGCGGCCGCAGCGAGAACACCCTCATGGTCGCGCTCATGGTTATCGCCGCGATCTTCAGCGGTCTGATCGGCATGAACGGCGCGGTCGCCGCCATGCTGCCGGTCACCGTCATCATCGCGGTCCGTACCGGCATGGCGCCGTCGCACCTGATGATCCCGCTCGCGCTCGCCTGCCTGCAGGGCGCCAAGCTCACCCTGCTCGGCTCGCCGGTCAACGTCATCGCCGCCACCCAGGCCGAGGAGGCCGGCGTCGGGCACATCGGGTTCTTCGCCTGGTCGATTCTCGGCATTCCCCAGCTCGTCGGCTCGATCATCATCGTCCTCGTCCTCGGCAAGAAGCTGCTGCCCGACCGGCGCAGCGAGTCGATCCCCGCGGACTTGAGCGCGCACGCGCACACCCTGGTGGAGCACTACAACCTCGAGCACGGTCTGCACCAGCTGCGCGTGCCGAGCGGCTCGAGGCTCGTCGGCACTTCACGAGGGGCGGTCGGCCTTGGTGAGTACGCCGGCCTGCGGGCGGTTGCCTTCCTCGACCACGAGGATGACCGGCCGCTCGAGCGTGACCAGCTCGAAGCCGGCGACCTGGTGCTCGTCCGCGGCGACCGGCACGAGGTGGAGCGCCTCGCTGCCGATCTGCAGCTCGAGGTACGGGAGCACGGTGAGCAGGCGGCGCTCGCCGACGTCCTGCTCGGCCGCGACTCCGGGCTCGCCGAGGTGGTGATCCCGCAGCGCTCGGAGATCATCGGCAAGACCGTCTTCCCCGGCATGCTGACCGACGACCACGAGGTGATGGTGCTGGCGGTGCAGCGCGGCGGCGCCGAGCTGATCCGGCCGCGTCTGACCCTACGTGCCGGCGACCACCTGCTGCTCCAGGGCAGCTGGCCCGCCCTCGAGCGCTACCTGTCGCACGCCGACGTGCTGGTCATCGACTCCCCCGACCTGATCCGCACCCAGGCGGTGGCCTTGGGCCGGGGCTCGAAGCGGGTCATGGCGATCCTCGGCCTGCTGATCCTCCTCCTGGTCTTCAACGTGACGCCGGCGCCGATCGCGTGTCTCCTCTGCGCGTGCCTCACAGTCATCACCGGCGTGATCCGGCTGCCTCAGATCTACCGCGGCATCGACTGGAACACGTGCATCCTGATCGGCGCGATGATCGCGCCCGCGAGGGCCATGGAGAAGAGCGGCGCCGCCCAGATGATCGGCGACCACATCGTCAGCCTGCTCGGCAGCGCCGGTCCGACCGCCGTGCTCACCGGCGTCTTCCTCGCCGCGACGGTGATCAGCCAGTTCATCTCCAACACCTCGACCGCGCTGGTGATGATGCCGATTGGCCTCGCCACGGCCGCCGACATGCACGTGTCGGCGCTGCCGATGATGATCAGCGTGGCGATGGGCGCCAGCGCCTCGTTCCTCACGCCATTCGCCAACGGCGTCAGCCTGATGGTCTACGGGCCAGGTGGGTACCGCTTCGGCGACTTCTGGAAGCTGGGCATCCCCGTCTTGCTCTGGACGCTGATCGTCACCGTCGTCGTCACTCCTCTCTACTGGAAATTTTAAATGGTGGACCAGCTGCAATCGTGCGTGGGGCTGCCAGCTCGTGAGGTCATATTCGCGGGCCGCGATATAGGCCCGACCAGCGTTCACAATGTCATCGCGGCTCTCCAGAAAGAGCAGAGTCAGGCAAGCGAACAACACCGTAATACATTATAGGAACAACAGAATCAGGCGGAAACCAAAAAATGAAAGGAAGAAGCTTATGAGCACATTAGTAGTGATTGAGTATGACGATCCGTTCAAAGCGGAAGAGGTGCGGATTTCCCTCATGAAGCTGCACAAGGACTACCTGATCGATTTGGAAGACGCGGTTGTGGCTGTCAAGGATCAGAAGGGAAAGGTGCGACTACATCAGGCTGTGAACTTAACGGCTGCGGGTGCAATGACCGGCGGCTTCTGGGGAGCGCTGATCGGGCTAATTTTTTTGAATCCGCTTCTGGGCATGGCAATGGGAGCCGCGGCAGGGGCGGTGTCCGGGGCGCTCAGAGATATCGGCATCAATGACAATTTCATGAAGCAACTCGCGGCAAACATGAAACCGGGCAGTTCTACGCTATTCGTCCTGGTGCGCAAAGCAACGCCGGATAAAGTGCTTGACGAGATCAGGGGAACGGGAGGCAAAGTCCTGCAAACATCTCTGTCGCACGAGGATGAGGCGAAGCTTCAGGCGGCGCTCCACGCACCAAAGCAGTAAGCCAGAGCAAAAAGAGGAACGGTTGAAAAGCATCGCGAGAAACCTCCGCTCTAGCGGCTTTTCAGCCTAAACCTTATTGGCTGTCTGATCGCGGCAGTGCCTTTTATCAGTGACGAAGACACTGAGCGTTTGGGCAACGATCAGTTCGAGCGGATGCGTCACTAAGGCGCCTTTTTGCTGGGGCTTGAGGCTCGCGCCATCGCCATCATTGGCTTGCTCCAGTTTTTCATCACGTTGTTTCCGCACTGGAACGTGCGGAAACCGAGCTGGGTTGGCTATTTTATTCAACGGCCCGAGGAGCACATTCTGCACCATCAACGCGAGGTGCATGCAGACAACTATTCCGACTGGCCGTTGTGGGACAAGATTTTCGGCACCTATCGTGCGCCGACAGCGGAGCCGGTGCAGGTCGGTTTTGCGAGAGCGGGATTTGTGGAACAGCTCAAGATGCTCGGGTTTATCGACGTCAATGCGCCAGGTTACGTCAATCGGGGAGGGGTATCGGTGCCTCCTTATCTGTCGGTGATTAAAGTGATGCAGGATCTCAAGGGTACGAGCAGCCATGAGTTATTGACAATGCGAAGAAGATGATTGATCGAGCGGCCGGGCAGAGTATAAAGTGTTTCTTCTCAGTTACGACTCGTGTCCCTTTGCGAGGTGGGTTCGCCTTAGTTACCCTCGTTTTGCAGGTGCCTACTCGCAACGGGGTGTCTATGTGAGCGAAAGGCTAAAACCGGTGCGGGGAGGCTGTCCGCCGCGCCGCAAAGAAGGAGTCATCCGATGTCGGTCCACAGAAGCTCGTGCGTGATGGTCCTGACCGCTGCTTTGGTGAGCGCTATTTTCGTGGCGGCCGTCTGGGCGCAGCAGCTCTTCATCTATCCGCAGCGGGGGCAAAGCCAACAGCAGCAACAGCAGGACCGTTTCGAGTGTCACCAGTGGGCCGTGCAGCAGACCGGTTTCGACCCCACCATGGTCGCTGCCCCGCCGCCACCAGCAGCGACAGGGTCGCTGGCGGGGGGCGCCGTGCGCGGCGCTGCCGGGGGGGCGGCCCTCGGGGCGATCGGCGGGGCCATCGGTGGTAACGTGGGCCGGGGCGCGGCGATCGGCGCCGGGACAGGGACCGTCTTCGGGACGATGATGCGCAACAACCAGATTCGCCAGGATCAGGCGCGGCAAACGGCCAATTTCCAGCAGGCAAACCAGCAGGTGGCGAATTATAACCGGGCGCTAGCCGCTTGTTTGTCGGGGCGCGGCTACACAGTCAGCTAGGTCCAGATCGATACGGAGTGGAACATGACAGCTTCGATGAAAACCTTTGTGTGCTCGATCATCATGACGGCCTTGGCCGGGACACCCGGCCTCGCCGCGGCCGGGCCCTATGACGGCTCGCGCCCTTTTCTGTGCGTCGTGGCGACGATTATGGAATGCGCGGCCTCCGGCTATTGTGAGCGCCACATCGCCGATGACGCGGATGCGCCCACATTCATTCAGGTCGACGTGGCTGGCCAGACGATCACCGCCGGGCCCAACAAGAAGAGTCCCATCGGGAACGCCACGCATCTGGACGGCGAGTTGATTCTGCAGGGGGGCGAGAGCAAGCGCGGGTGGAGTGCGACGATCAATGAGGAAACGGGACGTATGGCCGTCGCCATCGTCGACAACGATTATATCTTTTCTCTCTTCGGCACCTGTACCATCCCATAGGCGAAAGATCCTGCCGACAATCGTCGGAGTTGATGCTATCCGCCGTCAACGCCAGGGAAGCAAATGGGAAAAACACTTTGGAACTATACGGTTCTTTGCCTTCTCGGCTCCAGGCTCACGCCTCGCTCGTTGCATTTTGGTATTTTGACTGCGAAATCCGGGTTAATTTCTTATCCGTTCCCCTACCCAGAACTGTCTCATATTAGACCGTTTCCGGATTGTCCTACGACTTCTCCTGTGTAAGGCTGGAAGCGGTGACCTCTGCCGCTCCGACCATATGATCCATTGGTGTCGAATTTTCATCGCCTTCGCCAGCCTGGTCGCTTCTTTAATCGGATGTGCTGCACTGCCACGCAACCCGGTGCCTCCGGAGCTGACGGCAGAAGCGACGATCCCGGAAATGCCTGAGGTGCGCGCTTGGGCCGGCCGCGTCAGCCCGGCTATGGAACGCGATTTCGAGCAGTCTTTCAGGCAGGAATCGCCAGAGGATTTCCCGCCCGGCGCCGACGGCATCGTTCACTACGCGCACCTCGCGCTGTCTGGTGGCGGCGCGAACGGCGCATTCGGCGCAGGATTCCTGAACGGCTGGGCGACGACTGGGAAACGTCCGGTCTTCAAAATTGTCACCGGCGTGTCCACCGGCGCGCTGATGGCGCCGTTCGCTTTCCTCGGCCCTTCGTACGACGGCGCGCTGCGCGAGTTCTTCACGACAATCGAGGCCCGCGACATCTTCGTCATAGGATCGATCGGATCAATCTTGATCTCGTTCCTGCGCGGCGATTCGCTCGCTGACATCGGGCCGCTCGCCGCACTCATCGCGCGGCATGTGGACGGCAAGTTACTACGCAACATCGCCGCTGCGCACGAGCGCGGCCGGCGGCTCTACATGGCCACCGTCGACCTCGATGACCAGCAGTTCGTCGTCTGGAACATGGGTCTGATCGCCGCCAGCGGCCGGCCGAAAGCGCTGGAGCTTTTCCGTAAGGTCATGCTCGCCTCTGCTTCAATACCAATTGCTTTTCCGCCAGTTTTCTTCGAGGTTGAGGCCGCCGGACAGCGGTACGACGAAATGCACGTTGACGGCGCCGTCGCGGCGACTGTGTTCCTGCACGGCGGCGTTTTTAGGCCTGCCCTCATCCGCGACCGCGCTGGATTTGGGGCAGGGCGGGAGGACATCTTCGTGATCCACAACGGACAGCTATCCAGCGACCCGAGCCCGACGCCGCGGTCCTTGCGGGGAATCACCGCGCGGGTTATCGATGCCTCCGCCAGGGCGGGGGTGGTCGGGGCTCTCTTTTTTATCTATGGGTTCGCGCAGCGCGAGCAGGCAAGCTTTCAATGGGTTACCATTCCCCAAGGTGTTGAGATCCCCGGCACCGCAGGCTTCGATCCGCAGAAGATGTCGGAGCTCTACGAGGTCGGCTACCGGGCCGCGCTCGCCGGACCGGTCTGGCACGCGGACCCTCCGGGACTGCAAGAACAGGCTTCGCCGCCTTGAGCAGCGAAAATGCGAGCGGCCCAGACTCGGCTACGCGGCTGGACAACATGGCGGCGATCAGTCAACGCCATTATTCACCGGTACCTAAGGTCCCCGTCTACCCCCGGATCTCAGTTCCCGAATTTCTTGTTGCTGAGTAACAGCCATGCCACACCTCCTTCGGTTGAGCGATCGATTACTACAGTCGAGCGCACGTGGTCATCGACGCAGTGGGCTCAGAACGGATAACGAAGTATCGCAGCGAGATCTCCGCCGCCGGGAATGTCCGCGCGGCGCTCGCCCAAGACGCGCGCGCCCGTCAGCCATGCGCGTGCCGCGATCTGGTCGACCACGCCGTAGCTCGCGGCGCTCGCGTTGGCGCTGAACTCGACCCGGCCCTCGTCGTCGATCGTGCCGGGAACGACCGCGTCGATATCCACAAACAGCACATCGACCGCACCGAAGGTTGCCGCGCGGGCGGCATGGGCGACATCCATCGTCGTGCGACCTTGAGCGACCCGCGACTCGAACAGCGCATGCAGCCGGTCGAGCTCATTTCGATGCAGCCGGTCGAGGACGCCGCGTGAGGCCTGCGCAAGCTCCGCGTCGCTGAGCGCCTCGGGGTTGCCGCGCATGCCCTCGTCGACGAGATGAGCGTAAGTGTTGACCGAGCGAAAGATCGCATCGAGCGGCGGCGCTGCCGCGAGGATCAGCGGCGTCTCCCTGCCGCCCAGTAGGTCGCGCAACGCGTTGTCGACCTGGCGCGCGTACTGCCGCAGCCACACCTTCTGGCCTTCAGAGCCCTGGACCCGCCCCGACGGCGACCGATCGAGAATCGACGCCTTGCCCACCGCGCTGGCGGCGTCCTTCGGCATCCCGTCGACCTTGACGGCGAACGCCGGCATGTCGGCGGAGACTTCGACGAGCCGCACCGAGCCCTGTGCAAGTGCGAGGACGAACGCGCTCTGCGGCACGGTCACGGATCGCAGCAGCGGCTTCACGTAGAAGCGGTCGGACACCTCCACCATGGACTCGAGCCGGTTGGGCAAGCGGAACGTGCAAGCGGTGTCGGGCGTCACGAAGACCGCGAGGCTGTTCGCCTGGAACCGCCAGAAATCGTCGTCGTCGATCAGGTCGTCCGCCGCTTCCTCGATTGCGGCGATCGCGCGCTTGTCAGCGTCGCGCGCGCGCAACTGATCGAGCGCCGCGCTCGTAAGGTTCTTCAGCTCGATGCGATCTTTCTGCGCATCCTGCGTGACGGGCGAGGCCCGCAAGAAGATGGAGACACACGCGGGCGCCCGGACCGCAATCAACCGCTCTATATCCGTGCGGGATGGGATGTCAACGTGAAGCACCGGTATACCCTTTCAACCGAGTTGGGAATGGATTAACCGCAAGCCACGCCTGTGTATGGCGCGCGATCATCAGCTCCTCGTTGGTGGGAATCACCCACGCGGAGACGCGACTCGAAGCGGTGCTGATGCGCGGACCATACGTCGTGTTTGCTGCGGGGTCGAGGTTGACGCCGAGCGAGGCAGCGCGCCTGGACACCGCTTCGCCCACCACCACCGCGCGCTCTTGCTCACTGCTTCGGTGCGCTCAGTGCTGCCTGGAGTTTGGCTTCATCTTCGTGCGATAGCGAGGTTTTCAAAATCTTGCCTCCGGTGCCCTTGATCTCATCAAGCACCTTATCCGGCGTTGCCTTCCTCGCGAGGACAAACAGCGTCGAACTCCCCGGCTTCATCGTTGCCGCCAGCTCCTTCATAAATTTGTCATCGATGCCGACATCCGTTAGGGCGCCGGAAACTGCTCCTGCGGTGGCCCCCATTGCCATTCCAAGAAGCGGATTCAAAAAAATTAGCCCGATCAGCGCTCCCCAGAAGCCGCCGCTCATGGCGCCCGCTGCAGTTAAGTTCACAGCCTGATGTAGTCGCACCTTTCCCTTCTGATCCTTGACAGCCACAACCGCGTCCTCCAAATCGATCAGGTAGTCCTTCTGCATCTTCATCAGGGTAAGCCGAACCTCCTCGGCTTTGAACTGATCGTCATACTCGATTACCACTAATGTGCTCATACCTTTCTCCTTTCCTATTTTATTGCTCGTTTATGCGCGCCGCTGACTTGTGCACGATCTGACCTGATACCCGAAACCCGATACGGGACACATGAGAAATGTGTTCATATATCCTTCCTCTTTTCAATATATTTTTTTTCGCTCGGGTCGAGATTGCGATTGACGAACGTTCAGTTTCCGTGATGGAACTCCAACGTCCGCGCCGACATAAAAGGCTCGAGCGCGTTTACCGGATACAGCAGGAGCGGCAGATCGAAGGCTACGTCGCCTCTCTATCGCTGACCGACCAGCGTGCGCGTATGGCGCGCGATCATCAGTTCCTTGTTCGTGGGAATCACCCACGCCGGCGGCCGACATCCAGATTTGCCGCGCCGGCCGCGGCGAGGATTTTCTCCTGCCGGCCGACCAGGATCGGCGCGATAATGCTAGCTTTGCCGCATCGACTGCACCGGCAAGGGACGACTCGTCACCGGGGCGCCACGGAAGTAGGGATCGGCGGGAACGCTTTGACAGCTTCGAATGAGCCACTCGTAGTTCTTACGGGAACTGGTGCTCATTAGTGATCCTCCGCGCAACTTCGACGACCACACTATCATTCAAATGAGTCGCGTCAAGTTATGAATTACCGGTTTCAGGGTTGACCGTTAAACCTTCTTCGTGATTAGAATGCCTGAGCCTTAGATCCGTTTGCGTGGCCGCAGTTCGACGGCGCAAAGCTAGCGCCGGCCCAAACAACACAAAGACGCGTAATGCTCATGAGTGACGTTGCGATAACCTTTGCTCTGATCACAGCGGGTTCTGGCGCTTTTCATTTGGGGCCGCATCCCGGCCGTAATCGTGGCGACACGGATCCCCGAGGTAGGTAAAGGGGTACGTGGATGAACACAGCAGTAAACGTCAACCCCGCTAGCGATGTTACGGCCTGGCATTCCATCTCAGTCGAAAATGTTCTAAAGCGGCTCACTACTAGCACCGAGAAAGGCCTCGACACAGGCGAAGCCTCGGTCCGACTGCAAAAGTACGGTCCCAACCGCTTGCCGGAAGGCAAGAAGCGGGGGCCGTTCGTGCGGTTCCTCTCACAGTTCAACAATATCTTAGTTTACGTGTTGCTTGGCGCGGGTTTCACCAAGATGATGCTGGGTTTATGGATCGACGCCTCGATCATTCTCGGCGTAGTTATCCTCAACGGGCTGCTCGGTTTTATCCAGGAAGGGAAGGCGGAGAAAGCGCTGGATTCGATCCGCAACATGCTGTCCGCCGAGGCTAGGACCTTGCGCGGCGGCAACACGCGCATGATTCCAGCGGAGCAACTGGTGCCGGGGGACATCGTCCTGCTCGAATCGGGGGACAAGGTACCAGCGGATCTCAGACTCGCCGACGTGAAGAACTTGCGCACCGAGGAAGCCGCCCTGACCGGCGAGTCGGTGCCGGCAGACAAGTCCACTGATCCCGTCTCGGAAAAAGCCACTGTCGGCGACCGCGAAAGTATGGCGTTCTCCGGAACCATGGTGGTATCGGGGCGGGCCACTGGAGTGGTCGTTGGGACGGGAAGCGAAACGGAGTTGGGCCGTATCAACCAGCTCCTCGCCAGTGTCAGCGCACTCGAGACACCGCTTCTGCGCCAGATCAAGAAATTCGGCTACGCCATCACCGCCGTCATCGGGGTGGTGAGCGTTCTTATTTTCGCCTACGGCAGGTGGGTGATGGGAATGGGGTTCGTGGAGCTGTTCCAGGCGGTCGTTGCGATCGCGGTATCGGTGATCCCGGAAGGTTTGCCGGCGCTCATCACGATCACGTTGGCGATCGGCGTGCAACGCATGGCCCAGCGCAATGCGATTATCCGGCGCCTGCCGGCTGTCGAAACCTTGGGCTCAGTGTCGCGCATCTGTTCCGACAAGACCGGCACCTTGACCCTGATGGAGATGATGGTGGTGTCGGCCGCCACCGCTGAATTACAGTACCAGATCACCGGCAATGGCTACGCACCCGAAGGCGAGGTCAAAGAGAACGGGAAACCCGCAGACAAGAAAGACCCGGTGCTCGGGTTGTTAGGCCGGGTTTCAATGCTCTGCAACGACGCCGAGTTGTTCCAGCAGGAGGGGCTGTGGAAGGTAGAGGGCGATCCCACCGAGGGAGCGCTCTATCCGTTCGCAACCAAGCTCGCAATGGACCGGCAAGCCGAGCAGGCTGCCTATCCACGCATCGACGCCATTCCCTTCGAGTCAGAGCACAAGTTTATGGCGACGCTTCACCGGAGCGGTGACGGGAAAGAGATCTTGTTGGTCAAAGGTGCACCAGAGGTAATCCTTGACGCGTGCGACCGGCAGCAGACCGCGAGCGGAGAGGCTGTGCCCCTCGACCGCGATCATTTCATGAAGGCTTCGGACAGGCTCGCGGCGCAAGGCGAGCGGGTGTTAGCGCTTGCGTGGCTGAAGAACCCGGGCGTCAAGGCGGGGAGCTTGAGTCCTGCCGATTTGCCTAAGAACCTCGTCTTGCTCGGCTTGATCGGCCTGCTCGATCCACCGCGTAAGGAAGCAATCGAGGCAGTGAAGGAATGTCACGGCGGCGGCATCCGCGTGACGATGATTACAGGAGATCACAAAATCACCGCCGCGGCCATCGCCAAGATGCTCGGCATCGGCGACGGCAAGACGGCGATCGCCGGCGCGGAAATCGAGGAGATGGATACCGCGACTCTTCAGGAACGGGTGCAAAACGTGGATGTGTTTGCGCGGGCGAGCCCCGAACACAAGCTGCGGCTGGTGAAAGCGATTCAGGCGAACCGGCAGATCGTCGCGATGACCGGCGACGGTGTGAACGACGCGCCTTCCTTGAAGAAAGCCGACATCGGCGTCGCCATGGGGATCAAGGGCACCGAGGTCACCAAAGAAGCGGCGGGGATGATCCTCGCCGACGACAACTTCGCCTCGATCGGGGCGGCCGTCAAGGAAGGCCGCACCGTCTACAACAACATCGAGAAAGCAATCCTCTTCATGCTTCCGACCAACGTCGCCCAGGCACTGGTGATCGCGGTGGCGATCTTCTTTGGTTTCACCATGCCGATCACGGCGCCCCAGGTGCTCTGGGTGAACATGGTCACCTCGGTGGCCCTCGGTCTCGTACTCTCCTTCGAGCCGCACGAGCTTGACGTGATGAACCGCCCGCCGCGCGCCGTGGACCGTCCGATCCTGACCAGCTTTGGAATCTGGCGGGTGATTTTCGTCGGCGTGACGTTGCTGGCAGTAACGTTGTGGGCGTTCTTCTGGATGAAGTCGCAGAACGCCTCGGACCAGCTCGCCCGGACGGTCGCAGTCAACATGATCACCATCGGTCAAGTGTTCTACCTATTGAACAGCCGCTATTTGCTGGATAGCTCGCTGTCTTTCACGGCACACCTCGGCAACAAGTACCTGCCCCTCGGCATTGGCGCGGTCGTGATCCTGCAGCTCCTCTTCACCTACGCGCCGCCGCTGCAGGCG
>Ga0209465_10000563_pt1 | contig 17109 bp, 15 predicted proteins | sample PanSoiPlot1MoBio_FD_188321 | JGI IMG/M metagenome (GOLD analysis project Ga0209465, IMG submission 188321) | Tropical forest soil microbial communities from Panama analyzed to predict greenhouse gas emissions - Panama Soil Plot 1 MoBio (SPAdes)... | ecosystem: Environmental > Terrestrial > Soil...
GCTTGCCCACGCCGTCGCCGCCCGCCGTGACGATGACGGGAATCGGGGTTCCCCCCCCGTGGGCCAGCGCCGCCACCCGCTGCTCCTCGGACAGCGCGCCGATGACGCCCAGCAACGGCGCCACGTCGATGTAATAGAACAGATCGCGCGCGGCGGCGGCAGCCTGGGCCTCCGTCACCGCCTTGTTCACCTCGGCGGGCGCCTTGCCGGACGCGATCGCGATCAGGCGCGCGCGCGCGTCGTTGCCCAGCGTCACCAGCAGCCGCGTGTCGGCGACCGCGAAATAGACGTCGAGCGTCTGACCGAGCAGCCGCTTGGTCAGCGCGCTGGCATCGGCGGCCGGCTTCTTCTTCCCTTTCAGCCGAAAGTGCTGGGTCTTGAGCTTCCCGACCGTCTCCTTCTTCACCGTCCAGTCGAACACCGCCGGGTCGATCTGCGAGCGCAGCAGCGCCGAAGCCGCGCCCGCGTCCAGCGCCGCCAGCGACGCGCCGACCTTGCCTGCGGTGGCGGCGTCCTTGAGCGGGATCGCGACGGCGCCGCTCAGATACGGCGCCTCCTTGTTGAGCGACAGGCTCGTCGACTGCTGACCCGCCAGCGCCGCCAGCACGGCGTCGTAGTAGGCGAGCGCCGCGCTCGCCCCCTTCTGCTTGTCGGCGGCCAGGCGAGCCCGGTACGCCTCCAGGATCCCGCGCGTGAACGGGCCCACGCTGCTGGCGCCGACCAGGACACGGCCGCTCGCGCCGGTGGTGGCGACCGCCGGGTCGAGCCGAAACGGCTTCATGTCCTTCGCGATCGTCTCCAGCTTCGTTCCCGCGCGGGCGTTGAACCGCGCCCGGATGATCAGGCCGCGCGCCGGATCCGATACCAGGCCGGCCTCGATGCTCGAGGCGTCACCGCCGAGCAGCAGACACTCGCCGATCGCCTGCATCGCCCGCTCGTTCGCGGCCGCGTCGCCCATGCTCGAGGCGTCTGAGCTGCGCGCCTGCCTCTGCATCTCGTTCAAGAACTTGTCGACGGCCGTCTTGACGTCGGTGCCGTTCGCGCGGGCGATCGCCTCCGGATACATCACGCCCACGACGTCTTCGGCGCTGGTCCGCCGCGCCTCCAGGGTCAGCATCGCGCCCCGCGACAGGGCCTCGACTTCGTCGCTCAGCACGACGACGTTGCCGGACCGGTACAGCCAGCCGCGGCCGCCCGTGTTTCCTTCGACCAGCGTCGCCTCGCCGCGCGTCGTGATTTTCTTTCCGAGCGCGTCGATGATCTTCTGCGCCTCGGCGGGCCCGCGCGCCGGCACGGCGATCACCGACCCGCTCTTCCCCTTGCCCTCGATGGCGATGAACGCGGCCGCGCTCGGGCTGGCGAAGTCGATGTTCGCGGAGACCTCGGGCGGCAGGCCGGCCTGCGACAGGATCATGTCGCGGAGGCCGGCCGCGTCCATCGGCAGCGGCATCGCCTGTCCGACCAGCTTGGTGCCGTTGCCCAGCAGGCGATCGACGGAGCTGATGCTGACCGTGCCGAGCAGGTAGGGCCGCGCGGGCCCGGCCGCCAGGAACTGGAGCGCCGGCCCGGCCGCCACGCCGGTGGCGATCGGCGTCGTCAGCGGCGCGGTCGCCTGGACCGTCTTGGGCGGCGGCGCTTTTTCGGCGCACGACACCGCGCCCAGCAGCAGCCCAACGCCCACGCAGACTCGTACGACCCGCCTCGCCGACGCGCGCGTGTCCAGACCGTTGATCATGATGGCGGGGACCATATCACCGCATGGCAAGAGGGTCGCGCGACCGCGTCACTTTTCAGGCGCGTCCTTGCGCCCCGATGAACCGCTTGATACCGTGCCGCATGCGCGCGATGGGGCCGCCGCGATCGACACTGCAGCAGGGGCTGGTCGCCGCGTTTTGCGCGCTGATCGCGTCGGGCGCAGCCGGTTGCGGTGGTTCGACGCCGATGGACATGTGGATCTCCCGCGATCCCGATGCGGGCGCCGGATTCGAGGCGCCCGTGCGCGAGGTGCGCCCGTCCGATACCGCCTCGGAGACCACTGACGTCGGCGCCGCAGACGACGGCGCCGGGGACGACGCAGCCGCCGATGGCAACGACGACGTCGCCAGCGGCGCGGGTGGCACGACGGGTGCGGCGGGTACCGGTGGAGGCGCGGGATCGGGTGGAAACGGCGGCGCTGGCGGCGGCGCTGCGGGCGGCACCGGTGGCTGATGCCGGGGCTGGACAAATACGCGGATCTAGTCCAAAAACGCGATAGGTAATTCCGGAGGAACCGAATGCAGGTCTCGTGCGGCAACTGCCAGCTCAGCTTCGACGCCCCCGAGGGTGCCACCGGGCTGGTCTGCCCCATCTGCCGCGGTCCATTGCTTCCCAAATCGGCCGACGGCGCCGCCGCGCCCACCAAGGCGGCGCAGGACTGGAGCGGCGGGGATCTGGACGATCTGATCGCGATCCTGAGCGGACCCGCCCTCTCGGCGCGCGTCGAGGTGCTGGGCGCCTCGGGCGACGCCGCCATCGGCGAGGTCCACTTGCTCGCGGGCGGCGTCTCGGACGCGCTTTACAGCGGGAAGTCGACGGACGATGCGCTGGACAAGCTGCGCGCCGCCAAGCCGACCCGCTTCCGCGTCGAGCAGAGACTGCCGAACCCCGCGGACGGCGACCTGACCTACCCGGGCCCCGACGCCGGCACGCTGGAGAGCCGCGCCCTCGCCCACCTGATGCGCTACTGCGAGGACTACGTCATCACCTGCACCATCGAGGTCTGGCGCGGCAACGAGAACGCGCGCGTCGAGTACAAGCGCGGCGAGATCGGCGCCGTCACCGTCGGCGGCATCGACGCGCCCGAACGGCTCGCCGAGGTGATGCAGTGGTCGTCGGGCAACTACCGGCTCGTCGTCCAGCCGCTGAAGCTGCCCGCCGTCGCGCCGAAGAAGCCGCAGGCGGCCGCCGCTGCGCCCGCCAAGGTCCCGGCCCCCGCGCCGTCGGCGCAGGCCGCGCGGCAGGCGAGCGCGACCAAGACGATCTTCGGCATGCCCGCCGCCGAGATCATCAAGGCGCGCGCCGCGGCCGAGGCCGCGAAGGCCGCGCGCACGACGTCCGCGTCCAGCCCAGCGGCGCCTGCGGCTTCGCCGCCGCCCGCCGCCGCTTCACCGCCGGCGGCGGCCGCTCCACCGCCGGCCGCCGCGCCCGCTCCGGCGAAGACGACGCCGCCGGGCGTTGCGCCGACCCCGACACCGGCGCCGATCGCTGCGGCTCGCGCATCGAGCGCGAGCGCCACCAAGACGATCTTCGGCGTGCCGACGCCCGGCGCCGCCGGGTACACCCCGGTGACACAGCCGAGTCCCGCGCCCGTCGTGACGGCTGCCCCCCCCGCCGCATCCGCCGCGGATGATCGCGCCAAGACCGGCGCGCGCAAGACGGCCGTTCCGGGACCGGAGGTCTCCGCCACGGCAGCGGACGATCCCGCCGCCACGCGTTCCGGCTACGGCGCCGCTCCGGCGCCGAAAGAAAAAGAAAAAGAGAAAGAGCAGCCCAAGCGCACCTCGACGCCGATGCCGACCGGCGCGCCCAAGGCCGTTCCCGCGCCCGCGGCCGCCGCGGCCACCGAGAAGGCACACGCCCCGAAGCGCGAGACGCCGATCTGGACCTACGTCGGCGTGGGCGTCATCTTCGGCGCTTGCCTGATCGGCATCTACCAGCTCGTCGGCCTGCTGACACATTGAGAAGGCGGGGCCTCGCTCGGCGGCCCTCGAATCAGCGATGTTGAGCGCGGCCGTCGACATCTACCGTCGCACGCGGAAGCCGCACGACATCATCTGGAACCGGCTGGTGGCGCGCCCGCTCGCCGCGCTGGTCGTCGTCCCGCTCGCGCGCACCGGCATCACGCCGAATCAGGTGACGTTCGCGACGCTGCCGGTGTTCCTGGCCGGCGCGGCCCTCCTCGCCTTCTGGCCGAGCTGGAGCGCCCTGGTGGGCGGCGCCGCGATCATCGAGCTGTCCTACGTCCTCGACTGCGCCGACGGCCAGCTGGCGCGCCTCAAGGGGACGTCGTCTCCCGTGGGCGCGCACCTCGACTTCCTGATGGACGAGCTGAAGGCGTTCGCGCTGATCGCCGCGATCGCGGTGCGCCTCTGGATGCCCGCGCACGATCCCCGCTGGTTGCTCGAGGGCCTGGGCGGCCTCGTCGTCGTCGCGGCGGCGATCAGCCTGACGACGTTCGTGCGCCGGCCCGAGTACGCGGCCGCGACCGGCGCCGCGGTCAGCCGCGGCACCGGCGATTACGGCGAAGGGTTCGAGGACCGCGCCACGCCGTCGCGCCGATCGCCGCTGGCGCTGCTCGAGGCGATCGGGCGGTTCGTCGTCCACTACCCCAGCCACATCTGGCTGGTCGCGCTGGTCAACCGGATCGACATCTTTCTGCACGCGTACCTGGTGATGAACGCCGCCTACGCCGCGCGCGCGTTTCTCGGCATCCTGCGCGGCCTCGGACGCAAGCGATGAAGGCGATCATCGTCGCGGCGGGGCGCGGCCGGCGCCTCGGCGTCGAGACCGACGGCATCCCGAAGTGCATGGTGCGGGTCGGCGGGCGCCCGATCCTGCACTGGCAGCTCGACGCGCTGGCCGCGGCGGGCGTCGACGAGGTCGTGATCGTGCGCGGGTACCTCGGCGACCGGATCGCCGGACCGGCGAACGGCGGGCCGGCGCTGCGCTTCGTCGACAACTCCGATTGGGCCGACAACAACATCCTGACGTCGCTGTTCTACGCCGAGTCGGAGATGAACGACGGCTTCCTGTTCTCGTATTCGGACATCGTCTTCTCGCGCGAGCATGCCCGTCGCGTCGCCGCCGCCGACGCGCCCGTCGCGTTGATCGTCGATCGCCGCTGGCGCGACGCCTACGACGGCCGGACGTTGCATCCGGTGAGCGAAGCCGAGCTCGCGCGGGTCGCCGGCAGCGGCGACGCGGCAACCGTCACGCGCGTCGGCAAGCGTCTGGTCGCTGCCGAAGATGCCGCCGGTGAATTCACCGGGCTGGCGCGCTTCGCCCCGGAGGGCGCCGCGGCCCTGCGCGCTGTCTGGAAGGAAGCGCTCGCGCGCGGGCTCGAGGCCCCGTTCGGCGCCGCCGCGACGTTGCGGCAAGCGTACCTGTCGGACGGGCTGAACGCGGTGGCGGCGCGCGGCGTGCCGCTCGGGGCCGTCCTGGTCGACGGCGGCTGGCGCGAGATCGACACCGAGCAGGATCTCGCCCGCGCCGAGCTGGTCGTCGACGCCTGGCGGTCCTGACGTGCCCGGCAGCGCTCCGGGCCACTGGCTCCACCGGCTCGATGCCGCCGAATGGCTGGCCGCCGCGGACACCGAGCTCGCCCACTGCGAGCAGACGCTTTCCCGTCGCGCCGTCCGTCCGGGCGTCACGCACGCGCGCCGGGCCGCCGGGATGGCCTGGAACGCCGTCCTCGTCACCGCGCCGGACGAACGCTACGGGCGCAGCTACATGGACCACGTCGTCGCGCTCGCCCAGTGGCCCGACGACGATCCGGCGATTCCCGCCGACGTCCGGGCTGCCGCCCGCGTGCTGCGCGAAACGCCCGCGGCGCCGCCCGCGCTGATCACGATCGGCAAACCGGACCTCGGTGTGCTGGAAGCGGCGCGCACCATCGTCGATTTCGCGCGGGCCCGCGTCGCCCGCTGATCCCGCGTCAGGTCAGCGAGAACGGGTACGACACGACCTGGCTGCTGTTCGAGGGCGGGAACCGGATGCCGCCGACGACGCCCTTGATGCAGCGGTAGACGCCGCCCTTCTGCAGGATCGCCGGCGCCTCGACCCGCACGCCGCGCACGTTGCCGGTCCGCTGGATCCGGAACTTGACGGTCACGCGCCCCGGCACGTACGTCTCCTCGTCGGGCCGCGCGCGCGAGATGCACGAGAGGATCGACTCCTCCTTCGCGTGAAACCGGGTGTCGATGTCGTCCTGCGTGAGCTCGTGCGACCCGCTGTCGTCGGTCGCGTCCCCCATGTGGATGACGTCGGGGCGCGACAGATCGTCGCCCTGACTGACCAGCTTCAGATCGGCCGGCGACAGCTTGATCGGCTCGGGTTCGTCCATGACGGGCGGAGACGGCGGCATCGGTCGTGACGACCCGGACGCCTGCCCCTGGGGCTGGCCGCCCGCGGGGCTGTCGTTGCGGGCCACGCGCACCGCGCCCCGGCGGCGCTTCTTCTTCTTCTCGCGCCCCTCCTTGGCGGGCGCCCCGGCGTCAACGGTCGGGGCCGGCTTGCCGGGAGGATGAGCGAACTCCTTCCAGTAGTGGTAGCCGGCAAACCCCGCCACGGCGACGATCAGGCCGAGCATGAATCCTCTCATTCCGGGCCGGGTACAGTACCCCGCCTGCCGGTGGTTTGCCTGCCTGCCCCCGGCCGAGGTCGGGTGACCCTGAGCCCGCCCTGGCGCCCTTCTTGACCTTGACGAAGCGGACGCACTATCTTTACCGGGTTAACGCAAAGCGGCTGCGCTGGTACGGCACCCCTTCACGTCAGAAAACAACCCCAAGGAGAACACCAAGCCCATGAAGAAGGCTGATCTGGTCGACGTCGTCGCGCAGCAAAAGAACCTGCCGAGACAGCAGGTGGAGATCACGGTCGATGCGCTGATCGAGGCCGTTGCGGATGGGCTCGCCAAGGGCGAGCGGATCGACCTGCGTGGCTTCGGGGCGTTCGCGGTTCGCGAATCCGCGGCGCGCACGGGACGCAACCCGCAGACAGGCGCACCCATCCAGATCGAGGCACGCCGCGTGCCGACCTTCAAGGCCGGCAAGGAGCTGCGAGACAAGGTCAACAACCGACCGGCCTGAAATCGGCGGAGGTTTTCGACCCGTAGGTACAAGAAGCTCCCCCCAGGAAACACAAGCGGATGGGTACTCGACTCTTCATTGGCAATCTCTCGTACGCCGTCACCGAGCAGGAGTTGCGCGAGGCGTTCACCGGCGATGGCATCGAGCTGCGCAGCGTGCGCGTTGCGCTCGACCGTGAGACCGGTCGGCCGCGCGGCTTCGCTTTCGTTGAAACCATGACCGACGAGGGCGCGAAAGCGTCCATCGAAAAGCTGTCCGGCCGCGTTCTGCAGGGCCGGGCGATCATCGTCGAGGAGGCGCAGGCGAAACCGGCCGGGCCTCGTCCGGGCGGCTTCGGCGGCGGACCCCGCCCCGGCGGCGGCTTCGGAGGCCCGCGACCCGGCGGCGGACCGGGCGGCCCCGGCGGCCCACCTCGAGGACCTGGCGGGCCGGGCGGCGGCCCCGGTGGCCCGCGACCCGGCGGCTATGGCCCGCCCCGTCCGGGCGGCGGACCGCCGCGCGACTTCGGACCCCCGCGCGGTCCCGGCGGCTTCCGCGCGGGACCGGACTCGCGCGGTGGTGGCGGCCGCGGCCCCGACGCCCCCCCCAGGCGCGAACGCGAGCGGCCCGAAAAGAAGCGCTCGACCCGTCCCAAGCCGGAGGAGCGCGAACGGGGCAACTGGCGGTGGGACCGCAATCCCGACGACGAATAAAGTAGGGGGGACCGCCCGGCGGCTTGAACCGCCTCCTGCTCGTCGTCGCTAATCCGCCGCCTCTGCGTCCCCCCTGGCCCCCGCTGCTCGCCGCGGCAGAGCCGCGGCTCCCAGCCATCGCGTTCGCCGCAGTTCATCGTTTCCACAACAACTGTAAAATGGCGGGATGAAGGCGGTGCGGATCCTGGTCGTCGACGACGATCTCTGGATTCAGCGCACGACGGCCAGCGTGCTCGGACAGCACGGGCATCAGGTCAGCCTGGCCGGCGATGCGCCGAGCGCGTTCGCGCTGGCGTCACGGATCCGACCCGACGTCATCGTCACGACCGTGTCGCTGCCCGCCCTCGACGGCTGGTCGTGGTGGGAGCGCCTGCGCGCCCTGCCCGCGTGCGCCGCCATTCCGATGGTCTTCCTGCTGCCGCAAGGCGACGCGGGCGGCGACGTCGCCGGCGCGGAACCGAGCGACGAACGCCTGCGCAAGCCGTTCCGCGGGGAAGATCTGGAACGGACCATCGTTAAGGTGCTGGGGGAAAAGACAGTGGAGAGCGCCGCGAGCGCGTCGACCCTGCCACAGAAAACGCAGCGTTCCGTCGATCCGCATAAACCGTCCGCCGGCCATCGGCCGCTGTCCGCGATGCGCGGCGAGCTGGACCAGATCACACTGTCGAGCGTGCTGGTCGTCCTCGAGATGGAACGCAAGAACGGGATCCTGCTGTGCGAGCGCCCGCGCGAGACGGGTCGGATCTTTCTCCGCAAGGGCCGGATCATCCGCGCCGAGATCGACGAGCCGCAGGTGTCGGGCGCGGCCGCCGTTTACCAGATGGTGACGTGGGGGGCCGGTTCGTTCGACTTCCTCGCCGGCGACGTCGGCGGCGTCGACGAGATCCAGGCGTCGACGACGTTCCTGCTGATGGAAGGGGCGCGGCGCCTGGACGAATCCAGGGCCACGCGCAAGCCGCGGGCGGAAACCCAGGAAAACAAGCTGTGAGTGACGCTGCCGCCGACGTGATCGAGCGCGACATCGTCGTCCCGCCCGAATGTGGGGGCTGGCGCCTGGATCACTTTCTCAAGCGGCGCATCGGCCGCATGTCGCGCACCCGCATCCAGGCGATCATCGGTGAGCAGATCGCCTTCCCCGACGGACGGCGGGCGCGCCCGTCGTCGCAGGTGCGCGCCGGCGAGACGATCCTGCTGCGGCGCCCCGCCCCGGTCGAGCCCGAGGTCCCGCGCGCGTTCGACGTGCTGTTCGAGGACGACAGCGTGATGGTGATCGACAAGCCGGCCGGCCTGCCGATGCACACGACCGCGAAGTTCTGGCGCAACACGCTGGTCGCGCTGCTGCGCGAGCGTTACCCGGGCGAACAGATGGAGATCGCGCACCGGATCGATCGCGAGACCTCGGGCGTCCTGCTGATCGCGCGCACACGCGCCGTCGCCGCCTTCCTCGCGCGGGCGTTCGCGCGGCGGGCGGTCGAGAAGACGTACCTCGCGCTGGTCAAGGGCCAGCCGCCCGATGAGGGCCGGATCGACCTGCCGCTGCGGCTGCTCGACACGAAGTCGCGCGTGATGATGGGACCGGGCCGGGAGGGCGAACCGGGCCTCTTGCCGGCGGCGACGAAGTTCCGGGTTGTCCGCCGGCTGCCGGGCCACGCGCTGTGCGAGGCGCGCCCGCTGACCGGCCGGCAGCACCAGATCCGCGTGCACTTCGCCAGCATCGGACACCCGATCGTCGGCGACAAGCTGTACGGCGCCAGCGAGGCGCTGTTCATGCGCGCCTGCGATGGGCCGCTGACGCCGGAGCTGCTCGCATGTTTCGACGGCCTGCCTCGCCACGCGCTGCACGCGCACCGACTGACATTCCCCCATCCGGTGGGCAAGCACGCCGTGACGGTCGAAAGCCCGCTGCCCGCCGACCTGGTCGCGCACATCGCGACGCTCGCCTGAAACCTAGTCGGTCGGGGTCGGCGAGGCCTCCAGCACGCGCGAGATGCTGAGATCGATCCGGCTGACCAGCAGCCCGGCCAGCGACATGAACTCGTCGCGCTGGACGCCGAGCTTGCGACAGACGCTGCGCTCGGTCGCCTCCAGAACGTCGGCGCGCGCCTTGGCGATCCAGCGCGACACCGTCGACTGGTTGACCTTGTAGATCTGCGCGATCTGATCGTGGCTGAGGCCGCTCACCGTCGTCAGCCTCAGCAGCAGCCGATCGCGATCGGGAAGCGCCGCCAGGGCGTCCCGGACCGCGTCCTCGAACTCGCTCTTGTAGCGCATCCGCAGGTAGTCGACCTCGGGATGGTCGTCCGCGGGCAGCAGCTCATCGACGGCGGGGTCAGACCCGGCCAGACGCGTGGCCGCGCGCCGCAGGTCCAGGGCCAGCCGCTGGGCAGCGACGGCGACCCACCCCGCCAGCGGCCCTCGGCCGGCGTACGAGAGGATGCGCGGCGCCTGCCCGGGCGTGCCGACGAACAGCCGCTGCCAGAGCGTCTGCCGGACCTCGTCGCGCAGCTCGGGGCTGCGATCGATGCGCGCCACGGCCGCGTCGATGCCCGGGCCGCACATCCGGTCGACGTGGGTCAGCGCGCCCGGGACCTTGTCGACGCAGGCCAGCCCGAGCGCAAAGTCCTCCGCGTACAGCTCGGTCAGCCCCTGATCGACGTCGTCGCCCACCACGTGGGCGAGGTGGACGACCAGCCGGACGGGGTCGATCGCCAGGTCGGCCCAGACCAGGGTGGCCTTGTCGACGATGGCCTTCAGCCGCACCGCCAGCCCGGAGGGGTCCCCCGCGCCCGGGCGCTCGCGAAGGAAAAGCTCTGCGTAATCTGGCCCTTCGGAACCGGCCATGGGCCTAGGCTATCAGTTATCATCAGGCCGGCGCCAGCAATGGGCTGTCTCGACGAGCAAACCGTGGTCGCCTTCGTGACCGGCGCCCTAACGGGCGAGCGGCTGGCCGAGGCCGAGCATCACCTTCTCGGCTGCGCCGACTGCGCCACGTTGATCGCGCTGGCCGCGCCGGCGACGGGGCCCCGGCAGAACACGCTGGAGTGGGCCGGCGCGCCACCGACGGACGAAGGGCCTCCCCGGCCGGCGGCGCAGATGACCCACACGTCGCCGGGGCATGCGCCCAGCGCGCAGCGGGCACCCGCGGCAGCGCCGTTGCCGGAGACGGCCGCCATCCCGCCCCGCCCGGTCCCGCCCGAATTTTCAATCAGCGACTCCGGAAATTCGGACGTGCCCCGGCCCGGCGGCATGGTCGGTCGCTACCGCCTGCTGCAGCTGGTGGGACGGGGCGGAATGGGCGAGGTCTACGCCGCGCACGATCCCGAGCTCGATCGGAAGATCGCGATCAAGATCATGCGCGCCGACACCTACCCCGACGAGATCGAGGCGGCGCGGATGATGCGCGAGGCGCAGTCGATCGCCAGGCTGTCGCATCCGAACCTCGTCACGGTCTACGACGTCGGCAGCGCCTCGGGCCGGGTGTTCGTCGCCATGGAGCTGGTCGAGGGCGACACGATCGCTGCGTGGCTCGACCGCAAGCGCCGGCCGCGCGCCGACATCCTTCGGGTCTTCGTCGCGGCGGGACGCGGTCTGGCCGCCGCGCACCGCGCCGGCATCATCCACCGCGACTTCAAACCTCAGAACGTCATGGTCGCTCCCGACGGCGCGGTGCGGGTCATGGACTTCGGCCTGGCGGCGCTCCGACAGACGCTCCACGGCCCGAAGGCGCCGCGCCTGACCAAGATCGGTTCGATCCTGGGCACGCCGCTTTACATGTCGCCGGAGCAGCTCTGCGGGCAGACGGTCGATCCGCGCGCCGACCAGTTCAGCTTCTGCGTCGCGCTCTACGAGGCCCTGTACGGCGAACGGCCCTTCGCGGGGGACAACTTCGCCGAGCTGCGCGCGGCGGTGCTGAGCGGCAAGGCGCGGCCGGCTCCGCTCTCCAGCCACGTCCCGGCCCGCCTCCGGGCGATCCTGCTGCGCGGCCTCTCCGTCGTTCCAGGCAAGCGCTACCCCGACATGAACGCGCTGCTCGCCGCGCTCGAGCAGGCGGCGGCCCGACGCGGGGGGCTCGCACGCATGCTCTGGGTCGGGGCGGCGGCGGGCGGCGTGGCGTTCGCGGTGACGTTCGGCCTCGGGTGGCAGCTGCGCGGCCGGCGTTCCGACTCCCGGTGTGCGAGCCCACCCGATCGGCTCGCCGCCGCGTGGCCGACGGCCGCCGGCGCCCCACGCCGAGCGGAGGTCCGTGCCTCGTTCCTGGCGGCCAACGTTCCCGACGCGCGCGAGCGCTTCGACCGGGCCAGCCAGTCGCTGGACACATATGCTCACGCCTGGGCCGGGATGTACCGCCAAACCTGCGAGGCGACGGATACGGGGGCCGGCGACTCGCGTGAGACGCTCGGCTGGCGCATGGGGTGCCTGGACCAGCGGGCCGGCGAGCTCGGCGCTCTCGTCGACGTCTTCGCGCACGCCGACGCGAAGATCGTCCGCAAGGCCGTGGCGGCGACGCTGTTGCTGCCGTCGCTCGACACCTGCACGGACGTGCGCACCCTGAAGGCGAACGCCGCCCCGCCCGACGAGGCGCTGCGCGCGCGCGTGCTGTCCCTGCGCGGGCGACTGGCGACGCTGTGGGCGATGGCCGCCGCGGGACACGACTGGCAGACGCTGAAGCCGCTCGGCGCGCTGGTCGACGAGGTGCGTTCCACGGGCCACGAGCCGTTGCTCGCCGAGGCGCTGCTGGTCTACGCGCGCGCGCGGGCGCCGTTCGACCCCGAGGGCGCGGAGCCGGTCTACGAGGAAGCGTTCAAGCACGCCGACGCCGTCCACAACAACGCGCTCGCGGCCGAGGCCGCGCTGCAGCTGGTCGCCATCGAAGGCGCCATCGAACACCACTTCGACGTCGGCGAGAAGTGGGCGCACACGGCCGACGCCACCGTCGAGCGCGGCGTCCCCCTTCGCGTGCGCGCCGCGCTGCTGAACAGCCGCGGCATGCTGTTCGCGGCGCAGGGACAATGGCGATTGGCGGAGGCTGACTTCACGGCCGGCGTGGCGATCCGGCAGCAGGCGCTGGGTGCGTCGCACCCCGACCTCGTGGCGTCCATGACCAACCAGGCGCGGGCCGTGCTGGTGCTCGACGATCCGCAGCGCGCGCTCGAGATCGCGAACCACGCCCTCGACATCGCGAACGCGTTCTTTCCGGGCGAGTCCTACGAGGTCGGGGCGGCGCGGCTGGTTCGCGGGCAGGCGCTGATCGCCCTCGGCCGCGCGCCCGAAGCCCGGGCGGACATGGAGGCGGTGCTGGACACGTTCGAGCGCGTGCTCGGACGCGATCATCCGTTCCTCGCCGATCCGATGACGGGTCTTGGCGAGGTCGCGCTGGGCGAGCGCCACCCGACGGAGGCTCAGGGCCTGCTGGAACGCGCCTGGGAGATCCGCTCGACGCACATCGCCGACGGCGGCGTGCGCGAACAGACCGCCTTCAGCCTGGCCCAGGCGATCTGGGATGCCGCGCCGGCGGATCGCCCGCACGCGATCGATCTCGCGACCGAAGCGCGCGACGGCTACGCCGGCATCCCCGACATGGCGCCCCGGCTGGCGCTGGTCGATCGCTGGCTCGCCGATCGGCGGGCCACGCGCACGACCGCGTCGCACGCGAGCCGGATGTGATCGACCCGCCGCGCTCTGGCGTGATCAGGCCTTGGGGCCGGCCAGCTCTTCGTCGACGATGCGCTTGACGCTCGAGGGCTCGAGCTTGCCCTTGTGCGCCTTCATGATGTCGCCGACGACCCGACCCGACTGCTTCGCGTCGGACACGCCGAGCCGCGCCAGCGTCTCGCGGACGATCGCGCGCACCTCGTCGTCGGAGGCCGCCTTGGGGAGAAACTGCGCGCAGAAACCGATCTCGAAGTCGATCTGGGCCACGGCCTCGGCGCCGCGCTCGCCGACCGCGACGTATTCCTCGCGCGACTTGCGCAGCTGCTTTTGATAGGCGGCGATCACGTCTAGCCACAGAGCGTCGTCAAGCGGTCCCTTGAACCCGGCGGCGGTGCGCCGCTCCATGTGCTTGGTCTTGATCATGCGGATGCAATCGGCCGTGCGGGCGTCCTTCGCGCGCATGGCCGTCTTGAGACGCTCCTGGATGTCGGCCTCGACTGACATGGGAGTGGAACCGTAACCTCGAACCCCCAGTCCCGCAACCGCCACGCCTGTGAATGAGCGGCACGGGTCCGTCATCGACCGGGCCCGAAGTTCGCTGTTTTCGCTGCATTGCGGTCGAGTTACGCTAGGCGCGCCGATTGCTACTATTGAGGTTGGCGTCATGTCCAGAATCACGGGCTCTTCGAACAATGGTGTCTCATCCGCCCTTCGCCGGATCGGGCTTCGTGGGGGTGTGGCGGGCGTTGCGGCCGTGGGGCTTTCTCTCGTCGCGCTGAGCGGCACGGCGCGCGCCGCCGACGTGCAAGTCACCGGCGCGGTCGCAGTCGCGGGACCGACCGCTCCCGGCGTCGTCGCGCAGGGCGGCGCCCCCGCGCCGACTGCCGACGAGAACATGATCCCGCCGAACGTCGAGGGCGCGGCCGTCGCCGCCCAGGGCGGCGGTTACTGCTATGGCGGTCCGCACCCGGCCCCCGGCGGCGGCTGGGAGGCGATCTCGACGCCCCACACGCACAACTACGCGCCGTTCGACATGCGCCTGTTCGCCTATCACGAGGGCTGCTACTACTTCATCGGCGACCCGCGCGACTTCGGTTATACGGGACAGACCTACAGCTACTACGGCGCGCACCCGATCGCCGACGTCTACGGCGGCGGCTGGTGCTTCATGGTCGGCCCGCATTACCACTGGTGGCGGCCGTGGTCGCCCTACTTCACCGTCGTCGGTCCCTGGTACTACTGGTACGGGCCGTACGATCCGTTCTTCTGGGCCTACTGGCCGTACTACTCGTTCTATTACCGGTCGTACTACCCGGCCTACTACGCCGGCGGTCGCTACTATCGCAACGGCTACCGGACGGCGCCGGCGATCACCCGCGTCCCGCCCAACGGCTGGCGCGGAACACCGCCGGGCAGCGCAACCGCGGCGGGCGGCTGGCGGGGATCGCCGACCACGACGCAGACCTCTCCGTTGCGCGCCGGCAGTCCGGCCGCGGGTGGCTGGCGCGGGGCTCCAGGGGCCGCGTACGGCGCTCCTGGTGGCGGCGGCTGGCACGGCGGGGCCGCTCCCAACAACAGCGGCGGCTGGCATGGCGGGCCGGCGCCGAGCGGCGGCGGCTGGCATGGCGGTGGCGCCCCCGCTTACGGGGCGCCCAGCGGCGGCTGGCACAGTGCCCCGTCGGGCGGCGGCGGCTGGCGCCCACCGTCCAGCGGCAGCAGCTGGCATGGCGGTGGGGGCGGCGGCTTCCACAGCGGCGGCGGCTTCCGCGGCCGGCACTGATTCGTCGCCGGCTGCGCCGCGATAGACCGGCTAGTTGTTCCCGTGGGGGAAGAACGAGTCGTCGTACGAGAACTGCATGTAGCGATCGAACGTGATCGCGAGAAACAGGTTCACGACGAACGAAAAGACGACCAGGCCGCGAAACATCCTGGTGAGCGGCCGGCTGCTGATCGCCAGCAGGACCATGAAGAAGATCATGTAGTCGAGGCTGTAGCGATAGCCGAACTGGACGTAGCCCGAGCTGTGATAGAGCAGCGACGGCAGAGCGGTCGAGAGCACCGTCAGCCAGAGCGCGCGGCGCAAGGGACTCGGCGCCTGCGGCATGACGGTGTAGGCCAGGTTCGGGGACGTCACCAGAATGCTCATGCCGTGCTGGCTGATCTTCACGTACGGCGAATGGATCATCAGGCGCGGCAGCAGGATCAGCGCGGCCGCCAGGTTGCGGGACAGGAAGTGATAGTTGAACAGGCCGAAGCGGAACATCCGCTCCTGCCACTGCACCGCCAGAAACTTGTGGCCGAATTCGAAGGGGCTGCCGAACCGGAGCGCGTTCAGCACCCCCAGGACGACTCCGACGCCCGCGATCGGCACCGCGAACCTGAACGTCGACATGCCGAACGCGCGCCGCCCCTCGCGCGTGCGAAGCGCGCCCCACCCACCGATCGCGCGTGCGGCCTCGAAGAAGAAGAGCGGGATCACCAGCCAGGGCGGCCGCGTCGCGAACCCGAGCGCGACGAACAATCCCGCCAGCATCGGCCGGCGCGCGCCCAGCGACGCCCAGACGTAGGCGATCGAAAGTGTGACCGCGACGATCTGCGCGCTGAACCAGACCTGACCGACGACCGAACAGAAGTAGTAGACCGATCCGACGCCGAACATCGCGGTCAGCCACAGATCATCGGCCTCCGTGCGGCGCGACAGGCCGCGCGCGCGCAGATGCCGCAGCAGCAGGAAAAGCAGCATCGGGTTCAGCCCGGCCCACAGCGCGTTGAACAGCACGTCGTTGAAGCCCATCCCCCAGATCGCCACGAACGGGGCCATCAGCACGGCCGGGAACGGCGGGAACGACACGTATCGGATCGACGACCGGGTGACGATGTCGCCCGCCGGGACCGTCTCGGGCGTGCCGCGCAGCGGGTAGAAGCGATCGACGGGCCCGCCCATCTTGCTGCCGTAGACGCCGCGCAGCTCGCGTCCGTCGCGCAGCTTGAGCACGTCGATCTTGGCCCAGTCGTTTTCGTTCGGAGGTTGCCCGGGCAACGCCAGCCGGCCGTGCAACCATCCATCGGCCAGGTAGACGTAATGGTTGTAGGGCGAATGGCCGCGCAGCCGATCGCCCGCGGTCCCGAGATACGTCCCCGCGAACACCAGGTAGACGATCACGGCGCCGCGCCAGCCCCGGAAGGCATTCAACCACCGCGGCGAACCCGACTCTGAAGCGGCGGGCTCCGGCGAGGGCGCGGAGCGATCCTGCTCGGCCGTGGTCACGGTTGGTCCCGCCTGTACATCGTCACGAGCGGGACGCCCTCTCGCGCGCGCACCATGAATGGCTTCGTCGTCCCATAGCTGTCCCAGAACCACCCTTCGTAGATCGCCCAGTGCTTCTCGTAAAAGAGGATTCCGACCTGCGACCTGCGCAGCGCCTCCTCGCCGAAGCCGGTGTCGCCGACCCCCATGTCGAGGCGTCCGTCTCGTTTGTACATGGACACTGCATCGTGGATGACGTCGTGCCAATACATCGCACGATTCGCGGGCGCGTCGCGATTGATGTCGTCCAGCATCGGCAGGACCGAATAGCCCCAGAACTGGCGGTTCATGCCCAGCGAGGCGCCGCCCGCGAACCCGCCCGCCAGCAAGTTATAGTGCGACAGCCCGTCGGGATGTGAGCGGCGTGTCTCGACGACCGCAGGCATGCAGACGAGCACGGCCAGCGCGGCGGGCGCAAGGTGCGTCAGGCGGGCGCGCGTCGGCGGCACCAGCGCCGCCAGCACGGGCAGCAGCCGCGCGACGCCGACCCCGGCCATCACCGCGAGATACGGCATCGCGGTCATGAAGTGCTTCACCCCGCCGAAGATCGGCGTCGACGGGACGGCCAGCACGGCCAGCGGTCCCAGCGTCTGCGCCAGCAGGAACGCGCCTG
>Ga0209465_10000565_pt1 | contig 17057 bp, 16 predicted proteins | sample PanSoiPlot1MoBio_FD_188321 | JGI IMG/M metagenome (GOLD analysis project Ga0209465, IMG submission 188321) | Tropical forest soil microbial communities from Panama analyzed to predict greenhouse gas emissions - Panama Soil Plot 1 MoBio (SPAdes)... | ecosystem: Environmental > Terrestrial > Soil...
AACCGCTGGCCAGCGTGCCGCGGCCCATCCGCCACAACCAGTCGCTCTCCGATCCGTGGGACGGGCTGCGCCGCCTCGCCCAGATCGAACGGGTGCGTCTCCTGCGTGAGCCGCCGTCCAAGGCGACCGAGTACGTGGGCGGCCATCTCAGGACCGGCGTCGGGGAGCAACAGGTCGTCTGGCCGGTCGAGCACGAGCTCTGGTCCGACGAGTTTCCGATGCCGGCGGTGGTCAGCCGCTGCGCGCCGCTGGCGCCGGCCCAGGCCGCGACGGCCGATCGCGCGGAGGACGCCCCGCTGCCCACCGCCACGGCTGGCGAGCCGGAGCTGGCGCTGGTGGCGTCGGCGGCGGACCAGCTGCCGACCGATCACCCGGCGACGCCGCTTTTGCTGGTGCAGGCGGCGGTGCTCAACATCTCCCGTGGCGAGCCGCGCGCGGCGATCGATCCGCTCGCGCAGCTGGAACAGATGTCGCCGGCGGGCCTGACGCCGGCCGAACACGATCGGGTGGTCCTGGCGAACGCGCTCGCCGCGATCGCCGATCCGTCGGCCAAGCCCGACGCTCTGCTGGTGCGCGGGCGCGCGGCGCTGGCGCTGAAGATCAACGCCCCGGCGCGACGGGCGCTGTCGCTGCTGCTGGCGGAGCGGCTGGCGGCCGCGGGCCGCGCGGACGACGCCTCGGCCCTGCTGGGACCGCCGCCTCACGGCGACGACGCCGTCGGCCGTTACATCGCATTCAAGCAGATGGAGGCGCACGCGCGCGCCAGCCGGCTCGGCCCCTTGCTGGCGGAGGCGCGCGAGGTGCTGGGGCGCCGCTCGCACGACCAGGTCGAGGACGATCCGACGTCGCTGGCGATCATGGACATCGCGCTGCGGACGCTGCTCGCATCGCCGGTCTCCGACGAGACGCTGGAGGTGCTGGAATCGCTCGGGCCGCCCCGCGAGCGGCTGGGCCGCGCGGACGCGTTCGCGCAGGCGGCGCTGGAGAGCGGGGCGTTCCGGTCCGCGATGGTCACCTTCCTCTGGCTGTACGAGAACGACCGCGACCCGAACCGCCAGCTGCAGAACCTGGCGCGGGCGTCGGTCGCGGCGGCGCGCGCCGGCGACCGCGGCGAGTTCGCGCGGACCTTCCGGCTGCTGGCGGGACAGGACGAGACGTTCGGCGACGCCGACGCGCCCGACAAGAAGACCGATCGAAGAGCCGACCGCCGGGCCGACCGCAAGCCGGAAAGCAAGCCCGACAAGAAGACCGACAAGGGCGACCGGCCCGACCGGCCCGACAAGGGCGAGCGGCTGGACCGGAGGCCGCGCGACGGCTCGATGATCGCCACGGCCGAGAGCGAGAAGGTGCGCGAGAAGCGGCGCGCGGCGCGTTCGGTCAACTGGCAGCGCGCGCTGCTGGTCGTGGCGCGCGACGCGCTGCCCGCGCTGGTCGAGAACGACGACCAGGCGAACCTCGCCACTCTGGTCGACACGTTGAAGCGCCACCTGGGCGACGCCGGGCGCGGACCGGTCGACGAGGAGCTGACCACGCTGTACCGCGCCGCCAGCGCGCACCTGAAATCGGGCGCCCGCGCCTACGCCGAGACGATCGGCGCGGACCGGCGGCCCATCCTGCTCGGCGACGTGCTGATCGGCCGCAAGTACGATGTGCCCGCGCCCGCCATCGATCTGTCGTCGGCGATCGACGAGATCGGCACGCTGGTGTTCGTCCCGCGGCGCGGAAACGACGCCAGCACGGCGGCGATCGTGCGCTGGCCGGGCCGCATGGGCGTCGCTTGGACCGGGAGTCGATCGTGAGGGGAGGAAGGCGCGCACCGATGCTGGCGGCGGCCGTGGCCGGGCTGGCCGCCGCGCTGTCGGCCGGCGCGGCCCGCGCCTATACTTTCGTGGACGAGCTGCCGGAGGACGCCTGCGCGCGGGCGCGCGCCTACGATCCGCAGGACAGCAGCGACGCCGCACAGCACGCGCGCCGCGCCTGCCGTCTCGAAAACTTCGATCAACACCTGGCCGAAAGGCGGAGCCAGCAGGTCGCCGCCGAGCAGGAGGCCCGCGACGCCGCGATCGAGAAATGGATGGTCGGGACGCAGCCGGCCCGGGTGATCAATCCGATCGCGGTCGAGCTGTTCGCCGGCAGCGGCATCATCAATTACGGCGCGGCGATTTCCTGGAACGTGCTCCGCCAGCTCGAGCTCGCCGCCCACATCGGCCAGCGCCAGATGGACTGCGCGACGTCGACGTCGAGCAGCGGCGGCAACTGCACGCGCACCACCTGGAGCATCGGCGCGCGGTGGATCCTGGGCGATCGGGACTTCGCCCCGTTCGGCGGGGTCGCGTTCTCGTCGACGCACGCGCCCCTGAAGATCAACCACTACGACCAGCAGGCGATGACGACGACGTTTCTCGACGGCAAGGGCATCGCGGACAGCGGCAGCCTGTCGGCAGGTGTGCAGCTGGCCGTCAGCCAGGTGCGACTGAGCCTGGAGTACATTTTCGAATACGTCTTTTTCACAGGAGCGACTCTGAACGACATGCAGCGCCCCAGCCCGGATCTCAGAAGCGTCTGGAACGACAGCCTCAAACAGGACCGCCACGGCGTCCGCTTTCAGGTGGGCTTTGCGTTCTAGCCGGCCCACACGACTGGTCGTCGCGTGCGCGCTGCTGGTCGCGGCGCCTGCCGGCGTCGTGCGCGCGCAAGACGCGCCCGCTCCGCAACAACCGCCGCCGGGGAAAGGACAGCCCTACAATCCGTATGGGCCCCGGGGCTCGACGTCGACCTCCCCGGGCGCGGACCAGCAGCAGCCGTACTGGCAAGCGCAGCCCCGCCCCGCACCGGGCCAGCAGCCGCAGGACGGCAGCGGGGTGCAGCAGCGCTCGGACTCCGAGAATCCGCGCCTCCGTTTTCGCCCGCCCGCGGATCCGTTCGCCGGCGACCAGCGCTCGTCCGGCACGCGCCCGACGACCGTGATCGAAGCGGCGTCCAGCCCCGGCACGGTCAGCCGCGTGCAAGTCGAACCGCCGGCGAGGCCGCGCACCGTATCACCCAGCCAGGTCGAGCAGCTGGTTCAGCGATCGCAGGACACCATCGACTTCTTCGAGCTGGTCGACGACATCATGGACGAGATCGCGCGCCAGCTCGGGCGCGAGGATCCGAAGCTGATGTCGCCGATGGCGATCAAGCTGGTGCGGCTGTCGTCGAACCTGCGTCCGGAGTTCGCGGGCACGCTGCAGACGCGCCTGATCGCGCGGCTGACCCAATCGACCTCCGTGAAGATCGCGATGTGCCCCGAGTGCAGCACGCTTCGCTCGCGCGTCGAGGACGGGAACTGGATCCTGACCCTCGGCGCCGCGAACACCGAGGACATGAGGCGCATCGCCGACAAGACCGGCGTCAAGACGTTCATGGACATCGACTTCACCTACAGCCCCGGCTCGAACATCGTCTGGATGGCGGCGGTCGTCTACCGCGCCTCCGACGGCGGCGTGGTCTGGAGCGACGCCTATCGATCGGACGCGACGATGACCGCGCTCTTGCGGACGGGGAAGATCATCCCGTCGCGCGCCGAGCGCGCCGCCGAGCTGGAAGCGAAAATCAACCAGCGGCCCAACTACGGCTATGCGCTGTCGCTGGGCATCGCCCAGATCGGCTACTCCGGTGCGACCGGCGACATCGCGGGCGCGCAGGCGTCGCTGCGCTTTCACGAAAAGTTCGGCGAGCAGAACACCAGCCTGTTCGGCATGACCGCCGGCATCTTCACGACCGGCCCCCCCAAGACAGACAAGGTGCCGCAGGCGCTGAACTCGATCCTGCTCGGCGCCTACTACTCGTACGACCTGTCGCCCCCGAACCTCAATCGACCGGAGGTCTGGGTCTACGGCGAGGGCGGCGGCATGTTCTCCGGCAACGAGGGCAACACCTTCTACCTGGAGAGCGGCATCGACACGCATCTCAAGTGGCGCCTCTCGCTGCAGGGCGGGCTCATGTACGTCTTTCACACCAAGTTCTCGGGGCAGGATCTGGGCGGCATGGGGTTCCGGCTGCGCGTCGCGATGAACTGGTGACGCAACGGTGATTCAAATGAACAAGAAGACAACACTCTCGATCGCCTTCCTCGCGGCCGCCGCGCAGGCCGCCTGCACGCTCACCCGGCCGGTTCCGGCCGACGTGCGCGTGCCGCCCGATCTCCTGCGCGGGTCGACCTACACCGCCGGCGGCGAGTCGCCGCGCAGCCGCTACGTCGTGCGAATGACCGACGGCCACAACGACTGGGAGTTCCAGCTGCCGGAGACGGCGACGGCCTACCAGGTGCAAGTCCCCCTGACCAACAAGTCGCCTGGGACGCGGATGGCGGTCGACATGGCGACGCTGACCGCCGCCGACCGCGAGATCCTGCAGGAGCGCGAAGCGGCCGCCCGCGCGGAGGGCGGCGAGCCGGAACCGCCCGCCGCCGACGGCGAAGGGCTGAAGCGCGCGGCCGCGCGCGACGACGCGGAAGGCAAGCCCGCGCCCAGGCGCCCCGCGCGCAAGCCGGGCGACGACAAGCCGCCCGCCGGAAAGGCCAGCTACCTGCTGACGCTTGCGCGGGTGAAGGATCTCTACAAGTCCCGCCAATATGAATTGGCGCTCGTCGAGCTGACCGAGCTGGATCGGCAATACCCCGAGGACGAACACATCCTGTCGATGAAAGGGTCGCTGTACGAACGGCTCGGCAACAAGAACCTCGCGCGCGAGGCCTGGCAGCAGACGTTGCGCATCAACCCCTACAACCTCGCCGTGCTGGAGGCGCTGCAGCGCCTCGGCAAATAGAAAAAGAAAGCGGAGCGCGACACATGCACATCATCCTGGGTCTGGCGGGTCTGATCGCGACGCTGTACGAGACGCGCAGTCACATGCCGACCGGCTTCACGGGGTTCTTCCACCCGGCGGCGCTGATCCTGCTGCTGGGCGCGCCGCCGTCGATTCTGCTGGTCGGCCACGACGTCACCGAGATCTGGCGGGGAATCGTGATTCTCGCCCAGGCGCTGATGCACAACGCGCGCCGCGCCGAGGGACGCATGATCGCCGATCTCTACCGCTTCGGCCGCGAGCTGAAACAGGGGCGCAATGTCGAGGCGTCGAAGGTGCTGACCGAGGCGCACGATCCCTTGCTGCGCGAGGTCGGCCCGCTGCTGTTGCAGCCGGGCGGCGGCGCCGACGCGCGCGAGACGGTGATGACCCTGTCGTACGCGCGGCTGGCGCAGGTCAAGTCGGCCGAGGAGGTGTTCCGCTTCCTGGCGCGCACGACACCGGCCGTCGGCCTGATGGGGACGATCGTCGGCCTCGTGAACATGCTGATGAGCCTGAAGAACTTCGAGCAGCTCGGGCCGGCCATGGCGGTCGCGCAGCTGGCGACGTTCTACGGGTTGATCCTCGCCTACGGCATCTGGGCGCCGTTCGCGAAGCGGATCGAGAATTACGGACGCAACCTGTCGGTGTCGGCGCGCTTGCTCGAGCGCGGCCTCACCAGCATCGCCGAGGGGCGCTCGCTCTACGACCTGCGCCTGCTCGCGGGTCCGGGCGCCGGCGGCGCGCCGTCGGTGGAGGCGGCATGAGCGTGGCCGATTCACAGCAGGCGCCCACGCCGTTCCGGGATCGCCGCGCGCGGCGGCCCGGGCGCGAGCCCGACCTGCTGGCCTACGCCGAGGACGACGACACGTCGTGGCTGCTTCCTTACGTCGACGTCATCAGCCTGCTGCTGGCGTTCCTGATCCTGGCGCTGGCGATGTCGAAGGTCAGCCTGCACCGGTTCGAGCTGGTGTCGGCGGCGCTGTCGCGTACCGCCCCGCCGCCGTCATTGGATGCGCTGAAGGAGAAGATCGATCAGATGATCGAGCAGCAGGGCCTGGTCGGCCAGATCAAGACCGTGGTCGACGACGCCGGCCTGCGCATGGAGCTGAAGAACGCCCTGCTGTTCGACAGCGGCCAGGCCGACATCACGCCGGCCGGGCGCGCCGCCATCGACAAGGTGGTGAAGCTGCTGCCGACGATCGACCAGCGTTACCAGATCGCCATCGAGGGACACACCGACGACGTTCCCATCCACACCGCGCGGTTCGATTCGAACTGGGAGCTGTCGTCCGGGCGGGCGATCAACGTGCTCAAGTCCTTCACGGCCGCGGGGATCAGCGCGCAGCGACTGTCGGCGCAGGGGTACGCCGACACGCGGCCGGCAGCGATTTTGCAGGGCGACAGCGCGTCGTATGCGCGCGCCCGTTCGGAAAACCGAAGAGTGGTCATTCGTGTGTATTAGAGAAATGATTGAAAGGTTTGGCCGGTGTCGATTCACGAGACGGAGGGTAGTTTCATGACGCGCAAAGGACGATTCGTGCTTCCTGCCGCCGCGATGGCGTTGACGGGGGTCGTGCTCGCCGCGGCGACCGCGCACGCCGATCGCCGGCCTCCGTATGGCATGGACGCCGCGATGCTCGAGGCCCAGGTCCGCGAGAACATCGAACGTCGAATTACCCCCCTCCTCGAGCAGATGGCTCCCGGCCAGGCGGAGCTCAAGTACGTCGATGTCCGCGTCACCAAACCGACCGCCCTTCCGGCCGGCGCCTCCCCCGGCTTCGAGGAGATGGCGCCCGGGGCGGAGTTCGTCGCCGAGAAGGCCGACGTCGCCCTGACCCTCGATGCCAAGCTGCCTCCGCCTTTCCGCAAGGACCTCAAAAATCTGATTAAGAACCGTCTCGAAGGCCTGGCCGTCCCCGTCGAAATCCACGAGACGGTGATCCCGTTCCCGACGCCGCGGCCGCAACCGACGGCACCGCCCGAGATGCCGTTCCGTTACCCGCCGATGCCGCAGGCGCAGGCGCCGGCGCCCGCCCCTGCCCCCGCGCCCACCCCGGTCGTGGCAGCCGTGACGCCCGACGCGCTCGGGCGCGGCATTCCGATGTGGCTCGTGGGCCTACTGGGCATCATCGGCTTGTTGACCATCGGCGCGCTCGTCGTGGCGCTCGTGGCGCTGGTGCGTCGCCAGCGCGGCGACGAATCCCAGAAGGTGGCCGGCGAAGCCGGGGACGCGGGCGGCAAGAAGGGCACGACCGCCGCGGCCGCCGCCGCCGCCGCCCCTGACCACCTGCCCGACGTCCGGCGCGCGCTGCGCGAGGACCGGGTGCTGGCCCGCCGGGTGATGGGCGAGCTTCTGCGCGAGAACCAGGTCGACAAGGTGGCGGTCGCCGTCGAGCTGGTGGGCCCCACGGTGGTCGAGGACCTGCGCGGCGATCCGACCTGCGCGATCCCGCTGCGCGAGGCGGCGGCGCTGCTCGTCGAGGCGCGCCCGCGCGCCGAGAAGGACACGAAGGAGATCATCACCCAGCTGCACCGCCGCATCCTCAAGCACCGGATGGTCGGCGCGGAGGATCCGGTCGAACAGGAGTTCGCGTTCCTGCTCGGCCTGTCGGCGGAGCGCCTGTCGAGCGTGCTCGAGAGCGAGCCCGCCACGGTGCAGGCCGCGGCGCTGCGCTACGCGCCGGTCCACCTCCGGTCGGCCTATCTGGCCGAGCGCTCGGCCGCGGAACGATCGGCGCTGGCCGTCGCGCTGGCGTCTCCCAAGGCGCTGTCAAAGGAGCATCTGCTCGACGTGGCGGCGACGCTGCGCGCGCGCGCCGCCGATCAGGCCCACCTGGATGCGGGCGAAACCGGCGACGTCGATCTGGCCGTCGAGCTGATCGAAGAGCGGCCGCCGGCGGAGCAAGCCGAAATGCTGGAGGCGATGCGCCGGGGCGATCCGGCCAAGGCGCGCGCGGTGCAGGCTGCCCTCATCAGCGATCAGTCGTTCGAGCGCGTGTCGGACGAGGTGCTGACCGCCGCGGCGATGGCCGTTCCGACCGAGGTGCTGGCCCGCTTCCTGCGCGACGTTCCCGAGAGCATCGCGACGCGGGCGCTCTCGGCGCTGCCGCGGACCGTCGCCGCGTCGATCCAGGAGGACCTGTCGCTGGCGGTCGCACCGACGCCGCAGCAGCTGGCCGACGCGCGGCGGACGATGTTCGCGTCGCTGCGGAAGGCCCTGCGCGATCGCGGTCTCTCGGCGCCGAGCTTGTCGATCTCCAGCGGCTCCGACAAAGGAAAGGTAGTGGCGTTATGAGGACCTTGAACTTAGCCTGGCTTGGATTCGCAACCGCCGCCGTCGCCGCCGTGGGATGCACGGTGGTCGCGCCGGGAAACCCCGACGCCGGCATGACGATGATCATCCCGATCCCGATCCGACCCGATGCGCTGCCGCCGCCGAAACCGCTGCAGGCCAGCGTGCTGGTGGTCGCCAACCTGGAGCGATCGTCCGCCAACCTGGCCGACCGTTACGCGGCCGTCATGGGCCTGCTCGGCACCTACCTGCAGCAGGTCGGGCTGCAGATCGAGAACATGGGCCTGATCGCCACCTACGGCGATCACTATGGGCCGCGCCTGCTGCTCGGCCAGCGGGCCGATGCGGCGCCCAGCCCCTCGCTGCAGCTGCTGCTGAGCGCGGCGGTCGCGGGCAACGTCAACGTCCAGGACTACGATCACCTGCTGCCGGTGATCGGCAGCGCGCTTGGCAACGTCAGCAACGACGATCTGCCGATCGCCCTGCGGCTGCTGGCCGGGTCGGGAAACTTCGATGGCGACGGCGAGACGTCGGAAGCGAAGAACGTGATCGGCTTCGGCAACGGCCTGAACGGCGAGGCGCTGTCGGCCATCCAGGGCGGGATCGAGCGGAGCGCGCTGTTCGATCGCCCGCGCGACCTTTTCATCGTCCTCTACCTGCAGCCGCTGCCGCGCCGTTGCACGCTCGCCAGCTCGGACTGCCTGGTCGACGGCCGCAGCCCGGTCGACATCTTCACCGAGAAGAGGCCGGACGGGACGGCGGCGTGGCTGAACTTCAACGGCACCGGGATCCGGCCCGAGCAGGTGCTGCACGTCTCGATCGCAACTTCGGAGCTGGAGGATCTGGGATCGTTCCGGACCCGCTGCTCGAAGGTCCCGGGGTTTCCGACGACGTTGTTCGACGTCATCGCGCCCTCGCCGAACGCGTACTTCACGCCGCTGGCGATGGGCCTCAACGGCATCAATCGCGGCACCTTCAGCATGGGCGACTTCTGCGAGCTGATCGGCAACAAGCCGGACGCCGCGGTCATGCGGCTCGGCAGGGACGTCGCGGGCGTGCTCGGCAACTGAGCAATTGATACTGACCGGACCTTTCTAAAGATGCCGCCCTCCTCGGATCTGCCTCCCTGGCTGCGCCGCGCGGGCGCCAGCCCCCGCGGCGCGAAGCCGCGCGCGGCGGCGATGGCGGCGTTCGCGGTGGTGCTGTTCGCCGCCGGCGCCGGCAGCGGGTTCCTGTTTGGGCGCCGGGGCGTGGCGGTCGCGCCGCCTCCGCCGCCTGCGCCCGTCTGCCCGCCCGTCGCGGTGTGTCCGCCGCCCGCCCCGAGCGGGCTCGCGCATACCCGCGCGGCGTCGTCGGCCAAGCGCGCCAAGCCGGCGCCCGCCAAGACGCTGACCCCGCTGCCAGAGCAGTCGCCCATGGACGAAGGCGCGCGCAAGCAGGCGCTTTACGCCTTCGCCGAGAAGAAAGGTCCCGAGCTGAAGGAGTGCGTCGCCGAACCGGATCGCGGGCCGCCCCTGAAGCTCGGCGTCGCGTTCGAGATTGGCTCCGATGGCGCGGTGGATTTCGTGCAGATCCTGGGCGGCGACGGTTCGCTCAAGGACGTCAAGCGCTGCTACACGAACCACCTGAAACGGTGGCATTTCCCGGAAGAACTGCTGCGCGGCGAAGAAAAGCTGCTGGTCAACTTCGTGTTGTAAAATGTCCGGGATGAAGGCGCCCGCCGATCGCTTCGGTCTCGCGGGCGCAACGCTGGCTGGACGCTATCGCGTCGAGCGGCGGGTCGCGGAGGGTGGATTCGCCGTCGTCTACCGCGCCGTTCAGATCGCGCTCGAGCGGCCAATCGCGCTCAAGGTGCTGAAGACCCCACCCGGCCTCGGCGATGCGGCGCGCGCGCGCTTCGAGCAGCGCTTCGCGACCGAGGCGCGCACGATTGCGAAGCTCCGCCACCCGTACATCGTCGACGTCTACGACTACGGCGTCTCGCCGATGCCGTCGGGCGAGTCGGCGCCCTGGATGGCGCTGGAATGGCTGGAGGGCGAGACGCTGGAACACGAGCTGGACCGACGCCGCGGTGGCGGCGGCCGGAGCGTCGCCGAGACGGCGGTGCTGCTGCGCCCGGTGATCGAGGCGGTGGCGTACGCGCACAAGCGCGGTGTCGTCCACCGCGACATCAAGCCCGCGAACCTGATGATCGTCGACGGCGACGCCGGCCCGATGCTGCGGATGCTGGACTTCGGCATCGCGAAGATCATGCAGGGCGAACCGATCGGCGACACGCGTCCCGGGCGTGGCAGCGGCGGCCCCGGCTTCTCGCCCGACTACGCGGCGCCGGAGCAGATCACCTATTCGCGCACCGGACCGTGGACCGACGTGCACGCGCTCGGCCTCTTGATGACCGAGCTGCTGACCGACGAGCTCCCGTTCTCGGCCGCGCAGGGACCTGCCGGTGACGAGCAGCTGTTCGAGCAGATCATGTCCACCGACCGCCCGACGCCGGCGCGCAAGGGCGTGGACGCGGGCGGGCTGGAAGAGGTCGTGGCCCGCGCGCTCGCGCTGTCGCCTGGCCAGCGCTGGCGAGATGCCGGGCAGATGCTGCAGGCCCTCGACGCGCAAACCGGTGGGACGCCGGCGCGGCAGCGGCGCCGTTCGATCGAATTTTCACGCCTCCGCCGGCGGGTGCTGGCGGCGGCGAGATCGTTCGTTTCGGCACGCCCCTGGCGCACGGTGCGCGCGACCTTGCGAAAGACAGGCGAGACCTGGCGGGTGCGGCGACCGCGGGATCTGGCGATGCCGATGTCGGGCGGCCTGGCGATCCTGTCGGCGTTCATCCTGCTTGTGTGGGCCATCGGCTCGGGCGCGCCTCACACGCGTCGGGTCGCGCGCGCGATCTCGCCGGCCGCTGTCTCGCCGTGGATCGTTCCGATCCCCGCCTGCGCCTCGGGCATGACGGCCGTCGTCGAGCCGCCGGCGGCGGCGCGGCGGCCCAGCCGCCTGCCCAGGCCGTCGACCCCGCCACCCATCGAAGGCGAGCCCGGCCCGCCGGGCAGCTGCCTGGTCAGCGTGAACTCCGTCCCCTGGTCGGAGGTCTGGATCGACGGCAAGAACACCGGACGTCACACGCCGTTCGTCGGCGTCGACATCGGGTGCGGCGTGCACCGGCTCGAGTTCAAGCGACCGGACCTGCAAATAGCCGAGAGCGAGCGGATCACGGTCGCCCCGGGACGGCCGTTCAAGCACCTGTACACGCTGGGCGAGGCCGACTAGGCCCCGGCCGCGATGAACCCGCTGCTGCTCGCCCACCACCCGCCGAACCGCTACGACCGCTGCATGCGCATCGGCGGCCGCTACGTCTGCCGGCGCTGCGCGGTGCTGTACCCGGTCGCCTTCGCGATCGCCATCGCCTCGCTGGCCGGCGCGCACTGGCCCGCCGCATGGGATCGCACGCTGCTCTACCTGCTGCCGCTGCCGGTCACGCTCGAGTTCATCGTCGAGAGGCTGGGCGGCATCCGCTATCACGCCGGCCGGCAGATGGCGGTGACGTTGCTGGCGGCGCCCGCGCTGGGTCGCGGTTTCGCCCGCTACGTCGTCCACCCGAACGATCGTCTGTTCTGGACGATGGTGTTGCTGTTCGGCGGCAGCTCGCTGCTCGCCCTCATGCTGTCGAGCAGTCGCGCGCCGGATCAGTCCTGATCGTCGATGACGACCGGGATCGGCGCGGACTTGATCTTCGACGTTTCGACGACCAGCAGCGCCCCGCCCGATCGGTAGACCGTCAACCCGACGGCGTTCAGCGCGTCGAGGAACAGGTCGTAAGCCTCCGCGGCCGTGATCGGCTGCGGCGACACGATCGTGACCGTGCGGCTCTGGGCCGGGATCGAGCCCGGGATGATGAACTGCCGGCACGTGATGGCCGAGATCCACGACACAAGGTCGACGAGATCCGTGTTCGGCTTCAGGTTCAGCTTGAGGCGCTTGCCCGGCGGCAAGCGGTGGCACGTGTCACCGTCGCTCGGCTTCGGACGCTCGCCGGCCCGTGGCGCCGACACCGGCGCGCCGATCAGCGCCAGCACGAGCATCGGCGCCACGAGCCTGCTCCCCATTGTCTTGAAAGGTAGCAAGCGCGGGACCAGCGCAAAGGCCGCAACGCCTGCGGCGCTCAGCGGCGCCGCGCTGCGCCGACTGCCAGATTGGCGCGCGCCACGGCGGCACGCTGAGCTTTCGGCAGCGACGGACCTCGTCGCTAGTGGATGCAGCCCAGGTAAACCGGCGCTGTCTTGACGACCAGATCCGGGTAGGCGCTCTTCGCGCGCCGGACGGCGGCCCCGATCGCGCGATCGCGCGGCGCGCCGCTGGCGAGGATCACCATGTAGAGCCCCTCCTCGAACCCTTCGTACGAGCTGGAATGCTCGATGCTCAGGTAGACGCCGTCGTCCCAGCGGCCGCGCGGCACGTAGCAGGGATACTCGCCGAACTCGTTCTTGCAGGCCTCCTCGGAGAACGTCAGGCCGACCTCCCGGTCGGGCGCCAGGTCGCGCAGATCCAGCCGGATCGCCAGCCGCTCGGCGGCCGCGCTGGCCAGGGTGCGCGCCTCCGCGTAGTCGTGCGTCGCCTTGATGATCACGAACGACTTCCGCACCACCTCCGGGTCGTCGGTCCGGGGGACCGAGCTGACCGCGACCAGGGTGGCGAGGATGATACCGGGGAACATCTCTTCATCTCCTTTCGATCTTGAAACCTCAGCGCAGCGCCAAGGTGCCTGCGCGCCACGACGCCGAACCCCAACGCCTGAAGGCGGCCAGCTTGTCGGCGCTCGCCGCCCAGCGCTCGACAACCAGCTTCGCGGTCCCGACGACCTGAAAGCGCCGCGTGACCTGGCTGCCCGCCCGCGCCTCCCGCACGACGAGCAAGCGCCCACCGTCGGGCGAAAAGCCCGCCGCCTCGACGTACCCGACCGTCGTGTCGGGTTCGCTCGTCGCGGGCGTCAGCGTGTCGATCGTCCAGCTTCCATCGTCGGCGCGCCGCGCGACCCAGAGCTCGGTCCACGCCGCCAGCGGCTGGACCGCGACGGTCGCCAGCCGCCCCGACGGCGCCCAGCGCAGCGCGTTCTGCCAGACCAACCCGTACGTGCAGCGCTCGCCGAGCGTGCGGCTCTTGCCGTCGCCTGAGCCCAGGACGATGCGCATGCAGGTCTCACCTTCGCCACGCGGCGCGAACACGACGTCCACCGCCCGCTTGCCGGCGGGTTTGCCGACCGGTTCGGTCGCCCAGCGCGACGCCGCCACGCGGATCGCGACCTCCTCGTACAGCTCCACGTCCTCCGGCGCCAGCACGCCCCGATCGGTCAGCGCCAGCTCGTGAACCGCCGTCCCCTCGGCGCGACCCGCCGCCTCGACGTTTCCGCGCCGGGCCTCGTCGAACGCGCGCCACGCAAACGCCTCCGCGCGGCGCAGGCGGACCCGGCCGAGCAGCGCCGGCGGCAGCGCCCCCTCGATCGGGTATTCGATCGACTGCAGCGCCTGGATGCGCCGATCGTTCCAGGCGCGCGCCTCGGTCGGCGCCAGCGCCAGCGTCGTCCGATCCTGACACCCGCGACCCGACGACGTCAGCGCCAGCGCCGCGCGCGCCCGTTCGATCGGCGCGGCACGGGGCGCGGCCAGCACGCCCTCCCAGGCCTCGCCGTCGTAGCAGAGCCGGGCGCGCGGCGGGCCCACGACGTTACCGGTCGCCACGCCGTCGACCGACTTGAACTTCACGCCGTAGCTCTCGGCCACCTCGATGTGCGCGGTCAGCGCCGCGTTACGACCGTCCGCGCGCATCGCCGACGCGCGCCGCGCCAGCCGGTCCGCCATCGTCCCGATCGCCGCGAGGATCTCGCTGTTGTCCGCGCCGGCCGGCGCCGCGCGCAGGGCCAGCGCCGCGTACCCGATCCCGAGCGATTCGCTGCCGTTCGCGTCGCGCAGGAAGCGGACCACCGCGGCCAGCTCGGGTGCGCTCGCCGGCTCGACCCGGTGCACGCGGACGATCGTCGGCCGGATGTACCCGGGGCGCTCGTGGCGGTGGTCGTAGACGCGCAGGAAACCGGCGGTCTCGCCGCGCACCTCCAGCCAATCCCCGCGCCAGAGCGTCGCCTGCGCGGGGGCGTCGTCGCGGGGCGCGTTGCGCAGAACGGCTGGATCGTCCGCGACCAGGGCGACCAGCACGATGGCGGCGGCGTTCACGTCACTCCGCCGCGTTGTCGTTGGCGGCCGCCGCCGTCTTGGTCTCGACCGCGTCCGTCACCTGGCCGCGCGGCTGGGTCCCGATCAACCCGCCCGCGAAGAAGCCGCCCGCGGTAGGCGGCGCGACGATCACCTGGATCTTGTCGGACAGCTTGTCGGCCAGCGTCTTCTGGATCAGCAGCGGGTTCTTGGCGATCAGCGCCGAATCGCGGGCCAGCTGCGCGGTCTGCGCCTTGCCGGTCACCTCGATGCGGTACGCGTCGGCGTCGGACAGCTTGCGCCGCGAATCCGCCTCGGCGCTGGTTTCGATCTTGCGGGCCTCGGCGTCGCCCTCCGCGTCCTTCATTTTTTGCACCTTTCGCGCCTCGGCCTCGAGACGCCGTTGTTCGATCTCCTTCTCCTTGAGCGGCAGCACGTGCTTCATCGCCTCCTCGCGCGCCCTGGCGGCGATGATCTCTTCCGACGCGGCCGCCTCGGCGGCCTTCTCGCGCTGCACCTTGGCGGCGTCCGCCTCCAGGGCCTTCTCCTTCACCTGCTTCTCCTTGAGCTGCAGCGTGTACTGCATCTTCTCGGTCGCCAGCTCCTCCGACAGCAGCCCCTCGAGGCCCGTGCGGTACTGCGCGGGCAGATCGACGTGGCCGATGAACAGCGAGCGCACGACGACGCCGTCCTTGGCCAGCAGCGTCCGCAGCTCCTGCTCGATATCCTGCTGAATCTCGATGCGCTTGTCGGTGAAGATCTCGCGCACGGTGTGCTTGGCGAGCGAGCGGTGCAGGACGCCGTCGACGACCGGCTCGATGATCTCCTGGCCCACGTTGGCGGGCAGCCGCTTGGCGATGTCACCGACGCGATCGGGATCCAGCGCGTACCGCACCGTGACCGACACGCCGACCGACAGCCCCTCGACGGTCTGGAAGGGCGACGGGCCATCGGCCGTCGCGCTGGCGGTCGGCTTGTAGATCTGGTCGCGCAGCGGATAACGCCGCATCTCCTGCACCAGCGGCAGCACCATCGCCGGCCCCTCGCCGAGGACGGCGATGCCGCCGGTCAACCGGTTGACGCGCACGCCGACCTCGCCCGGCGGCACCATCCGGACCGGCGGACGCAACACGAACAGCAAGCACGATCCGATGAGCGCCCCGACCGCGAGCAGCCGCCGGCCGCGCGGGCTGCCGAAGGTCTCGATCATGCCCAGCGTCACCGCGGCGACCGCGGCGCGCACCAGCACGTAAATCCTCGTTACGATCTGCTTGCAGCGCTGCTTGAACGTGTCCATGTCAGGCTCCTCTGTCGTGCGGTTAGAAGGCGGTGAACGCCCGCGATGCGAGACGCAGGCCATCGGGCGCGAACGCTTCGACCGTGTACGCGCCGGCCTCGAGCCGGTGGTACGACCAGGTCCGCCAGCAGCGCCCCTCACCGATCGGCATCACCTCGCGCAGCACCTCGATGCCGTCGCGCTTCCAGACGTGCTCGATGAAGCCGTCGCGGAAGCAGGCGATCTTCGTGTGCGCGTAGGCGGTCTCGCCGGCCAGGAACGGATCGTCGGGCTGCGGGCGGCCGATGACGTCGTCATTGACGATGCGGCGGCCGACGGCGAGCGAGACGGACCGGCCGGCGGGCGCGGGAACGGGAGCAACGGGCGGGCTAGTGAGCGACTGGGTGGAGGTCATGCCGTCCTCGCTTTGCAGCGGTCGTGCCGCGCGTCACCCGGGTCGGATCGGCCCGAAAATCCGGCCCTAACTGGCTTATCTACCTTTTAAATATCTATTTATGTAGAATTGATACCCATCCGATGACACCGACCGAATGGCTCGCCCGCGTCCGCCACGACCTGGTCAAGCGCCTCGTGTGGCCGGCGCGCGACCGCCGCGACATGGGCGGCGCGCCCAAGCCGGGCGAGCTCGCGCCCGATCTCATAGATGAAGAAGGCCAGCCGATCGGCGCAGATGCGCTGTGGACCGCGCTCGCTTCAGAGGCCCCGCCCGGCTCCGATCTGACGGCCTTCGGCGCCGCGGTGGGACGCGCGACCGCGGCCGCCCACGCGGGCGACGTGGACGGCGTGATCGCGCTGGAGGCCGCCTATGCGGACCTGGCCCGCTCCTTGAATCGTAAATTGTAGATGACTCGACTACTGGTAATAGACGATCGGGATCAGACGGTGGACATGGTCCAGCGTCAGCTTCCGGAGTTCGACACCGTCACCCGTTGCGACCGGCGCATCCCCTGCCAGGTCTGCGAGGAGCGCGAGCGCGGCTGCCCGCTGCGCTGCGCGCATGACTACGGCGAGGCGGCCCAGGCGCTGGCGCGCCTGGACACGCTGCCGGACCTGGTGGTGCTGGATCTGCACTTCGCGCTGCCGGAGGAGAAGCTCTTGCCCGAGGACAAGTCGGCGCTGCCGACCGAAGCGAAGCCACGCAAGGCGGCGCTGGACGGCCTGCGGCGCAAGCAGGGTCTGCTGATCCTCGAGAAGCTGCGGGCGAACCTCGGCGGCGTCAAGAACATGCAGCGCCCACCCGACGCGGTGTTCGTGATCGACCTCAAGACCGAGGTGATCGCGGTCCGCGAGGCGCAGCGCCTGCGAATCCCGATCATCGGCTTGGTCGACACCAACTGCGACCCCGACGGGATCGACTACGTGATCCCCGGAAACGACGACGCGATCCGCTCGTGCGCCGCGGTCACGGCCGCGATCGGCGATGTCGTCGCGTCGGGGCACAACA
>Ga0209465_10000566_pt1 | contig 17047 bp, 10 predicted proteins | sample PanSoiPlot1MoBio_FD_188321 | JGI IMG/M metagenome (GOLD analysis project Ga0209465, IMG submission 188321) | Tropical forest soil microbial communities from Panama analyzed to predict greenhouse gas emissions - Panama Soil Plot 1 MoBio (SPAdes)... | ecosystem: Environmental > Terrestrial > Soil...
CGAGCCCGCCGGCTCGCTTGGCTCCATCACCTGAGGGAACCGAGACGCGATTAGAAATAACCGCTAGGCGTGCCAATATCGATCCTCCCAACTCCGCGACAGCCGCATCGCTGCCAAGATCAAACCGGCCGTTGAGGCGATTTGAGGAAGGTTCCCGCGTAATTGGCCAGTCCGGACATGAACATCCTCAGCAAGAAGGCCATCCGCTGATTTGTGGTACCAATAACGTGCTGGCTTCCTAAAAGTTCACGCCAAGAAAGCACTATTACACCAATCGCTTGACGGTTCCCGCATGGCGTACGGCCGTTGCCAGGCACCATCATATCGAGACCGTTCATTGCCGCTTGCATCCTGCGTCGCCGCACAGGCTCGCGAGCCAGCAGCGCACGTCGCCAGGGGAATCAAAGGTTCCGGCCGCCCCTGGGAGCGATCGCTCCACCGAATACCCGACGCCACCAAGCGACGGGAGCACATCGAAAACCGAGATATCGGTAGTGTCGTCACCGATGAACACTGGGTTGCGGCGCGCGAAAGGCGCGTTTTTTATCATCTCGCGCACTGCCTCCCCTTTGTTGAAAAGGGTCGACTTGATTTCGATCACAGCTTTGCCGTGCATCACCTCGATGTCCTGGACGCCAAGCCGTTCAACGATTGCTGTGATCCTGGTCTTGAGCGTCCGCTCCAGCTGCGGCGCCAGTCGATAATGCACCGCCAATGAGGAGCCCTTGTCCTCCAGGATGACGCGCGGATCGGAAGCTGCGGCTGCCGCAACGAGAGCCCGTAAGTTCCCATCGATTACAGCATGGTGCCGCCTTTGCGTGGCATCATTACCAGAAACTCGTATTTCAGCACCGTGTCCGCCGATGGCGGGCAGCCGCAACGGCGCGAACAGTGCGTCAAGGTCGCGAATCAGACGCCCACTGACCAGCGCCAGCGCGCCCCCGCTCTTAGCGTACAATTCCTGAAGCGATGTACCCAAAGAGCGCGGCACAACAACGCTGTCGGGCGTAATCGCGGTATCCAGGAGGGTGCCGTCCACATCAAGCAGCAGGGCAATTGTCGCAAGTTCATGCACTTGCGGCAGTTGAGGCTCGCTGGGGGGTGGAGGTCGTCTGACAATAGCTGTGTGCATCGCTCATCCGGACAATAACATCGTCCCGTCAGCATCACTTCAAAAGCGTCGGGGAGAGCTGCTGCCCGGAGATTGAGGTAATACGACCGCAACGGGGGCAAGCCACACAACATTCTCTGCGACGAATCTAAAGCAACTGCCAACCAGATACGTCTTGGACAGCCTTCCTGCTGTATATAGGCACGAACGTCCTAAATGCAAAAAAGTTCCACTGTCAAATCTTATGCAGAATACTTGGCGAATAATTCGTGAACAGGCCACGTCCCCGGGAAAAACAGCGATTATCAATTGTTCTGCATTTTCAATCGCTAAACGTGCAGAAGCGATAATGAACAACATAAGGCGATGAGTCGGCTCGAGGTCTGACGCCGCTACGGTTCGTCCAAATATCGGAACGGATGCGCCGTAATGCTTTCAATGTTCCAAAGGGAACAACCAAACCGGCTTTGATGCCTTGTTCTGGAGATCGACGCGCCGATCAGCCGGCCCGGCCGAGGCGGGCGCCGTTGCGCGCGCCGACTCCCGACTGTCCGGCACGAACAGGCTTCGCAATGTATCGCGTTCAAGCGGCTTCTGGAAAATCCTCACTTCCGGGAAGGGGTCTGCAATCGTCTCTGCACCGTATCCGGTCATGAAGACAAAGGGCACGTTTCTTGCGCGCAAGTTCCAGGCGATGGGATAAGCCATCTCGCCGCCAAGATTGATATCGAGAATTCCGGCGTCGACGTGTTCTCGATCGACAGCCGCAAGCGCTTCGTGGACCGTGCCAAACGGCCCTACCACTTCGAAGCCGAGATCGCGAAGGCTTTGCTCCATCATCATTGCGATCAGGCCTTCATCTTCAACCAGCAGAATGCGCTTGCTCGGTCCGTGCTCAACTTGGCCATACCTGACAGTGCCCGGCTGCTGAACTGATCTATGGAATTTCTCCGACAGTTCTGCCTTCTCATGATGCGGGACGGAGATGAGACAGCGCAGGCCTTCGTGGCGCCAATTGAATTCGACAGTGCCGCCTAACTGACTTTCGACGCTCGCTTTGATGACGCGAATGCCAAATCCGCCAGACATCGTCTGCTCGATCGCCGGACCGCCAGATTCGGTCCACTGTAACTCCATCTTGTCGGCCCTCACTTCCCACACGACCTCGATGCTGCCCGATGGCAAAGACAGCGCGCCGTATTTGGCCGCATTGGTCGCAAGTTCGTGAAGTGCCAATGCAAGTGCTTGCGCGGTCGAGGGTTTCAGCGACAGACTGTTTCCCGCAATTCTAACCCGGTCGACATTCGTCGCATAGTAAGGCGCAAGTTCTTCCCAGATGAGTTCAAAAATGTTGGCGCCACGCCACCGGGATTCGGACAACAGGCTGTGAGCCCGTGCCAGCGCCTGAATGCGGCCCTCAACGGCCGCAACGAATTGCTCGATGTTATCTGCTCGCGTCAGCGAGACTATCGCGTGCATCACTGCAAGTGCGTTCTTGGCGCGATGGTCGACCTCGCGAGCGAGAAGCAGTTGGCGTCCTTCGGCCTCCTTGCGATCCGTAATATCGATCGTCACACCGCTGATACGGGAAATCCGATTGGTGGTGTCCCTGCTTGCGGCGGCGGTGCCAAGGCACCACCGCACCGCGCCATCCGGGCGACAAACGCGAAATTCGATCTGATGGGAACCGGCATCCTTCCGGGCCCACCTGAAGGCGCGGCGCAGTATTTTCCAATCGTCGCGATGAACCAGATTCCGAACCCGCGCGAGGGTTACCTCGAAGGATGTCGGATCAACTCCGAATATCCGCTTCTGCCCTTCGTCCCACGCACAATCGCCTTGGACGAGATCCCAGTCCCACGATCCCATGTTGCCCGCAGCAAGCGCTAGATTGCGCCGCTCCTCACTCTCCTGCAGCCGCCGGGTCGAGCGTTCCAGCTCAGCTGTCCGGTCGCGGACTCGCTCTTCGAGTTCGGTATTGAGCTGCTCCAGCTGCCGTGATTTGCGATACAGTTCAGCAAATACTCTGACTTTGGCGCGCAGCACCTCTGGAACGACCGGAACCGGAACATAATCGACCGCCCCTATCTCATAGGCGCGCAGTCGATCGACATCGGTCAAATGAATCGCTGAGACAAAGATGATCGCAGTTTTACGGAAACGCGGATGATCGCGGATCATCGCTGCGAGTTCGAATCCGTCGAGCTCGGGCATGCAGACATCCATCAGCACGACCGCGATATCCACCTTGAGCAGATGTTCCAATGCCGCCCCGCCGGAGGACGCCTGGATCAGGTTCTCGCCAAGATCGCGCAGGATCACTTCATAGCTCAACAGCTTTGCTGGCTGATCGTCCACCAGCAGGATGTTGACTTTCTCATCACTGCTCATAATCAGCCCCGATCAGGCCAGCTCAACGATGCAGCCACATCCGCAACGCCGATAACAACTGTTCCGTGTTGACAGGCTTGGCAAGATAGTCGGAGGCCCCTGCTTCCAGGCATTTCTCGCGATCTCCCTTCATCGCCTTCGCGGTCAGTGCGATGATGGGCAAGCGGCGCAGTCTGCCGTTCTGTCGGATTTTCTCGATCGTCTGATACCCGTCCATCTCCGGCATCATGATGTCCATCAGGACGATGGCAAGACCCGGGGTCGATTCGATAATTTGTATCGCTTCCCTGCCGGTCGTTGCGGTCAGGACTTGCATGCCGCGGCGCTCCAACACGCTGCTGAGCGCAAAAATGTTGCGAGCGTCGTCATCTACCAACAGTGCGGTTCGTCCCGCGAGATCCTCATCCGAGGCATTGAGCCGTTCGAGCATGCGTTGCTTTTCGGGCGGCAGCTCGGTCACGACACGATGGAGAAATAGCGACGTTTGGTCGAGAAGGCGTTCGGGCGATTCCACGCCTTTCACTACGATGCTCCGGGCCATAGTATGGATTCGCGCGTCCTCCTCGGCAGACAATTCTCGCCCGGTGAAAACAACGACAGGCAAGTCCGACAATATCGGGTCAGCTTTCATTTGTTCGAGCACCTCGAATCCCGACATGTCCGGAAGCCGAAGATCAAGCACGACACAATCAGACGCCTGGTTCCGAAGTGATTGTAGCGCATCTCTACCGGTTTCGACCGTGACGATCTCGATGTCGTGATGGCCGAGGAGTTCGCGGATACCCATCTGCTCTGCGGCATTGTCCTCGACCACCAGCAGCCGCTTGCGTCGCGGCCTAGCGTATTCCTTCATGCGCCGCAGCATCGCGGCAATTCCCTCGGCGGTCACCGGCTTGGTGCCGAATGAGAACGCGCCAAAGGCCAAGCCGTGCTGCCGATCCTCGTCGAGCGTGATGATTTGCACCGGGATATGACGCGTAAGAGGATTGAGCTTGAGCTGGCTCAGCACCGTCCATCCGAGCATGTCGGGCAAGAAGACGTCGAGCGAAATCGCGATTGGCTGGAATTGCTTCGCGAGTTCGATAGCATCGGAGCCAAGCGTCGCGACCAGCACTTTAAAGCCCTCGTCGCGAGCGAGGTCGACCATGATACGCGTGTAATGTGGATCGTCTTCTACGATCAGCAGGATGTTGTCTCCGGGCTCGATGTCGAGCCGATCGTCGACAATCGCCTCGACGGGAGCATCCTGCATGACTGCGGCTTGGATGGCGATCTGGTCAGCGGATGGCAACGGTCCACCGTGACCGCTGCGCACCGCGTTCGACGGACCCACGTATTTGCTCGGCAGGTACAGCGTGAAGGTGCTGCCGCGCCCCGGCGTGCTGCGCAGCTGGATCTCGCCGCCCAGAAGTTGGGATAACTCGCGGCTAATGGCAAGGCCAAGGCCAGTGCCTCCATACTTGCGGCTGGTGCTCGCGTCCGCCTGCTGAAAGGCCTCAAAAATGATCTTCTGCTTTTCGAGCGAAATGCCGATCCCGGTGTCCGACACCTCGAACGCGATGACGCCTGGTGCCTGCTTGAGCACCGGATGATCGGGGTTCCATCCGTTTGGTGCTGCGATCACGCTCAAGCGTACGCCGCCCCGCGCGGTGAATTTGAAGGCGTTTGACAGCAAGTTCTTGAGCACCTGCTGCAGCCGCTTGGAATCAGTAAATATGCTGCGTGCAACGTCCTGGTCGATATGGACGTCGAAAGACAGCTGCCTGGTCTCCGCCTCGTGGCGGAACGGACGCGCCACCGCCTCCAGAAGCGACGAGAACAGGATTTCCTCGGGATCGACCGTGACCGTGCCGGATTCGATCTTGGAAAGGTCGAGAATATCGCTGATCAAGTTCAAGAGGTCCGTACCCGCTGAATGGATCGTGCGGGCGAATTCGACCTGTTTGCCAGTTAGATTGCCGTCCGGATTCTCCGTGAGTTGCTGGCCGAGAATGAGGATGCTGTTAAGGGGCGTACGCAGCTCGTGCGACATATTGGCAAGAAATTCCGATTTGTACTTGGATGTGAGGGCAAGCTCACTCGCCTTTTCCTCCAGCGCGCGCCGCGCCTGCTCGATTTCCTGGTTCTTCCGCTCCACCTCAACGTTGCGCTCGGCAAGCTGGAGTGCCTTCTGCTCGAGCTGCTCATTGGTTTGTTGCAACTCCCTCTGCTGCGTTTGCAACTCAGCGGCGAGCTGCTGGGATTGCACGAGCAAACCTTCGGTCCGCATCGTCGCCTCGATGCTGTTGAATACGATGCCGACACTGGCCGTCAGTTGCTCGAGGAACGTCATCTGCAAATTAGTGAATGCCGCGACCGACGCGAGCTCGATCACCGCTTTGACCTGATTCTCGAACAACACCGGAAGTACGATCATGTTTCGTGGCATCACCTTGAACATGGCCGACCCGATCGGTGTGACATTCTCCGGGATTTTAGTGATGAGGAGGCGCCGCTTGTCGGCCGCACATTGCCCGACCAATCCTTCGCCGACTGCCAGCCGGTTGCGGTGCGGCTGCGCATCATCGTCAGCGTAAGCACCGAGCGCTCGTAGATATGGGGTGTGCTCCTCGGTCTCCATCTGGTAGATGGCGCCCATTTGCGCATTGACCAGTGGCGCCAGTTCGGACAGCAACAGCCGTCCTACGGTCGCGAGGTCGCGCTGCCCTTGCAACATGCTGGTGAACTTGGCCAGGTTTGTCTTGAGCCAGTCCTGCTCAGTGTTGTGATCGGTGGTGAGCCTGAGGTTGTCGATCATCGTGTTGATGTTGTCTTTGAGCTCGGCGACTTCGCCGCGCGCATCGACCTGGATCGATCGAGTGAGGTCACCCTTCGTCACCGCGGTCGCGACTTCCGCGATGGCCCGCACTTGGGTCGTCAAATTGGCCGCCAGCAGGTTGACGTTACCAGTGAGGTCCTTCCAGGTTCCCGCCGCGCCCGGCACATTGGCCTGGCCACCCAGCCTGCCTTCGACCCCGACCTCGCGTGCAACAGTCGTCACCTGATCCGCGAACGTTGCGAGCGTGTCAGTCATGTTGTTAATGGTCTCGGCGAGGGCGGCCACCTCACCCTTCGATTTCACTGTTAAGTTCTGCTTGAGATCGCCGTTTGCGACCGCAGTCACGACCTTCACGATGCCGCGTACCTGCTCGGTAAGATTCGCAGCCATAACGTTGACTGTGTCGGTGAGGTCCTTCCAGGTGCCGGCGACACCCGACACTTGAGCCTGGCCGCCGAGCTTGCCTTCGGTGCCCACCTCGCGGGCGACACGCGTCACCTCCGACGCGAAGGCATTGAGCTGATCCACCATGGTGTTGATGGTGTTCTTGAGCTCCAGGATTTCACCTTTGACGTCCAGCGTGATTTTGCGTGACAGATCACCGCGCGCCACGGCAGTCGTCACCTCAGCTATGTTGCGGACTTGAGTGGTCAGATTGGCGGCAAGCAGGTTGACATTGTCGGTAAGATCTTTCCAGGTACCCGCCACCCCTGGAACGACCGCCTGCCCGCCGAGACGACCGTCGGTGCCGACCTCGCGGGCAACGCGGGTTACTTCGGCAGCAAAGGACCGCAATTGCTCCACCATCGTATTGAGCGTTTCCTTGAGCAGCAGGATCTCGCCGCGCACATCGACTGTGATCTTTTTTGACAGGTCGCCACCCGCGATGGCGGTCGCGACTTCAGCGATATTGCGCACTTGCGCCGTGAGATTGCTCGCCATGAAATTGAGGTTGTCGGTCAGATCTTTCCAGGTCCCGGCGACGCCGGGCACCTGAGCCTGCCCACCGAGCTTGCCTTCGGTGCCCACTTCGCGCGCGACGCGGGTCACCTCGGACGCAAAAGCGTTGAGCTGATCCACCATGGTATTGATGGTGTTCTTAAGCTCCTGGATTTCGCCTTTGACATCCATGGTGATCTTGCGGGAGAGGTCTCCGCGCGCAACCGCGGTCGTAACCTCGGCGATGTTGCGGACCTGAGCAGTCAAGTTGCCGGCCATGGAATTGACGCTGTCGGTCAAATCCTTCCAGGTACCGGCGACGCCGGGCACGTTGGCCTGGCCCCCGAGTCGACCTTCGGTGCCGACCTCGCGGGCGACGCGCGTCACTTCGCCGGCGAACCGGTTCAACTGGTCCACCATGGTGTTGAGCGTTTCCTTCAGTTGAAGGATCTCGCCGCGCACGTCGACCGTGATCTTGCGAGACAGATCGCCGCCGGCGATGGCAGTAGCGACTTCCGCGATGTTGCGGACTTGAGCCGTGAGGTTGCCAGCCATGGAATTGACGCTGTCGGTCAGATCCTTCCAGGTGCCCGCCACGCCGGGCACCTGGGCCTGACCTCCGAGTTTACCGTCGGTACCGACCTCGCGGGCCACGCGGGTCACTTCGGCGGCGAACGCGTTGAGCTGATCGACCATCGTGTTGATGGTCTCTTTCAGCTGCAGGATTTCGCCGCTCACGTTCACGGTGATCTTCTTGGACAAGTCGCCCCGCGCCACCGCAGTCGCGACCTCCGCGATATTGCGCACTTGAGCGGTCAGATTGCTCGCCATCGAGTTGACGGAGTCCGTCAGGTCCTTCCAGGTGCCAGCCACGCCGCGCACCATTGCCTGGCCGCCGAGCTTGCCCTCGGTGCCGACCTCGCGGGCAACCCGAGTCACTTCCGAAGCGAACGCGTTGAGTTGGTCAACCGTCGTGTTGATGGTTTCCTTGAGCTGAAGGATTTCGCCGCGGACGTCCACTGTGATCTTCTTAGACAAGTCGCCGTTCGCCATCGCAGTTGAGACTTCAGCGATGTTGCGGACCTGGTCGGTGAGATTGCTCGCCATCGAATTGACGCTGTCAGTCAAATCCTTCCAGGTGCCGGCAACGCCCCGCACATTGGCCTGGCCGCCGAGGCGGCCTTCAGTGCCGACTTCGCGGGCAACGCGCGTTACTTCGCCGGCGAACACATTCAGTTGATCGACCATCGTGTTGATGGTTTCCTTCAACTGCAGGATTTCTCCGCTGACGTTTACGGTGATCTTCTTGGAGAGATCGCCCCCCGCAATGGCGGTCGCCACGTCGGCGATGTTGCGGACCTGCGCCGTCAGATTACTCGCCATTAAGTTGACGTTGTCGGTCAGATCCTTCCACGTGCCGGCGATACCTGATACCTGCGCCTGACCGCCGAGCTTGCCTTCCGTGCCAACTTCGCGGGCCACACGGGTCACTTCCGAAGCAAAGGCATTGAGCCGGTCTACCATCGTGTTGATGGTGTCCTTGAGCTCAAGAATTTCGCCGCGTACGTCCACCGTGATCTTGCGCGACAGATCACCGCGCGCCACCGCGGTCGTAACGTGCGCGATATTGCGGACCTGATCAGTCAGGTTGCCGCACATGGCATTGACCGAGTCGGTCAGATCCTTCCAGGTACCCGCCACACCCGGGACAATCGCCTGACCGCCGAGCTTGCCTTCCGTGCCGACTTCGCGGGCCACACGGGTCACCTCGGAGGCAAACGAGCGCAACTGGTCCACCATGGTGTTGATGGCTGCCTTAAGCTGCAGAATCTCGCCGCGCACATCGACAGTTATTTTTTTCGAGAGATCTCCGTTAGCGACCGCGATAGTGACGTCGGCAATATTCCTGACCTGGGCAGTCAGATTGCTCGCCATCGAATTGACGCTCTCGGTCAAATCCTTCCATACGCCGGTGACTTCGCGGACCTGCGCCTGACCGCCGAGCTTGCCCTCAGTTCCCACTTCCCGCGCGACGCGGGTCACCTCCGAGGTGAACACGTTGAGTTGCTTGATCATTGTATTGACAATCGTGGCGGCCCGCAGGAACTCGCCTTTTAACGGACGGCCGTCGACATCGAGGGCTACTGTCTGCAGCAGATCGCCTTTGGCAACAGCCGCAATGGCCCGTGTCACCGCCATCGTCGGCCACAACAGATCGTCGACCAAGGTGTTGACGGAATCCTCCATCTCACCCCAGGCCCCGTTTGTGAGGCCGAACCTGACGCGCTGGCGCGTATTGCCTTCGCGTCCGACTTCATCACCGACGCGCGCAAGCTGCTGCGCGATCCGTTGATTTGCGGCCGCAATCTCGTTAAACGCATCAGCGATCTTGCCCGGCAAGCCGTCCTGATCGCCGGCCATGCGAACCGAAAAATCTCCCACCCGCATGGCCTGCAGAGCATGCAGCAGGTCGTATTCGAACGATGCGCGGCCGTCACCATTCTTGGCAGCGCCGGCTGCTTCCTGCGGGTCGATTGTGGGGGGTCGGTTCGTTCTGGATTCAACAGTTCCCGGCTCATTCGTTTCGCCACGGGGCTGCATCTTAAACCCTCCGACAATCGCTGCTGCTGGCCGAATCGTGCCGACCGGCACTTCTCTTCGTGCAGTGACTCTAAGCTTAATACCCGTCGGCGTCATTCCGGGGCGCCGCGCGCCTCGGCCTCACGACAAGTTCCGCGGCGCGGCCGGAATCCGTAACCTTGACCATCAAAGCTACGGATTCCGGGTTCCCTCACCTACGCTCGGGACCCGAAATGAACGGATGCAAGCGTCCGTGACAGCACACCGAAAGCCCTTCTTCTCATGCATCTTTTGCGGAGCAACCGGAATGTTGACAACGAATCCAGGAAATTTGAGATACTTCTGCAGTGCCGTTTCCCCGCGTCGGCTAACAAACAACAAGGGAGGTAGATAGTTCCACAGAATGCGAAATCTTCTCCGGCTTTTTTCGTGATCAGGTCCCAATCATGCCGCAATGCGGCCATCCGACCTTTGGGTTGCATTATAAATTGATTTAACGTTTAAGTTGATAAACTTGAGATTGCCTGAATCCTCCGGTTAAGGAACGGCGGCGGAGAGTCGCGCTGACACGTGCGAATGAATACTGAGCTTAGCGCAAGTCGGCGCTGAAACATTCACCTACTTCGCATCATTTAGTTCGGAAATCTGTGCATCGCGGCCTCTGCATCTGGGCGGAACAAGAAGTTGGTCGAGGGATTTCCCATTTGCGATGCGGTCCCTGACCGGTCGCGGATTCAACCCTCTGAACGACAGGGAGTCACGTCATGAGATCGAAATTTTTGGCTGGCACGGCGGCGCTTGCTCTTGCCGGCACAGCCATTCTGGCGACCGCCGGACCTGTATCAGCTAACGATTGGCGCGTGCACCACGGCTTTGGTGCTGGGTTGGCCGGACTCGCGGCCGGTGTGGTCGGCGGAGCTGTAGCAGCCGCGACCGCGCCGCTGTGGGCGCCTGGCTACTACGGCTATTATCCGGATTACGCTTATGCGCCGGATTACGTTTATGGGCCAGGATACGCCTACGGTAGTGCCTACTCCTATGAACCGGGTTACGCATATGTGCCGGGCAACACTTATGGCCAGCGCGATGACGCCTATTGCGCCCAGCGGTATCGTTCCTACGATCCGGCTAGCGGAACGTATCTGGGGTATGACGGCATCCGCCATCCCTGCCCATGATTTCTCACCCGCGACCCGCGCCCGGATTGGGCGCGGGTCGCAATTTTTCAAAACATAGTAGCCCGGGGCGCAATTAATTGGCAAAATCAGTGGACGATTTCTAGACAATGCTACGCGCTTTGATTTCTAGACAATACTATGCGCTTTTGTGCTTTCTGGGTTCCGGCAGTACTGAATACGGTGTCATAACGTGAAAAACGGCCGCCGCCCGTAACGATACCGAGGGGGCGGCGGCCGCAGCAGTCTTGGCGACTGCACTACAGTCATGCGTCTATGACTGCCACGATTTCCATGGACCTCGGATCCACAATCACAAGCTTGTCTCCGACCATGAAGTACTCATAGCCGCGCCACTCCGGCTGGATTTCCACGATCCGTGACGGAAGAGGTGCGAACCGCACGCCGCTGCGCGGCACATGCGTTCCGACCGAGAGGGCAAAGTTGACGCTGCTAACCCGCGGAGCGCTTCGCTCGTTGATGATCACCTCGTGGATCTGCGTGCGTTTCTCGGGCGTGATGTTGACGGTTACACTACTGCGCGTCTCAGCCGCACCCTGACCGGTGGTGGTGCGATTCTGTTCGCTCCGTTCGACTCTCGTCCGGTCTTGCTCGGACCTGTTCTGTTCAGACGATCGATTCTGCTCAGATGCCCGATTTGTCCGATCCTGAGGCGCCTGGCCGGTCGTCCGGTTCTGCTCCGACTTGTTCTGTTCGGACGCGCGGTTTGTCCGATCCGGCGCCTGACCGGTCGTCCGGTTCTGCTCGTTTTTCGTGCGACCCTGCTCGGACTTGTTCTGCTCGGATGCACGGTTCGGCGCTTGGCCGGTCGTGCGATTCTGCTCGTTGCGTCCACTACTGGGCCGATTCTGTTCAGACTTGTTCTGCTCTGCCGGATTTTGCCGATTCTCTCGGGTCCCTTGACCCGTGGTCTCGCTGCGGCCGCCCGGCCGGCTGCTCTGCCCTTCGTTACGGCCAGCGCTTCCTTCATTTTGGTGCTGGATCGCGGAAGGCTGTTTTCCGCCCGGTGCCGTTTTCTCAGCCGGCGCACTGCGCGAAGGTTCTTGCTGAGCTACGGCGGCGCCCATCCCGGTAACGAGCGCAACGGCTGCGCTAGCTGCCAATATCTTGGCTAGTTTCATTGTATTCTCCTCATATCCATTTGCCCGTGGGCAATCTGCCCCGCCTGGGGCGTCCCTTTCCTGCCCGCGTGGGCAGTCCCCAGAAAACGCGCGGCGCAATCGCAAGTTCCTTGTGAGGCAGGCAAAAATTGTCGCCGGCGAGTGAGATTGGCCATCAGACGGTACCGTATTTTGTCGTCCCGTAATTGTTTGGTGCCCTAATAAATATAAATGACGAGGTATTATCCAAAATATGGCACACTGCTCAGATCACTTTGTGTATGAAGGTAAAATGCGGCCCACCCTAAATTCCTTTATCCACCGGCTGCGTTGATCTTGATCGAGGTCTCCATCAGCAGGACAAGATACGAACCAACGCCGCCGCTGCCACGCATGGCCAATGGCGAGCCGCCGCCCTTGCTGGCTAAGTTCCACGAAACTCGGCCATGTATGTTGAACTCGGCCATGTATGTTGCTGACGTGGATTCGCGCGGAACTTTGCTTGTGCCTAGGTGTTGGCAAGCACATCTTCATCAAGGAGATCGCAGGAGAGTTCAGAATGGATTGGAACCGGGTTGAAGGAAACTGGAAACAGATCAAAGGCAAGGTCAAGGAAAGGTGGGGCAAACTGACCGACGACGATCTCAACGTTATCGGTGGCCGCCGAGAGCAACTCGAAGGCAAGATTCAAGAGCGATACGGATTCGCGAAGGACCAGGTTCACAAGGATATAGATGACTGGTACAGCAGCCAAAGGTGGTAAGGCGGGCTCGGAGCCCGGCCTTGTTGCCGGGTTCTTTTTTTTCGACGTTTTGAAATCGGTAAAGCTCAAGCGGTCATTCTCGGTCTACGACCACATTGTGCATCGGAAGGACTTTGGGCGCATGGAAGAATGCACGGGAGCGGCCCGACGACGCGAATCGCACACCAATGCATGTCCTTTCGTCGAAACTTGAGCCTCTTGCGACCTTTTGCGGGGAACCGGGAATTCCTCTTGCCGTTGCGGGTAACCCAGGCGCGATGATCCTCCTGGTACCTGGTCGGAACCTCTCAGCCCAAATGGAGTTAACGGCGTAATCCGTCAGCTGATTGCGAGCTGACGGTAGGGGAGTCGCAAAGCAAATCCGGCGATGGAGCATATAACATGACGATGTATCGCGACGCGAATGAAGACCGGAATCCGGGCGAATCGATTCATCAAACGGCGCAGGCCTCCCGTAAAGCGGCGCGCGCAACTGCCGATGAGACAGCCCGTGTGGCCGGGGCGGCTGCAGGTGCCGGCGACCACGCCGTGCGGGCGGGTGCCGAGATCCTTCAGCGGAACGCCGAAACCCTTCAACATACGATGCAGTCCGGCGCCAGATTGGCAGCCCGAATGACCGAGCGGTCAGTTGACCAAATTGGGCGCGCAATGGGCTTTTCGGGGGAGGAAGCACAAAAGGCCGCGCATAGATCCACTGGGAATATTGAAGCCATCATGCGATCCGGCACAGTCGCAACCGAGATAACGCAGCGGCTATACGGTGAATGGGTCAATTTCGCCCGCGAGCGTATGGAGCGTAATTTCGACCGGATCGAGACGCTCATGAAGTGTCACACGCCACAGGATTTTGCTGCACTCCAAAGCGACCTGATGCGCGACAACGTTGAGTGCTTTCTAAGCTATGCTCACCGGGTCGGTGAACACTCCGCGCGACTGGCCGACGAGGCGAAGAAAAGGTTTTTCGACGTGGTCGAGGCACACCGAGCCGCTTGACGCGGCGCAAGGAGACCCACGCGAAGGCCTTAACAACCACCATGCGGCCGCCGTCGCATGGTGGTTGAGGCATACACCCAATTATCAAGGCGATCGATGCGCACTGACGGCTGCCCGGAGCAAGTGCGAGTGGCGGGTTCTTTCAGCACAGTGAAAGCAACACAGTTTAGGGGGCCCTCGCGTGGTCGACTTCGATCGGGATCACGAAAACACGACGGAAACCTGAACCCTGCCGTGTCGCCTCGCCACATCCACCGAGACGTTACTGCCCCGCCGTCGTATTCTGAGGTCGATGTCCGACTTTCCGAGCTGCAGGTTGCGCAAGATAACTTCTTCGAGGAAAGCGGGTAGCCGCGGATTACGTAATCGAATTTCGTTGTTTTGAGGATCGAATTCCAATCCGAGCGAGGCTTCGAGCAATGTGAAGGGCGTGGCGCTGGCCCAAGCTTGCGGTGCGCAGGCCACCGGATAGAGCGTCGGCCCGCGACCGCGCTGACGCTGAAAACCGCAGAAAAGTTCCGGCAGCCGTCGCAGATCCATGTAGGAGCCGGCATCGAACAACCCTTTGAAGACCTGTTCCACCGAGTCCTTCAACCCGTATCTGCCGAATCCGAGTGCGATCAATGCGTTGTCGTGCGGCCAAATCGATCCATTATGGTAAGACATCGGATTGTAGCGGGCCTCTCCCTTGGCCACCGTCCGAATGCCCCAGCCGGAGAAAAATCGGGGTCGCAGCAGGTCCGCAGCAACTTTTGAAGCGCGTTCAGGACGCGTGATCCCGGTGAACAGCAACTGGCCGGCATTTGAACTCCGGACGCGACAAAGCTCCTTGGAGCCGTCAAGCGCGAGCGCATAGGTTTCCAGATCTGGACACCAGAACGTGGTCTCAAAACGTTCTGCCAATCGGTTTGCCTGTTCCTCGAGGCGACGAGCTTCGTCGATTCGTCCAATTCGCCCGGCGCACCTCGCGGCGGCTTGCTTAGCGGCAAATACATATCCTTGAACTTCGGCGAGCGCGATGTGCCCTTCAGCCAGTCTGCCGTCGGCATGGAAGATGGCGTCATAGGAATCCTTCCAGCCTTGGTTTGCAAGACCCAGGTCACTCGCGCGCCGATATTCTACGAACCCGTCGTGATCGGGGTCGCCGGGGCCATCAATCCAGCGTAGTGCAGCCTCGATGGCGGGCCAAAGCTCGGATATGGTCGCATCGTCGCCGGTGCGTTCGGCGTATAAGCCCGCCACCAGGATAAAAAGTGGGGTCGCATCGACGCTGCCATAATAGAGGCTGAACGGAACCTCGTTGAGGTTGGCCATTTCGCCGCCGCGCATTTCATGAAGGATTTTGCCCGGCTGTGCGTCCGCCTGCGGAGCATTGATCTTGGCTTGGTAGAAGGCGAGCCGCCTCAGGACACCACGTGCCACGCTTGGATCAAACCACAGCATCTGTAGTGCGGTAATCAAGCCGTCGCGGCCGAACGTGGTCGAGTACCAGGGAATCCCAGCATATGGATACGGCCCCTGCGGCGTCTCGGTGATCAGCATGTGCAGGTCAGCCATCGACCGACACAACACCTCATTGAAAATATCATTTGACGTCGTCACGGTCGTAATGCAACGACTTGCGCTGTGCCGCTCGCGGTGAAGGGCCTTAAGCCTGCTGAGAAACGACATTGGCCGCTGTCCGCTCGTATTGTCACACGCGACCGTTATGAAGATGGGCGCATATTCTCCAGGCTCCAGGTGGATGCAGTAGATCGCTGTCTTTATCGACAAATCCGCAGGAGCTGGGTCAAAGATCAGGTCGGTGCGCCGACCCTTGCCATCGAGCCCGCGATAGCTCAACGCTGCTTGAGCGGCACTCACAATGCTGCCGGCAGCGATGCCTCGACACTTTCGCCGCGCTCCACGCACCTCAAACAGATCGGCGAAGTCATTTCCGAAATTGACAGCGAGCTGCAAATCGACCGGGACATCTCCGTGATTGCAGACTGCCAACCTTTGGTACGCTTCGTTCCGCCACAAAAAGATGGTGCGTATGATGTGCAGCGTGTTCTGTTGAAGTACAATATTGCCCTCGAAATGAATCTCGGGATTCGTCAAATCAATTGTCAGCAGCGCATTGTCGTCGCGGGCGGCCGAGCCAAGCAGGAGCGGTCGGCGCCCGCTGACGAGAATTTCGAGCTGCGAGAGAAAGCGCGTATCGTTGTGAAACAGCCCATCCGGTCCGCCGGCGGAAGCGCCAATGTCGCCATGGCTGTCCACCACGATAAAAGTGTCGCCGTATTTAAGCGTACGGCGGGGCTTGGTCGCGGTCCCACTGGCCGAAATATGAAACGGTGCATCATGAATTGCATCGATCTCGGCGACTGTCGTGCTGGCAATGCTGTTGGTCGGCATCGGGTTCGGTTCCTTAATGACTATAGACGCGGTAATCAATGTGGGGCGCGACCGCCGCGGCGTCCATCAGAGGCGACAACATTGAGCATGCTCCGATCTGCCTTTTCTGCGACCGGCCGGCGAAAATTGTGACAAGGGAGGTCACATCCGCGTGTCAGACCGTACTCGATCGTAAAATCCTCTCGGTCAAAGCAAGTTCCGAACTACTGCAACGTTCCGCGGTACTGCAGTCGTGGAAGCCGACCGAGTCACGTGCGCTATTGCATCGACAACAATGTTGGGAACTTTTTGCTGCTGAAGCCCGATGGGGTCATCGATGGGCCTCCGCCCCTTCCGCCGGCCTCTGCCGAAGCGCAAACACCGAGCAACAACGCTCCGGCAGCGACTAATGCAAGATGGACTCTCCGCATTACGTCCTCCTTCGTTGGTATTGCATTTCCAACAGCCGGGTCGCCCCCGCGCCCCAACTGAACGACTAGATTGGAAACCTCAATGCGGCAGGATTCCGGAGGTGTGTTCGTATCCGCTGCATTTTCCCGCTAATCGTTGCGGAATTGCCACGGCCGCGCTGGACGCCCCAAAATACCGGCGAAGCCCTGAGCGAGGGCCGAAAAGTTGTGAGGTTTCTGTGAGACCTGAGTGGTCTGGTCGACGGCCGTACGGTTGGAAGGCGGTGGTCTCAACCACGCGGCCTTCTGGCGAGGCTGCAAAGGCTGATAAAATACCTCCGTCGCGCCATAGGCATTCGAGCGATCGACT
>Ga0209465_10000568_pt1 | contig 17023 bp, 12 predicted proteins | sample PanSoiPlot1MoBio_FD_188321 | JGI IMG/M metagenome (GOLD analysis project Ga0209465, IMG submission 188321) | Tropical forest soil microbial communities from Panama analyzed to predict greenhouse gas emissions - Panama Soil Plot 1 MoBio (SPAdes)... | ecosystem: Environmental > Terrestrial > Soil...
ACGTGATCGCCGACGACGTGCCGGATCTGTTGCGCAAGATCGACGGCCGTGAGGTGACAATTGCCGGCAAGCCGGCCCGGCTCGCCACCGCCGGGCTCGAAGTCGAGACCCGGCCGCCGGATTGGCAGACCGAGCTGCTCATGCTGGTCACCAATCCGAATGTCGCTTTCATCCTAATGCTGATCGGCGTCTACGGCCTGATTTTCGAATTCTTAAGTCCGGGCGCGGTTGCTCCGGGATTGATCGGCGCTATTAGCCTGCTCGTCGCGCTCTATGCGCTTGCGTTCATGCCGATCAATTATGTAGGGGCCGCGCTGGTGCTGCTCGGCGTCGCCTTGATGATCGCTGAAGTGCATATCGGCGCCTTTGGCGCGCTCGGCGTTGGCGGCATCGCTGCCTTTATCATCGGCGCAGTAATGATGTTTCCGGCGCAGGTGCCGGGCTTTTCTTTGTCCCATGGCGTGGTCGCCGTCACCGCGCTCGGCAGCGCGGCGCTCTTGCTGTTGGCGCTCGCCGCCGTATTGCGCCGCCGGCGGCCGGTGGTCACCGGGCACGAGGCGCTGATCGGCGCCGAGGGCGAAACGGTATCTTGGCAGAACGGCGAGGGGCGGGTGCGGGTCAAGGGCGAAATCTGGCTGGCGCGTTCGGACGCTGCACTGACCGCTGGCAGCCGGGTCAAGATCGTCGGCCGCGACGGTCTCGTCCTGCGCGTCCGAGACATTCGGCCGGCGTAAGTGCGCCGATCGCAGAAAGAGGGAGCACCGCCATGCCGTCGTTAATAGCCGCCGTGGTCATTGCCTTCTTGGGCCTGACCTTCATCTGGTCGTCGATCCGAATTTTGCGCGAATACGAGCGCGGGGTGGTGTTCACACTCGGCCGCTACACCGGCACCAAGGGACCCGGGCTGTTTCTGCTGGTGCCGTTCCTGCAGCAGATGGTGCGGGTCGATCTGCGCGTGGTGGTCGACGAGGTGCCGCCGCAGGATGTGATTTCCCGCGATAACGTCTCGGTCAAGGTCAGCGCTGTCATTTATTTCCGTGTCGTCGACGCCGAACGCGCGATCATCCAGGTCAGCAATTACCTTGCCGCGACCAGCCAGCTTGCCCAGACCACATTGCGCTGGGTGCTCGGCAAGCATGATCTCGATCAGATGCTTGCCGAGCGCGACAAGCTCAATGCCGACATCCAGGACGTGCTCGACAAGCAGACCGAAGGCTGGGGAATCAAGGTGTCGACCGTGGAGCTCAAGCGCATCGATCTCAACGAGAGCATGATCCGCGCCATTGCCCGCCAAGCCGAGGCCGAGCGCGAGCGCCGCGCCAAGATCATCAATGCCGAGGGCGAGCAGCAGGCGGCGCAGAAACTGGTCGATGCCGCGCGCATCCTCGCCGGTAGCCCGCAGGCGATGCAGTTGCGTTATCTCAATACATTGTTCGATATCGCCAGCGAACGCTCGTCGCTGATCGTATTTCCGTTCCCGATCGATGTACTGGAGGCGTTCACGGGGCTGCAGAGGCCGGATGACGGACGACAGAGGTCAGATGTCAGATGACCGATGAGAATGCTATCTAACCTCCGATCTCCGACGCCGATTTAAATCGTCTGATTATATTCGCCGACTTCCTTGTGCTGGCGCAGTACAGCATCGACGGCCTTGAACATTTCGCGCATGCGCGCTTCTGAGACCGGGCTCTCGACCACGACGACGAGCTCCGGCTTGTTCGAGGAGGCGCGCACCAACCCCCAGGTCCCGTCCTGCACGGTGACGCGCACGCCGTTGACAGTGACGAGATCGCGGATCGGCTGACCGGCGACCTTGCCGCCGTTCTTCGCCTCGCGCTCGAACTGTTTCACGACGTCTTCCACGATCCTGTATTTGATCTCGTCCGGGCAATGCGGCGACATGGTCGGCGACGACCAGGTTTTCGGCAGTGCATTTTTCAGATCCGCCATGCTCTTGTCCGGGTTGCGCTCGAGCATGTCGCAGATCGCAAAGGCGAAGATCAGGCCGTCGTCGTAGCCACGCCCGAGCGGCTTATTGAAAAAGAAATGGCCGGACTTCTCGAAGCCGGCGAGCGCGCCGATCTCGTTGACCCGGCGTTTCATGTAGGAATGGCCGGTCTTCCAGTAATCGCTGCGCGCGCCGTTCTTGATCAGCACCGGATCGGTCGCAAACAGGCCGGTCGATTTGACGTCGGCGACAAAGACCGCGCCCTGGTGCTGCGCTGACATATCGCGCGCCAGCATGACGCCGACCTTGTCGGCGAAGATCTCCTCGCCTTCATTGTCGACCACGCCGCAGCGGTCGCCATCGCCGTCAAAGCCGAGCGCGACGTCGGCTTTGCTCGCAAGCACCGCGTCGCCCATCGCGTGCAGCATTTTCAAATCTTCGGTATTGGGATTGTAGTTCGGGAAGGTGTGGTCAAGCTCGCAGTCGAGCGGCACCACCTCGCAGCCGATTTTTTGCAGCGCTTGCGGCGCGAATGCGCCGGCGGTGCCGTTGCCGCAGGCGCATACGACCTTCAGCCGGCGTTTGAGCTTTGGCCGGTCGGTGAGATCGGCAAGATAGCGAGCGGGAAAATTCTCGACGAATTCGTAAGCGCCGCCGGATTGGAATTTGAACTTGCCGTCGAGCACGATCGCTTTTAGTCGCGTCATCTCGTCGGGGCCGAAGGTCAGCGGCCGGCTGGCGCCCATCTTCACGCCGGTCCAGCCATTGTCGTTATGCGAAGCGGTGACCATAGCGACGCAGGGCACGTTAAGATCGAACTGCGCGAAGTAGGCCATCGGGGTGAGCGCGAGACCGATGTCGTAAACCTTGCAGCCGGCGGCGACGAGACCGTTGGTCAGCGCCATCTTGATCGAGGCGGAATAGGAGCGGAAATCGTGGCCGGTGACCACGCGCGGCTCGACGCCGAGCTCGTGGATGAGCGCGCCGAGACCGAGCCCCAGCGCCTCGATGCCCATCAGATTGATCTCGCTGCCGAACAGCCAGCGCGCGTCATATTCGCGAAACCCGGTGGCCTTGACCATCGGCTCGGATTCGTAGGCGTAAGTGTTCGGCTTGAGCGACGGCTTCGGCTTGGGAAACATTGGCGGCGGCGCGAGTCGAGGTGCGAAAGGCAGTATCTTAAACGAATGACAATCGGAATAGTTGCGTAAAAGGGCGAACGGCGAGGTAGCGAATAGCGAATCAAGGAGGGGGCCATTCCGATCATCAGTGATGTCGAAGGATTTGGGGCTGTCTATGCTCCAGATGTGCCCCTGCTCGCCGGGCCAGCCATGCCCCTAGGAGCCATGCCCCTAGGTACGTCTCGCCGACTTGATGCGCCGCGCTGTATCGAACGACACACACGCTGCAGTTACAGAGCTCTCGCTGCAATGCGGCCCGGCTTCTTCGCGCGTGCGATAACCACCGCGCCGGCATATTCCAGACTTTCTAGGCAGCAACGTCGGGATCACCCCGAAAGTTGCTCGGGTAATATCCCTTCGCCGTGTCAGATCCGAATCTGATGGTCTTCGGGTGAATGTTGAAGGGGCGCCGTCCCTGTTAAATTCACGCCAGGGCATGTCTTCGTTCGCATAGAGCACATGAAGCAGACCGGCTGTCACCAGGCGGTCCGCTCCCTCCTCCTGAAAGAGTCGTAGGACGTCGCGAAGCGAGCGACGCCCGGCGACACATCGGCTTCGGCCTCCGCCGCGGCCTTACCCGCCAGGGCTAGTGCCGCTGCCGGCCAGTTGCCTCCGGCAGCGTCAGCAATGGCAATCAGCGGCTGCCAGTTGTGCGTGTCGGTCACCGTCGATATTGGCGCACCTGCCAGTCCACACAGTTGTCACCCGTTAAACTCGTCGTCGCGACCGCGTCGGATGGCAGCTCGCACGTCGATATCTTCGAGCGGCGGCGTCATGGCTCGGAGTTCGCGGAACAAAGCGATTTTCTCTTCGGGCGTCAGCGGCGCGGCATTGGTGAGAACGTCCCGCAACTCCTGGTCGAGCGAGCAACCCTTGAGCTCGGCTTTGGTCCTCAAGCTCTCAATCACTCGGTCGTCGAGGTCACGAACTAAAACTCTTGAAATGGAATTTCCCTCGCATATATTCAATTTGTTTCATTCTTCGGTCAATTAGTCGTTTTCTAGAATCCGATTTCCTACCGTTAGCAAGGTATTTCTGACCTCGGACGACGGTTGTCCTGGTCTGTTTTCCCGGCCGAAGCTGAACAACTCGAAGACCGAAAATTCGCGCTGGCTGGCGCATGCATGCGCGGCGGCGCGGACCACACTCATCATTGGAGATAAAATGACTGACACGAGATCAAAAAAAACCCGCAGCCATAACGCGCTGGTGCATGGGGTTTACGCAAAGGATATCCTGATGCCATGGGAATCCAAAGAAGCTTTCGAAACGCTGCACAAGGATCTGCTGACGGAATTTATGCCACGTGGGCGCTCGGAGGAGGACTGTATCTTTGACCTCGCCTACCTGTATTGGCGCAAACAATCTCTCTGGCGCCTGTGGCAGACTACTATCCTCAAGGACCCGTTCACACAGGACATCCTGCAAACCAACCGCAAATCGTGGTCGGGAATCCGCAAGCGGTTGCGTGCGGAAGCCAATGGTCACCGGAAACTGCTAGGCGCGCTCGAAGCTGAACACGCAGAGATGCTGTCGCAGTTAGGGCGACTGCAGAAAAAGATAGAGGGGGCTGCCGACAATCAGGAGGTCAAGCTCAACGAAGACAAGATCTCTGCGTTGATCGGAATTATAAAGGAGCATGTAGCGCCACTCACTCAGACCCTGACGCAGGTACCGAATGCTGAACAGACATTTGACGCGGCCTATGCGGCAAAAAAACTGGAAGAGCTTTTGCGCTTGGAAAATATGATCGACGCTCGTATTGGCAAAGTTTTGGCGCGTCTTGTCGCCTTGAAGGAGTTCAAGCGCACGCCAGCCGGTGGGGCGCCGACCAAGGCGCTCACCAGTTCCCAAGCCAGTGTCTGATTGGCAGCTCTGGAGGCTGATGCACTCCTGAGTTGTAGAAACTTGGAACGATAAATTTTGCCGCAAACAACATGAGGTAGCCGGTCGCCGGAAATGCGGTCTTTCCGGCGACCGGTTCGTCGCAGCGACGTGCATAGCTCTTTGCGCTGCAGATTGAGATTTGCAGTGCATACACGTATAGCTTGCAAATTGTTGGAACGAAAAATGCTGGAACGAAAAGACGTGAACGCTGACGCGGCGAACTACAAACGAGCGCAATGTACGCCAACACCATTCACTCGCGAGTTCATCGACGAGAACGGGTCATGGGGACGAAAGGCGTGATGAGTCAGGTAAGAAGCTGGAGGAGAATTATCTCCGCGGCTTGGCTCGGCGGGTCGGCGCGGCTGCGATCGGATCGTCCGGCCACGGATGTTTAGGATAGCGCCCGCGCATCTCGGCGCGCACGGCGGCGTAGCTGCCGCGCCAGAATCCGGGCAAGTCGCGCGTGGTCTGCACCGGCCGCTGCGCCGGCGACAACAATTCGATCGCGAGCGGCACCTTGCCGCCGGCAATCGCCGGGTGGCGGTCGAGCCCGAACAATTCCTGCACGCGGATAGCGAACTTCGGGCTGCCTTCGCTGGCATAATCGATCGGCACGCGCGTGCCGGTCGGCGCTTCGAAATAAATCGGCGCCTCGGCATCAAGCCGCCGCCGCAGCGGCCACGGCAGAAGTTCGCCGAGTGCGGCGGCGAATTCGTCGGCGGCAAATTTGGCCAGTGCCGTCTTGCCGGCGAGGGCGGGCGCGAGCCATTCCGCGACGCCGGCCGCGAGCGCCGCATCGGAAAGATCTGGCCATTCGACGCCCTCGCTACGGCGGAGAAACATGACGCGATCGCGCCATTGCTTGAGCGCTTCGGTCCAGGGCAGCCGGTCGATGCCGAGATTTGCGATGCTTTCGGCGAGAAGCCGGGCATTGTTCTCGTCGGGCAAGACCGGCGCCGCCCGCTCGCCGAGAACGATGGCGCCGAGCCGCCGGCTGTTGCGGCCGCGCAGCGACAGGCTCGCACTATCGAAGGCGACCTCCTCGCGGGCAGTAATGCGTTCGGCAAAATGCGTCTCGATTTCGGCAAGTGCGATCGGCGCGCCCGAAAGAATGCGGCCCTGCGCGGCGCTACCGGCGAGTTCGGCTACCGCCAGGAATGGCTCGCGGGCCAGCGGCGAAGCGGAATCGAGACTGGCTCCGCGGCCGTTCGCGAGCAAGAACGTGCCGCCGCCGGAGCCGCGGTTTTTGGCAATCCGTTCCGGGAAGGCGAGCGCGATCAGCGCGCCGACGCTCAGTTCCCCTCGCTTTCCCTTGAAAGTGTGCGCCACCTCCGCCCAGCGCTGCACCATGGCGCGTACATCGCGCGCGCGCGGCGAGCGATCGCGGCGGAGCGCGGCCAAGCGCTCACGCATGTCGATGTCGTCGCCGCCAAGGCCGCGCTCGCCGATCAGTGCGGCAAGCTCGGCGGCGCGCGTACCTTGGCCGACACGCGCCGCGTCGATCACCATGCGCGCAAGCCGCGGCGGCAGCGGCAGGCGGCGCAATTGCCGGCCCTCATCGGTGATGCGTCCGTCGTCATCGATGGCGCCGAGCGCGGCAAGAAGCGATTTGGCTTCGGCGAGCGCGGCGCGCGGCGGCGGATCGAGGAAGGCGAGCGTGTCGGCAGGGGCGCCCCAGGCGGCGAGATCGAGCGCGAATGAGGACAAATCGGCGGCCAGGATTTCCGGGCGCGCGAACGGTTCAAGCGCGGCGCTTTGCGGCTCGTCCCACAGCCGGTAGCAGACGCCGGGCTCGGTGCGCCCGGCGCGGCCGCGACGCTGATCCGCCGCCGCACGCGACACCCGCACGGTATCAAGCCGCGTCACCCCGACATCGGGCTCATAGCGCGGCACGCGGGCTAGCCCGCTGTCGATGACGACGCGCACGCCTTCGATCGTGATCGAGGTTTCGGCAATCGAGGTCGCCAGCACGATTTTGCGGCTGCCGGGCCGGGCCGGTTCGATGGCGCGCGTCTGCTCGTCGCCACCGAGCGCGCCATAGAGCGGGACAATATCGGCCGCGGCGTCGGCGCGACTCTCCAGCAGATTTTGGGTGCGGCGAATTTCGGCGGCACCAGGCAAAAATGCTAGCACCGAGCCGCGCTCGGTGCGTATCGCCCGCGCAATCGTATCGGCGAGCTGCGGCTCGATCGGCCGCGCGTCGCGCCCGACATAGCGGGTCTCGACCGGAAAAATACGGCCCTGGCTTTCGATCACCGGCGCACCGCCAAGGAGCGTGCCGACGCGCGCGCCGTCGATCGTCGCCGACATCACCAAGATTTTCAGATCCTCACGCAGGCCCTGCTGGGCGTCGCGCGCCAAAGCGAGCCCAAGGTCGGCATCGAGCGAACGCTCGTGGAATTCGTCGAACAGCACTGCGGCGACGCCCGCGAGCATGGGATCATCGACGATCATGCGCGTGAAAATGCCTTCGGTGACGATCTCGATGCGGGTCTTGCGCGAGATTTTCGAGCCGAAGCGCACGCGCAAACCCACGGTTTCGCCGACCGCTTCGTTAAGGTTATGCGCCATGCGCGCGGCGGCGGCGCGCGCGGCGAGCCGGCGCGGCTCGAGCACCAGGATGCGCCTTGATGATCCTGACGCCTGCGCCCATGGTTGTCCGGCAAGGACCAGCGGCACGCGCGTGGTTTTGCCAGCGCCGGGCGGCGCCACCAGCACCGCGGCATTGCTGGCGCGCAAAGCTGCGGTCAGTTCCGGCAGTGCGGCGTCGATGGGGAGCGGGGAGGAATCCACAATCTCGACTCCGTCATTCCGGGGCGCGGACGCAAGTCCGCGAGCTCGGAATCATAACCACTAGCACCCGACAGCCGGGGCTCAGCGCAAATTCTGCACAGGCCTGTGGTTATGGATTCCGGATAGCCCCTTCGCGGCTTCCGGAATGACGTCAAACTCTTATATTAATGGCCATCATGCCCACAGCAAAAAAAGCTCCGCCGAAAGCGGACAAACCGGCAAAGCCGCCGCTCCAGAGCAAGCCGCTGAAAAAAGGCGATCACCTCTTCCTGGTCGACGGCTCGTCATACATTTTCCGCGCCTATCACGCGCTGCCGCCGATCAATCGTAAATCGGACGGCTTGCAGCTCAATGCCGTGTTCGGCTTCTGCAACATGCTGTGGAAGCTCCTGCGCGACATGAAGTCGGAGGACAAGCCCACCCATCTCGCGGTGGTGTTCGACCTCTCCGAGCGCACCTTCCGCACCGAAATGTATCCGGACTACAAGGCCCACCGGCCGGACCCGCCGGACGATCTGCAGCCGCAATTCCCCCTCATCCGTAAGGCTGTCAAGGCATTCGATCTGCCGTGCCTCGAACAGCAAGGCTTCGAAGCCGACGATCTGATCGCGACCTATGTGCGGGAAGCCTGCGAGGCCGGCGCCACCGCGACCATTGTCGCTTCGGACAAGGATCTGATGCAGCTCGTTAGCGACTGCGTGATCATGTTTGACACCATGAAGGATCGCAAAATCGGCCGCGCCGAAGTCATCGAGAAATTCGGCGTGCCGCCGGAGAAGGTCATCGAAGTGCAGGCGCTGATCGGCGATTCCACCGACAACGTGCCGGGCGTTCCGGGCATCGGGGTGAAGACCGCAGCGCAGCTTATCGGCGAATATGGCGATCTCGAAACGCTGCTCAAGCGCGCCGCAGAGATCAAGCAGGAGAAACGCCGCCAGGCTTTGATCGACAACGCCGAGAATGCGCGGCTGTCGAAGAAGCTCGTCACGCTCGACGATCACGTCAAGCTCGACGTGCCGATCGGTGATCTCGCCGTGCACGAACCCGACCACAAGCGCCTGATCGCGTTTCTCAAGGCGATGGAATTCAATGTACTCACCCGCCGCGTGGCGGAGTTCGCGCAGCTCGATGCCGGCGCGATCGAACCGGACGCAGGGCTCGCAGGGAGCGGCGCTCAATCGAATCCCGCCCAAGAGACTTCGCCTCCCCCCTTGAGGGCGAGGCCGACCGGCGAAGCCGGGCGGGATGGGGGTTATCAAGCCGCACGCGAACACAAAGGACGCTCCTCCCTAACCCTCCCCCTCAAGGGAGGAGCGGACGCGCAGCGCAAGCCTGATGGCGCACTCACGCCGCATTCCTTGGCCGCGGCGCGGCTCGATGCCGCGCATCAGCAAAAATTCGACCGCTCCAAATACGAGGCTGTACGCAGCCTCGAGCGTTTGCGCGCCTTCGTCGAACGCGCGCGCGATGTCGGCGTCATCGCTCTCGATGTCGAGACTGACAGTCTCGATCCGATGCAGGCGCAGCTGTGCGGCTTCTCGCTCGCAGTAGCGCCGAACGAGGCCTGCTACGTGCCGCTTGGCCATCGTCAGGGCGGCGACGGCCGCCGCGGCAGCCTGTTCCAGGGCGAGATCGCGACCGATCAGATCGCTGAGGCCGATGCGCTCGCCGCGATGAAACCGCTTCTGGAAGATCCCGGCGTGCTCAAGGTCGGTCAGAATTTCAAGTTCGACTGGCAGATTTTCGCGCTGCGCGGCATCGAGATCGGGTCCTACGACGATACCATGTTGATGTCTTATGTGGTCGATGCCGGCCGTTCGGATCATGGCCTCGATCCGCTGTCGCGCCGTTATTTCGATCACGAGGCGATCGACTTTAACGAAGTGACCAAGCTCGGCCGATCCAAGACCACCTTCGATAACGTCGATATCGCCAAGGCGACCGAATATGCCGCCGAGGACGCCGATGTTACGCTCCGCCTGTGGCGGGTGCTGAAAGCGCGGCTGCCGGCGGAACGTGTGCTCAACGTCTATGAGACATTGGAGCGGCCGCTCCTGCGCGTCTTGGCCCACATGGAACGGCGCGGCATCTCGATCGACCGGCAGGTGCTCTCGCGCCTGTCTGGCGAATTCGCCCAGGAAGCCGCCGGCCTCGAAGCCGAGATCAACAAGCTTGCCGGTGAGCCGGTCAATGTCGGCAGCCCCAAACAGATCGGCGACATCTTATTCGGCAAGCTCGGGCTGCCAGGCGGCACGCGCACCAAGACCGGTCAATGGGCCACGGGCGCGCGCATGCTTGAAGAACTGGCCGAGCAGGGACACCAGCTGCCGCAGAAGATTCTGGACTGGCGCCAAGTATCGAAGCTGAAATCGACCTATACCGATGCACTGCCGGGCTTCGTCAATCCGGCCACGCACCGCGTGCACACCAACTACGCTCTGGCCTCAACCACGACCGGCCGGCTGTCGTCGTCGGAACCGAACTTGCAGAACATTCCGGTTCGCACCGAGGACGGCCGCAAGATCCGTCGCGCCTTCATCGCCGGGCGAGGCGACAAGCTCGTCTCGGCGGATTATTCGCAGATCGAATTGCGACTTTTGGCCGAAATTGCCGGCATCGAGCAATTGCGGCGCGCGTTCCGCGACGGGCTCGACATTCATGCCATGACGGCTTCGGAAATGTTCGGCGTGCCGGTCAAGGACATGCCGGGCGATGTGCGCCGCCGCGCCAAAGCGATCAATTTCGGCATCATCTACGGAATTTCGGCTTTTGGGCTCGCCAACCAGCTAGGCATCGGTCGCGAGGAAGCGGGCGCCTATATCCGCAAATATTTCGAGCGCTTCCCCGGCATCCGCGATTACATGGAGGAGACGAAGGCGTTTGCGAAGAAGCACGGCTACGTGCTCACGCTGTTCGGCCGCAAATGCCATTATCCGGATATCGGCGCGTCCAATCCGTCGATCCGCGCGTTCAACGAGCGCGCCGCGGTCAATGCGACGCTGCAAGGCAGCGCCGCCGATATCATCCGCCGCGCCATGATCCGCATGGACGGGGCGCTCGCGGCCAAGAAGCTCTCCGCGCAGATGCTCTTACAGGTGCATGACGAATTGGTCTTCGAAGTGCCCGATGCGGAGGTCGACAAAACGCTGCCGGTCGTAACCAAGGTGATGATTGATGCGCCGCTGCCGGCGGTATCGCTCTCGGTGCCGCTGCACGTCGAGGCCCATGCCGCCGACAATTGGGACGCCGCGCATTAGGGTCAAATCCGCGGCGTTGGATTGGTCAGCCTTTGAACAGGCCGTACACGATCAGCCCCGCTGCAAATAACGCAAACGCCGCGCCGATGCAGATTGCCGTTACGCTGCGGCTGCACCAACACCGGAACGGTGAACACGAGCGCGACGATCCCCGTCACCACCAATCGCTTGTCTGTCATCCTCGGTCTGCCCTTGGATCTACCTCGGAGTCCTTAACTCTCCAGCACGACCGCGATCGCCTCGATCTCGAACAAGGCGGCGTCGCGCGCGAGCTTGGAAATCTGCACCGCGGTCGAGGCCGGCGGCGCCTTGGTATTCACATAGCGGTCGCGCACTTCGAAATAAGTTTGCAGATGCGCCATGTCGGTGAAATAGGCGGTGACCTTCACGACATGCTCGAAGGTGGCACCCACCGCGGCGAGCGCGAACTTGACGTTCTCGAAGGCTTGTGTCGCTTGCGCCCGGAAATCCCCGGCGCCGCCGGCGAATTTGCCGTCCGGCGTCATGCCGAGCTGGCCGGCAAGATAGATGGTGCGCGAGGGCCCGCGCGTCTCCACCACATGGCTATAGCCGCGGGTTGCGGGCATGGTCGATGGATTGAGAAAGCGATGCGCGGCCATTGGTCGGTCCTCCCGGTTTTCCGCCTCACGGGTGTGTACCCATAATTGCATGGGGCCATGTAATGTACGGTTCCTTTCGGGAGCAAGGCGGACATCGACCGGATACGGCCGATAACACCCTCTTAACCACTGTAAAAATCGGCCTTATTCCTGCCCAACGCGGGTGCAGTTTCCCCGGCGAGGGAAGGCAAGCCGCGAAAGAGGACATCCTGTGGAGTCTGTTAATGAGTGCGCGCAGTGCGGTACGAATTTAATCGAACCGGAGTGGTCTGAGCATCTCCCCGATCATCGAACTAGAAACGTATGGTCGTGCGAGGCCTGCGGATATCAATTCGAAGATACGGTCTACAGGTCTGTGCGTGAGTTGGCGGACGCGGATTAAGGGCTTAAGCAAGTTCAAGTTCTCCGTGACCGCAGCCCAATCAACCGACCTGCCATGCCCGCACTGCCACGGCACCATGCGTCTAGTGCGCCATCTCGACCTCAAAGAGATGCCTGAGATTTACCTCTTCTACTGCTCGCGTTGCCAGCACGTCGAAACGGTGAAGCAAGAGCGAGTGGTATACCCTGCCCCTGCATTAACGGCCCAGTAGGGGCGGGCAATTAATCTTCGGCCGTTGCGGTAAGATGGGGATGGGGCATGACCGGGGTGTGGCGGGCGGCTACAAAGCTAGGCGTTATTCTTGCAATCATCCTGCTGGCGGCGGGGCTGCAAGAGTTGCGCGCGCAGCAACGGGTCCAGAGCGCAAGCCAAGCGGCCTCTGAGAATTGCCTGCGCTCCTCATTCCGGGTGGTGGTCGATGTCGGCCACACCGCCGATGTACCCGGCGCAATGAGCGCGCGGGGTATCCCGGAATACGCCTTCAACCTCCAGCTCGCACACGAGATCAAGCAAGCCTTGGTCGATGCCGGCTTCGCGCAGACCGTGCTGCTGATCACCGCGACGGCGCCGCGGCTGGGCTTGGTGGAGCGCGCCGCGCGCGCCAACAGCATGCACGCGAATCTCTTCATCGCCATCCACCACGATTCCGTGCCCGACAATCTTAAGCATAGCTGGGATTACGGCGGACAAAAAAATGAATTCAACGACGATTATCCGGGCTACGCGATTTTCATATCGAACGATAATGCCGATCCCGCCGGGAGCCTATTATTCGGCAGCCTGCTCGGACGCGAGCTTGAGCGCCGCCGCCTCCATTACACCCCGCATTACACATTGGCGCTAATGGGCCATCGCCGCCGCATCCTGGTCGACGCCAAGGCCGGCGTGTATCGCTATGATCAGCTCATCGTCCTGCGCCAGACCACCATGCCGGCGGTGCTGCTCGAGGCAGGATCGATCGTGAACCGACAAGAAGAACTTGAATTGGGAACGCAGGAGCGGCGCTCGCTCACCAGCGCCGCCATTGTCGCCGCGGTGGCGAATTTCTGCGCCGCCAGCGCGCGACCGCCGGGTTTCAGAGCCGCTGCTTCGGGGCATCGCCATGATGTGAACGCGGCGCCGTGAGTAAGAGGCCCCTCGCAAAGTGAGCGACGCACCCGCCAGGAGCGACTTGATCCTGACCATCTCGGCATTTCGACTGTGGGCAGATCGACGTCGTCGACTATCCTGACTCCAAGAAGATGCTGTCGCCGCGGGCATAAAGAACGAAACCGCCCACGCTACCTGCTATGTCGCCTTTTGGCACAAAGCGGCGGACATGGCATTCGCACCTATCGATGTCTGCTTTCAGGGTAAAGCGGACATGGATCACAGTTGCCGCTAGATCTGTTCCTAAGCGATTTGGGACATCAGCCATCTACGAACTCTCCTACGCCAAGCCAATCGGCGAACACATGGCACTGGTGCAACGCGGCGCTTGGACATAGGCTGAGCGCGGAAAACCCCGATTGTCGAGGACATAGCCATGATCGCCGTCTGCCGTTTGCTGAGATACGGCTTATTCGTGCTCGCGTTCGCGCCACTATCGGCTTTTGCCAGCAGCGCTCGCGTCTACGTCACCAACAGCGCGGGCGACAGTATTCACGTTGTCGATACTACGACCAATAAAGTCGTGCAGGTGATCAAGGGCATCGAGGCGGCGCATGGCATTAATTTCGCAACGGACGGATCGAAGGTCTACGTTAGCAATGAGTCCACTAGCACGCTTGATGTGTTCGATCGTAAGAGCGGCACGCTCATCAAGAAAATTGAGCTTTCTGCGCACCCGAACAACATTGCTGTGAGCAAGGATGGGGGGCGCATTTTCGTCGCGATCGCACGGGATCCGGGCGCGGTCGACGTTATCGATGCCGCGACGCTCACTCGTGCGAAAAGTATCCCGGTGCACGGACGCCTGCATAACATTTATATCACGCCAGACGGCAAATATTTAATCGCGGGCTCGATCTCGAAGAAGCTCATGACTGTCATCGATCTTTCGACCGACTCGATCGCCTGGGAGCATCAGTTCGACAAGGGCGTGCGGCCGATGGCCATCGAGACCAATCCAGACGACTCGACTAAACGCATTTTCGTCCAACTCTCTGACACTGACGGCTTCGCAGTTGTGGATTTTGCAAAGCGCGAGGAGGCCGCGCGCATCATGCTACCTGACCTTCATGTTGGTATTGAACTAGACCCCGGACGCGCGGCTGCGCCCTCTCACGGCATCGGCGTGTCTCCTGACGGAAAGACGCTGTGGGTCACCAGCATTCCACAAAATGCAATATTCGCTTATTCGCTCGCAGACTTGACCCTAGCCGGGCGGGTCGCTCTTCCAGAACTCAAGTTGCCTGGGCGCTCACCCGGCGGCGCGGTCCCCAACTGGGTGACGTTCGCGCCAGACAGCAAGACGGTCTACATATCCAATGCCGGGCTACGCTCGGTAACGGCTGTCGATACTCAGGCCATGAAGGTACGCGCCGTCATACCCGTTGGTGAAGTGCCCAAGCGTATGAATACGCTGGTTATGCGCTAAACGATTTGCGCACAACCGAGGTGTCGATGTGGGTACGCTTTTGGGGGAAACCGGGATGTCGGTACGCTTGACTATCGCCCTGGCGGCGGCGCTCTCGCTGGCAGACTTATCTGTTGTGACGTCGAAGACACCGACGCTGGATTACGAATTCTTTAAGACGAAGGTCGAGCCGATCTTCCTTAAGAAGCGTGAGGGCCACACCCGCTGCTACGTTTGTCACGAGGAAAGTAACAACGCCTTTCGGCTGGAGAAATTGCCAGCGGGAGCGGCTTTCTGGACCGAGGAACAGTCGCGCAAGAATTTTGACGTCGTCTCTGCCTTGGTGGTCACGGGCGACCCCGCTAACAGTCGGCTGCTATTACAACCACTGGCACCTGAGGCGGGCGGCAACACTTTCCATTCCGGCGGCCGCCAGTTTGCCTCTAAGGACGACCCTGACTGGAAAACTTTAGCGCAGTGGGTCACCGGTCGAACCGCACAAAAGGAGTGAGTCTTCGTTATGTCTGATGTTGGGTAAGAGCGAACATTGCTGAACGTGAACGCGTGTCGCCTTTTCACCCAAAGCAGACCTCGGGGAGCTCAAGATTATCGCCGTGAGCTCTCCAACCCCATTTCGCCGGTCGCAAATCCCTGCTGTAATGGTAGCAGGCGTGGTCCTGAGCCTCGGGCAGGCAATGCGACGCCGCGATTTTGTCAAAGGAATTGCAGTTTCTTCTGCCTGGCCGCTCGCTGCGCAAGCACAGCAGCGATCGATGCCAGTGATCGGATTTCTCAACGGCAGGGCGCCCGCAAATCTGCCGAAACTGCTGGCGGCGTTCCGACAAGGACTGAATGAGACAGGATATATCGAGGGTCAGAATGTAGCGATCGAATATCGCTTTGCCGAAAATCAATATGAACGGCTGCCTGCATTGGCAGTCGATCTGGTTCGTCGTCAGGTGACCGTGATTGTCGCGACCGGCACTTCGGCCGCGCTTGCAGCGAAGGCAGCAACCACGACCGTCCCGACTATCTTTGAAACGGGCGGCGACCCGATCAAGCTGGGCCTCGTCCCCAACCTCAACCGGCCCGGTGGCAATGTGACGGGCGCGACCCAGTTGGTTCAGGAAGTAGAGCCGAAGTTACTGGAATTACTGCACGAGCTGCTTCCTTCCGTCCGTATCGTTGCCCTCCTCGTTAACCCGACTGAACCTGCTCTTGCCGAGGCCACCAAGAGTGCGGTGCTGGCGGAGGCCCATAATCTCGGGCTGGAGCTGCAAATCTTGAATGCCAGCAGTGAACATGACTTCGATGGAGTCTTCGAGAAACTGATTGAAATGCGGGCGGGCGCACTCATGATCGGTGGCGATGCACTGTTCACAAGCTACAGCGAACAGCTCGCAACGCTGGCAATCCGTCACGGTGTGCCCGCATTCTACAAGGGACGCGAGTTCGCTGCGGCCGGCGGTCTGGTAGCCTATGGATCGGACATAGCGGACTCTTACCGAGTGGCCGGCAACTATACCGGTCGAGTTCTCAAGGGCGAAAAACCTGCCGATCTGCCGGTTCAGCGTGCAACAAAAATCCAGCTAATCATCAACTTCAAGACCGCTAAAGCGCTCGGTATCACCATCCCGCTGCCTGTGTCCGGCCGCGCCGACGAGGTGATCGAATAAGCGTTTCCTGATCCATAGGAACAAAAGTATGGATGTGCCAGTGGGCACGCGCAGCACTCGGGCAAACAGAGCACGAGGAAATTGTACGAACATTCAATGAGGCGCTGTGCTCGTGGTGGGGTGAATGTCGCTATCCTGGGAGACGCCTCGGGTGACCGCGACGCCCGATATGCAACGCTCGATTGGGACTCTGTGCGCCAAATTGTGCATGGGAAAATTCCTCAGCCAAAAGCCGATTAACGATGTCAGCTATGGCACAAAGCAGACATGACGGCAGCGTTAGGCGATGTCCGCTTTCGGCGGAATAGCGGACATTAATCGCAGAAACCCAGAGCAAAAAGTTACGCGCCCCGTGTTGCTGTGGACGGGCGCCCTGATCTTCCTCGACCGAATCTCCGCATCGCGTTTTTGATTGAGATCAATCTGAGCCAGTTCCGCTTGTCGTAACTTTTATTTGGGTGAGGGCTTGTAATGATGGAGTTCCGAAATGTGCGATTATAGCCTTCAGAGCGTCAAATCGCGGCCTGCCAAAATTGCCGACAAGCTTACCGTGCGCGACTTTGGGACGGGCACACGAGGATTCGCGGCATTGGAAAATCCGGGCATGGCAGTCTGCGTTCTACCAGGAACGGAGTTAGCCTTTGCTGACGAGGTAAAGCGCTTGTCGATTAGGTTATGGCCGTGGCACAACCAAGTAATCAAGCACAAGACAGCGA
>Ga0209465_10000569_pt1 | contig 17017 bp, 16 predicted proteins | sample PanSoiPlot1MoBio_FD_188321 | JGI IMG/M metagenome (GOLD analysis project Ga0209465, IMG submission 188321) | Tropical forest soil microbial communities from Panama analyzed to predict greenhouse gas emissions - Panama Soil Plot 1 MoBio (SPAdes)... | ecosystem: Environmental > Terrestrial > Soil...
TGAGCCTGTGTGCTATGGACGAACCACCGAGCTTGGCGGCTCAAACACATAAGCGGCCCAGCACATAATAGGCGGCTGGCATATAAGCCGCCCACATACGCAGCCCAGCCAGCATAACGGCCTCACTGCATAGCGGGCTCACTGTATAGTAGCGGGCTCACTGTATAGCGGGCTCACTGCATAGCAGCGCATAAGCGGCTCGCTATTGGCGGCTCGCTGTATAACGCGGTCTTCGTATAACGCGGCCACTGCGTATACGCGGCATAACGCGGCCTCCGTATAACGCGGCCACTCGCCAAAAATGATTTTTGGCGGTCTCTTTGTGTCGGCAATCAAAATGTGCATCATGTTTGCGTGGGAGCGAATCACCCTTGAACGATTCGCTTGGAGGCGAACCACCTTTCTCAAGGAGGGCGCCTTCATGCGCACGCAGAACCACTCGATTCCACTACCACTGAAACCGAACGATCGGCGCCTGAATAGTCCGGTCGTCGGTCGCCGCAGGCCTAAACGCTCTAACGCGCAAACGCATGGCGCTTTCGCCGAGCCTCTCATTCTTCCCGGTGAAGATCCGCGCGAATTCGAAGTCATACATGCCGCATTGATCGAGGAATGGTTTCCATCTGGTCTCAGCGAGCAGCGCCTTGTCTTCGGTATGGCCGACGCGGAGTGGCGCAAACTTCGCTCGCGCCGATTTGCGGAGGCCAGGGCGATCGCCAACAGTTTAGATCCAAAGCATCCCGCTTTCGATAAAGCGCGCGGTCTGATCACTTTTGGCTATTTCATGTGCCGCGAACCAGAAACTGCGTTCGCCCAACACGCGAGCGCATACCTCCGCCCCGACAAAATTCGCCATCTGAACGAAAAACTTCCGCGGCAGAATTTTGCGTCCGCCGCAGACTGGGCCGAAGCTGTTGTTGACGAAATCCAATCAGGTTTACAAGCCGGCACACCAGGCTTTGCCGTGCTCGATCGGGATAGGCTCGATCCGGCCACAGAAGCGTTTCGTAGCGAGATCATGAAGATGCACTCATTCGTCACGACTATCCATATGCGCGAATTCCTTGACGATGACCTTGAGCAACAGGAGCGCCTCGACGCGAGGATCGCGCGGTTGAGGAAAGAACTCGTTGAGATAAAAACCACAAAACAGGTGCTTCGACGAACATCAAAAGACGATACGACTGATCAATAACGGCCCAGGCGAATTAAAGCTCTGGGAAGAATCGCGCGACAGGAAGTAGCGCTGTTTCTGGCAGCGCATTTTTTTCTTAACTGCGCGTCTCGCCCGCTGCGAGACACAGCGCGATGTATCTCGCAGCGATTTTTTGTCCGCCCGCATCGGCCGGCTGACCAACCAAACACCAGGCGTTCTAAGACACTTTCGCGGACACGTGAACGCACGTTGGTGCGAGTAAATTGGATTTAGTTGCAAATTGCTAAATGCACACGTATAAGTGGTAGATTTTAGAAATTGAAATCCAAAACCATTTGGAAATCAGTGAATTACAAAATCCAAGTTTTCAGAATTTGAAAGCGCGGCAACAAAAATGAATTAGGCGGGGGATAGCAGCTGCAAAAAAGAACCCAATTTGACGAGAGTGCAAAGCAAGTGTTTCTGTCATCGAGCTGATACGAGGCCAAGCGAATGTCCCTTCCCACCCAACTCGATCACTGCGTCATTCACGTCACCAATTGGGAACGTTCCAACGATTTCTACACAAGGGTCATGGGCGCTGAACTGGTGGCACGACCGGTCGGCTATGCGTATCGCTTCGGCGATCGGCAGCTCAACGTTCACGGACCTGGCGTGCAGCCGGCGGAGGTCGCCCGCATCCCCGTCGCACCCGGTAATAGCGATCTGTGTTTCGAATGGACCGGGCCGATAGCGGATGCTATTGCGCATCTGCAACGGTGCAGTGTCGCCGTTGAACGCGGGCCGATGCAGCGCTTCGGCGCGAAGGGCGCGGGCACTAGCGTCTATTTTCGCGATCCGGACGGCTCGCTGATGGAGTTCATGTCCTATTCGTGAACAATAACCACAGTGCAGCACCATGGCCGCAGTTTTGGGGAGAGCAAGATGAGAGAAGCCCCTGGGATGCACGATCCGACATTTCTGCCGTCCGGCCTACCCGTTCCGGAAGACGACGGCGCGGCGCGGCATCTTCCCGGCGCGAGGCTGCCGGATATCGATCTGCCGGCGACCACGGGCGGCGCTGTCAATCTGGCGAAGCTCAAGGGTATCACCGTTGTTTATATTTATCCGCGCACCGGCGTTCCCGGCGTGGATGCGCCGCCCGGCTGGGATGACATTGCTGGCGCGCGGGGCTGCACGCCGCAATCGTGCGGCTTTCGCGATCATTTCACCGAATTAAAAGCGCTCGGCGTCGCTCAAGTCTATGGCTTGTCGGCGCAGGACACCGCCTACCAACGTGAAGCGGCAGCACGGTTGCACTTGCCGTTCGCGCTTCTCTCCGACGTCGATTTGAAACTACAAAGCGCGCTGCGACTGCCGACATTTTCCACATCGGGCATGACACTATACAAGCGCATGGCGCTCGTTCTCGATAACGACAGAATCGTCCAGGTGTTTTATCCGGTCTTCCCGCCCGACAAGAATGCCGAACAGGTTACGGCGTGGCTGCGAGGGCGGGTTGCGAATCCGCGTCGATGAGCTTGCGCGCTTGGCCGATCACGTCGCGGAACATTTGCGGCGTGAGCACGCCGGTATTGGTGTTGTAACGGGAGCAGTGATAGCTATCGATCAACGCAACCGTTGGCAGCGTGTGCGCCCGGCCATGCGCGAAAGGAAATTGCGCTCGCCGCTCGCCGCTGGCGGCAACAAAGCTTTCGTGGGCAATGCGGCCTAACGCGACCACCGCGCGCAGCTTTGACATTTCGGCCATCGTAGTCTTAAGGAAGTCGCGGCAGGTGTTGATCTCCTGCGGCGTCGGTTTGTTGTCCGGCGGCACGCAGCGCACGGCGTTGGTGATCCGGCAATCGATCAATTCGAATCCGTCATCGGCGCTGGCGGCATAGTGGCCGCGGGCGAAGCCAAACTCGGTAAGCGTCGCGTAGAGCAGATCGCCGGCATAGTCCCCGGTAAACGGCCGCCCAGTGCGGTTTGCGCCGCGAAGTCCCGGCGCGAGGCCAACAATCAAGAGCCGTGCATCGCCGGGTCCGAAGGAGTCGACGGGAGCATTGAACCAGCCGGGCTCACGCTGTCGCCACGATTGCCGAAATTCCACGAGCCGCGGACAGCGCGGGCAGTCGCGGCCGGGCATCCCGCTCGGGCGCGTCATCTATTCGTCTTCGAATTCGTCTTCGACCTCGACCCGCTGCGCAGTCGGGCTGCGCTGCAAGAATTGCGGCGTGTGCCTTGGTTCTCTTGGTTCTCTTGGTTCCCTTGGCTCACGCATTTCTCTGGGCTCTCGCACCGGCCGCTCGGTCGGATCCCGACCGACCTTCGATTGCAGCTCGATGATGTCGACGAACTGATCGGCCTGCCGGCGCAGCTCGTCGGCGACCATCGGCGGCTGCGTCGATATTGTCGAGACGACCACGACGCGGACGCCGCGCCGCTGCACCGCTTCGACCAGCGAACGGAAATCGCCGTCGCCGGAAAACAGCACCATCTGGTCGATATGTGGAGCGAGCTCCATGGCATCCACGGCAAGTTCGATATCCATATTGCCCTTGACCTTGCGACGTCCGGTCTGATCAACAAATTCCTTGGTCGCTTTCGTGACCACGGTGTAGCCGTTGTAATCCAGCCAATCGATGAGCGGGCGGATTGAGGAATATTCCTGATCTTCGATCACCGCGGTGTAGTAGAACGCCCGCACCAAATAGCCGCGCGATTGAAATTCGCGCAGCAAGCGTTTGTAGTCGATGTCGAATCCGAGCGACTTTGCCGTCGCGTAGAGATTGGCGCCGTCGATGAACAACGCAATTTTTTCGATTTGTGCCGACATGATGTGTCTCGTGACTGTTTCTCGTGATGAAACCGGCTCGATCGCAATCGATTTGCCTGCCGGCGCTTAAATCAAGTTTCTCGCCGCCGAAATCATTTCACAGCCAAATACTGCCGCCTTGGGCAAAATCCACGGCGGACATCTGTGGCACGCCGTCGCGGCGCCGGCGGAATTGCCCTCGGAACCCGGCCTTAAGGCTCCTGCAAATTCGGTAACAGACGAGCCGGCGATCGCCAAGTTAAAAAGTTGCCGAGCAAAAATATCACTGAGGGCTGATCGTGAAAACGAGGCTGGCCCAGCGCAGTTCGCTCCGTTGCAACGGCCTTTTGCTCGGCTTGAACTTGTTCCCTTGAGTCGCGCCGTGGTTCTTTGACTTTATGTTCCCCTTGCGCCGGAGCCTCGGGCAGGATACCTAAGCGCCACACATTATTCAATGATTACAGGTACGAGAGCCCTGTACGCGAGCCCTGCCAGGCGGTCGAACGCGTCCAGGCTATAATAGTCAAGCGAGGAGCTGAGACCCGATGGCCCGCGTCACGGTTGAAGATTGCATCGACAAGGTCGAGAACCGGTTCGATCTCGTCCTGCTGGCGAGCCACCGCGCACGGTTGGTGTCGTCGGGCGCGCAGATCGCTGTGGAGCGCGACAACGACAAGAACCCCGTCGTGGCGCTTCGCGAGATCGCCGAAAAGGCGATTTCGCCGGAAGACCTGCGAGAGGAACTCGTCCATTCGCTGCAAAAATATGTCGAGGTCGACGAACCCGAGCCCGAGGTGGTTCCGCTCATCGGCGCGCCGGGTACCGGGGTCGATGCCGACGATACCGACGTGACCACGGACCGCATGTCCGAAGAGGAACTCCTCAAAGGGCTCGAGGGCCTTACCCCTCCGGAAAGCCAGCCCGAGCCAGATGCCGGCGAAGAGGAAGAAGAGGGCTAGCGCGTCTGGCCGGTGGGGCGGCGCTGGTCTCGCGTCCTCCTGACGACAAGTTAACGAGAATCGATCTTTGCTGGTGGCGCTTATGCTGCCGGGGGCCGCTCGCGGCCGCCGACGGCCTTTGCCTTGTGGCGTGGGCGTAACGCCATGATATCTTTGTGTACGCTTTGGCCGACTTCGGGCGCGGCTCGACGGCATTTAGGGCCTGCTCTATGACCTGGATGACTTAGGACTGATTATGCCGCGCGTGCCGATCGACCTGCCGCGGATGCAGAACCAGGCTCGAACCCGGGCGCCGGTAACGCGCAGCCTCGACTTGGCGCCGCTCGAACTCGACACGATCCCGCCGAAACCGCGTAAGCCGCGGCAGATGCGGCAATACGAACTGATCGAGCGCGTCAAGCAGTACAACCCGAACACCAATGAGGAGCTTCTCAACCGCGCCTATGTCTATGCCATGCGCGCTCACGGCGAGCAGAAGCGCGCCTCGGGCGATCCGTATATTTCGCATCCCCTCGAAGTCGCCGCCATTCTCACCGACCTCAAGCTCGATGACGCTACAATTGCAGCGGCTTTGCTCCACGACACGATCGAGGACACCGATGCTACCCGCGCCGAAATCGACCGGGTATTCGGTCATGAGATCGGCCACCTCGTCGAGGGCCTGACCAAATTAAAGCGCCTGGAGCTTGTCTCCAAGGAAGCCAAGCAGGCCGAGAATCTGCGTAAGCTCCTGTTGGCTGTGGCCGACGACGTTCGTGTCCTGCTCATCAAGCTCGCCGACCGGCTGCACAATATGCGCACGCTTGGTCATCAGCCGCCGGAGGCCCGCCGCCGCACTGCGGACGAGACCCTTGAAATCTACGCTCCGCTTGCCGGCCGCATGGGCATGCAGCAAATGCGCGAGGAGCTGGAGGAGCTCGCTTTTCGCGAGCTCAATTCGCAAGCCTACAGGATCCTAAGCGAGCGGCTCGAAGCGTTGGCTGCTCGATCGAGCACCCGGATCATCGAGATCGAGCGGCAGCTTACCAAAAAGCTCGCCGATCGCGGTATCGCCGCCGAAGTTTCCGGCCGCCGCAAGCGGGTCTATTCCATCTGGCGCAAGATGGAGCGCAAAGCGGTCGGCTTCGAGCAATTATCGGACATTTTGGGATTCCGCGTCGTGGTTGGCAGTGTCGCCGAGTGTTACCAGGCGCTCGGCATCGTCCATACTACTTGGCCGGTCGTTCCGGGCCGCTTCAAGGACTATATTTCGACACCAAAACAAAACGATTACCGTTCGATCCACACGACGGTGATCGGTCCGGGCAAGCAGCGCGTCGAGTTGCAGATCCGCACGCGCGGCATGCATCAGATCGCCGAATACGGCATCGCCGCGCACGCGCTCTATAAAGATGTTCTCGGCTCGCCCACCGAGAAGCTATCGCGTGAATCGAGCGCCTATGCCTGGCTGCGGCGCACCATCGAAATGCTGGCTGAAGGCTCCAATCCGGAAGAGTTCCTTGAACATACCAAGCTGGAACTGTTCCACGATCAGGTTTTTTGCTTCACGCCAAAAGGAAAACTGATTGCGCTGCCGCGTGGCGCCACTCCAATCGATTTTGCCTATGCGGTGCATACCGACATCGGCAACATGGCCGTCGGCGCGAAGATTAACGGCCAGATCGGCCCGCTCAGCTCCGAGTTGCAGAACGGCGACGAAGTGCAGATTCTCACTTCCAAGGCGCAGACCGCCCCGCCGGCCGCGTGGGAGTCGATCGTCGTCACCGGCAAGGCGCGCGACGCCATCCGCCGGGCGACACGCGCCGCGGTGCGCAACCAATATTCTGGTCTCGGGCGGCGGATCGTGGAACGGCTCTGCGAACGGGCCAAGATCGAATATTCGGACGAAAATCTCAAAGGCGCCTTGCCGCGGCTCGCGCGCGCCTCGATTGACGACGTGCTGTCAGCGGTCGGCCGCGGCGAGATGAAGGCTTCCGACGTGGTGCGAGCAATGTACCCCGACTACAAGGACGAGCGCGTCGCACCGGCGGCGCCAAAGCCCGACAGCGGCTGGTTTGGGCTTAAACTCGCCAGAGCGGTCAAGTTCAAGCTGCCGGCCGAGGGCGAAAGCAGCGCAATCCCGATCCGCGGCATCAATTCGGACCTGCCGGTGCGCTTCGCCCCCAAAGGCGGCGCCGTCCCCGGCGACCGGATCGTCGGCATTCTCACTCCCGGCGAAGGAATCACGATCTATCCGATACAGTCTGAATCGCTCAAGCAATTCGAGGATCAGCCGGAGCGCTGGCTCGACGTGCGTTGGGATATCGACGATAAGGTGCCGCAGCGATTTCCGGCGCAGCTTGCCGTGCAGTCGGTCAACGAGCCGGGCACCCTTGCGCAAATCGCCCAGGTGATCGCCGAGCATGACGGTAACATCGACAATATTCGCATGACGCGCCAATCGCCCGACTTCACCGAATTGACGATCGATCTCGAAGTCTACAACCTCAAGCACCTCACCTCGATCATTTCGCAATTGCGGGCGAAAAAGGTGGTGGCTAATGCGGAGCGCGTGAATGGCTGACCGCCGAATGCCGCGCGCTCGCGTTGCCGTGAGCGGACCCGTCGCCTGACATGGCTGTCCTTCCCATTCGGCTCGGCGTCAACATCGATCACGTCGCTACCATCCGGAATGCGCGGGGCGGCCGCCATCCCGATCCGCTGCAGGCTGCCGAAGCGGCCATCGCCGCCGGCGCCGATGGCATTACCGCGCATCTGCGCGAAGATCGCCGCCACATCGTCGACGCCGATGTCGCCCGGCTCAAAGAGCGCATCACCAAGCCGTTGAACCTCGAAATGGCGGCCACGGCCGAAATGGTCGGCATTGCGCGGGCGGTCAAACCACACGCCGCCTGCATCGTCCCTGAACGCCGCCAAGAGCGGACGACGGAAGGAGGGCTCGATGCCGCGGGCCAGCGCGAGGTTTTGCGCGCCGCCGTTTGGGAATTGGTCGACGCCGGTATTCGTGTCTCGCTATTCATCGCCGCCGAGCCTGCCCAGATCGAGGCGGCGGCGGTCATCGGGGCGCCGGTGATCGAGATCCACACTGGGGCCTGGTGCGATGCGATCGCCGCAGGCGAGTTGGAAGCGGCAAAAGCGGAGTTTGATCGCATCGCGCGCGGCGCGGCTCTCGCCAAAGCCGCAGGGCTCGAAGTCCACGCCGGTCACGGTCTCGACTTTGCGACCGCAGAAAAAATTGCAGCTCTCGGCGAGGTGGTCGAGCTCAATATCGGACATTTCCTGATCGGCGAGGCGGTGTTCGCGGGATTGGGCGCGGTGGTGCGCCAAATACGGGCCGCCATGGACCGCGGCAGGGCGCGGCTCCATGGGCAAGGCAACCTTGGGCAAAGCGATCAGCGAACCAAGATACGATGATCATACGATGATCCTAGGGATCGGCTCCGATATCACCGATGCGCGGCGCATCGCCAAGGTCATCGAAAGGCACGGCGACCGCTTTCTCGATCGCGTCTTTACCCCGATTGAGCGTGCACGTGCCGATAAGCGGCGCAACCGGAACGAAACCTACGCCAAGCGGTTTGCCGCCAAGGAAGCCTGTGCCAAGGCGCTGGGAACGGGCCTGCGCGGTGGGGTGTGGTGGCGTGATATGGGCGTGGTGAATTTACCGGGCGGCCGCCCGACTATGGAATTGACCGGCGGCGCGCAACGGCGACTGCAAGCGATTACGCCGAAGGGCTATCAGCCACGAATTGATGTGACGATTACCGACGAGGGCCCGATGGCCCATGCATTTGTGGTCATCTCCGCAATCCCGATCGCGCCGGGCACGCAAAGCATAGGCGCTATACGCGAGCCGATTATGCAACGCTCCATGAAAGATTCGTCATAAATGGCAAGATCGTCTCATAACCAACTGGGAAGATTACATAAAATGTATCTCAACAAAACCGCGGCCAAATCCCGCGCGTAATTGCTTGTCGCTGCCCCAAACGCTACAAGACCGCGGCGGGCGCTTCCATGCGAGATGAGAGCTGATGAGTGTGCAGACCGGAACCAAGCAGAAAGAAGGTGGCTTTGCTGAAACAGTACGCGTGGTCTTTCATGCTCTGATCATCGCGCTGGTCATCCGCACCTTCCTGTTTCAGCCGTTCAACATCCCTTCCGGCTCGATGATTCCCACCCTTCTGGTCGGGGATTACCTCTTCGTGTCGAAGTTCTCCTACGGCTACACGCATTATTCTTTCCCGTTCTCGCCGCCGATCTTTTCCGGCCGCATTTTCAGCTCGCAGCCGCAGCGCGGCGACGTGGTCGTGTTTCGCCTGCCCAAGGACGACTCCGTCGATTACATCAAACGGATCGTCGGTCTGCCCGGCGATCGGATCCAGATGATCGATGGCGTCCTCAATATCAACGGCGTGCCGGTGCCCCGGCAGCGCGTCCAGGACATGGTCACGGACGAGGACGGCGTCGTTCAGCGGGTCAAGCAATATCGCGAAACATTGCCTAACGGGGTGAGCTACAACACTCTCGATCTCACGGACAACGGCTTCTACGACAATACACCCATCTATACGGTGCCGCCCGGCGACTATTTCATGATGGGCGACAATCGCGACAATTCTACCGATAGCCGCGTGCTTAGCCAGGTCGGCTATGTGCCGGGCGAGAACATCATCGGCCGGGCGCAAATAATCTTTTTCTCGATCCGTGACGACACCCATGCCTGGGAGGTGTGGCGTTGGCCCTGGTCGGTTCGATGGGACCGCCTATTCACAATTGTGCGATGAGCAGCCGGCGCAAGCGCAAACCTGCTGCAATTAGCGAACCGGCTGCCGACCAATCTCCTGCGCACTTTGTCTCTGCGCCTGCTGGCCAAAGCGATGGCAGCAAACCATCGCGCGCCAGCAAAGCACTGCACCGCCGCAAGCGCGCCGCCACGGCTCTCGAAGACCGCATCGGCTATCACTTCACCGACTCCTTAAAACTCGAAATTGCGCTCACGCATATTTCGGCGCTCAAGGGGGCGCGCAACCGTGTCGGCAGCTACCAGCGTTTGGAATTCCTGGGCGATCACGTGCTCGGCCTGGTTATTTCCGACATGCTGTACCGCACCTTTCCCAAGGCCGACGAAGGTGAACTGTCACGCCGGCTCGCCGATCTGGTGCGCAAGGAGACCTGCACCGAGATCGCGCTGCGCATCGATCTCGGCGCCGCCATCCGGGTTGGGTCGTCGGAACAAAATGCCGGCGCCCGTTCGCGGCCAGCAATTCTTGCGGATGTGTGTGAAGCGGTGATTGGCGCGGTTTATCTCGACGGTGGTTACAAGGCCGCCGAAGGTGTCGTCGAACGCCTTTGGCAAGTGCGCTTAAGCGCGACCGCTCAGCCGTTGCGCGATCCGAAGACGGTCCTCCAGGAATGGGCGCAGGCGCGCGGCTTGCCCACGCCGGCCTACCGCGAGGTCGCGCGCTCGGGACCGGACCACAGTCCAGAATTCCGCGTTGCGGTGCAGCTTCCTGCCTTTGCGCCGGCCGAAGGACTTGGCCGCTCCAAGCGAGCCGCCGAACAGGCTGCGGCCGCCGCCATGCTGGCGCGCGAGGGCGTCCAGCCGACGCGTCGTAATGGCTGAGGCGGAGCAAGCGGCGCGCCGCTGCGGTTTCGCGGCGCTGATTGGGGCGCCGAATGTCGGAAAATCCACGCTGATTAATGCGCTGGTCGGCTCAAAAGTCTCGATCGTCACGCCCAAGGTACAAACGACACGCAACCTCATTCGCGGCATTGCCATCGAGGCGGAGAGCCAAGTGATCCTGGTCGACACGCCCGGCATCTTTTCGCCGCGGCGGCGATTGGATCGGGCCATGATCGACAGTGCTTGGGGTAGCGCACAAGAAGCCGACATCGTCGCGGCGCTCCTGGATTCACGCCGGGGCTTCGCCACCGACGACGAGAAAGTTATCGACGGGCTCGCCGACCTGCGCGCGCCAAAGGTCCTCGTGCTCAACAAGATCGATCTGGTCGACAAGCCGGCATTATTGGCGCTGACGCGGGCGGCCAATCAGCGCGCCAATTTTGCAGCGACCTTTATGATTTCAGCGCTTTCGGGCGATGGCGTTCCCGATCTCAAAACTTGGTTCGCCGCACACATGCCGGAGGGGCCATGGCTCTATCCGGACGATCAGATTTCCGACGCGCCGCTGCACCAACTCGCGGCGGAAATCACGCGGGAAAAGCTTTATCTGCGCCTGCACCAGGAGTTGCCCTACCAATCGACAGTCGAGACCGAAGTGTGGAAGGAGCTCAGGGACGGCTCGGTGCGCATCGTGCAAAGCCTCTATGTCGAGCGCGAGAGCCAACGCAAGATCGTCCTGGGAAAAGGCGGCCAAACGCTCAAGGCGATCGGCGCCGCGGCGCGCGGCGAAATCGCCGCGGCGATCGAGCAGCCGGTGCACCTTTTTCTTCACGTTAAGGTACGCGAAGGCTGGGCGGAAGACCCCGAGCGCTACCGCGCGATGGATCTGGAATTCCCCAAGGAGTAGAGCACAGAGATCGGCCGGCCGTGCAGCCGCCGGCATCAAACGCTATGTAAACGCTGCCATGGAATGGATCGACGACGGTATCGTGCTCGGGGTGAAGCGCCACGGCGAGAGTAGCGTCATTCTCGAATTGATGACGCATGCGCATGGCCGGCATCTGGGGCTTGTGCGCAGCGGATCGGGCGCGCGGTTGCGAGGCATTCTCCAGCTCGGCAATGCGGTGCGCGCGACCTGGCGGGCGCGGCTGGATGAACATCTCGGGCTCTATTTGGTCGAGGGGACGACGCTGCGCGCCGCACGCTTCATGACGGCGGCGCATGCCCTCCATGGTGTCACCCATCTCGCGGCTCTGTGCCGGCTTTTGGCCGAGCGCGAGCCGCATGCCGGCATCTATGAGGACCTGCAAGCCATCCTGGAGCGGCTCGACGATGCGCCGGTGGCGGCGCCCATGATCGCCAGGTTTGAACTCGATTTCCTGGCGGAGCTCGGCTTCGGCCTCGATCTGGCGGCCTGCGCCGCGACAGGGGCGAAGGAAGAACTCGTTTATGTGTCGCCCCGCTCGGGCCGCGCCGTATCGCGCGTGGCGGGTGAAGCCTACCGCGACAGACTGATGCGCCTGCCGGCCTTTCTGCGCGACGCGGACGTGGCGCCGGCAGCGGCGGATCTGGCCGACGCCTTCGCGCTCACCGGGTTCTTTCTAGACCGGCATGCCTTCGCGCCGCGCGGGCTCTCGCTCCCGGAAGCCCGCACGCAATTCGTCACGGCACTCAGCCGCGCCGTGCAGTCGTAAGCCCGCCTTACCACCAGCCGCGGCGCCAGCCCCACCCAGCACCGCGCCATCCCCACCCGGGACCGCGCCAGCCCCACCCGGGACCACCCCATCCCCACCCGGAAGCGCCCCACCAGTAACGACGGCGCCAGCCTCAATACGGATAGGGCCGGTACACGCCCCAGACTGGACGCCAGCGGCAGCCCCAGGGCCCACAAACGACGACAGTGTTCGTCACAGGTCCGGCCCCCAGCCCGAGCTGGTTGGGGCTTGGGGCGGGCATAGCCCCGGCCTGTTTCGCCGGGGCTCCAATTAAGAGAACGACCGCGATTGCGGCAGTGGCAGCAATCGACTTACGCATGGATTTTCCTCGTCTATCAAAGGCAAATCGATAGGTGCGTCGGGATACGCACCTATCCTAACGCACTCGGTTCCAATTCGCAGGGATCGCTTGGGCAGATTGAAAAAAGTTTTGTCGCCCGTGTTCATCACTTGTTCGGTCGGGGCAACCGCGCTAGCGCTGGCTGGCCATGAGCAAGAAAGTGATTCCCCCGCAGCCAAGCGAGGTTCACGAAATCCCGCTTCGCGAGGCGCTTGAGGAGCGCTATCTCGCTTATGCGCTTTCCACGATCATGCACCGCGCTTTGCCGGACGCCCGCGACGGGCTCAAGCCGGTGCATCGGCGCATCCTTTACGGCATGCGGCTGTTGCGCCTCGATCCCGGCGCGCAGTTCAAAAAGTCGGCCAAGATCGTCGGCGACGTCATGGGCAATTTTCATCCTCATGGCGACCAGGCCATCTATGACGCGCTGGTGCGGCTCGCGCAGGATTTTTCCTCGCGCTATCCGCTGGTCGACGGCCAGGGCAATTTCGGCAATATCGATGGCGATAACGCCGCCGCGTATCGGTATACCGAGGCGCGGCTGACCGAGGTCGCGCGACTTCTGCTCGAGGGCATCGACGAAGACGCCGTCGATTTTCGCCCGAGCTATGACGGGGTGATGCAGGAGCCCGTCGTCCTGCCGGCTGCGTTCCCGAATTTATTGGCTAATGGCGCGCAGGGCATCGCGGTCGGAATGGCGACTTCGATACCGCCGCACAACGTCGCCGAATTGTGTGACGCGGCGCTTTATCTGATCGAACAGCCAAAGGCGCGCACGCGCACGCTCCTCAAATTCGTGCTCGGACCCGATTTTCCGACCGGCGGCGTGATTGTCGATCCGCCCGACGTGATCGCCGAGGCCTATGCCACCGGCCGCGGATCGTTCCGGGTGCGGGCGCGCTGGAAAAGCGAGGATACCGGCCGCGGCACATATCAGATTGTGGTCACCGAAATTCCCTGGCAGGTGCAGAAGATGCGGCTGGTCGAGCGCATCGCCGAGCTGATCAACGAACGAAAATTGCCGCTTCTTGCCGATATGCGCGACGAATCCGCGGAAGACGTGCGCATTGTTCTGGAGCCGCGCTCACGCTCGGTCGATCCGACGCTTCTGATGGAGAGCCTTTTCAAGCTCACCGAATTGGAAGCCCGCGTGCCGCTGAACATGAATGTGCTGCTGCGCGGCCGAATTCCGAAGGTGGTGGGTTTGGCCGAGGTGCTCGGGGAATGGCTCACGCATCGCCGTGAAGTTCTGCTGCGGCGCTCGCGTCATCGGCTAGCGGAGATCGAACACCGGCTTGAAGTGTTGGGCGGATATCTCGTCGCCTATCTTAATATTGATAAGGTCATCAAAATCATCCGTAAGGAGGACGAGCCCAAGCCCGCTCTGATGAAGACATTCAAATTGTCGGATATTCAGGCCGACGCCATTCTCAACATGCGGCTGCGCAATTTGCGGCGCCTGGAGGAAATGGAGATCCGTCAGGAAGACAAGACGCTGCGCGCAGAGAAGAAGGGAATCGAGGAATTGCTGCGTTCCGAAAAACAGCAATGGCAGAGGATCGCCGAACAGGTGCGCAAGGTCCGCGACATGTTCGGCGGCAAGACGCAGGTCGGCAAGCGGCGCACCAGTTTTGCGCAAGCGCCCGCTCACGACGAAGCGGCAATCGAAGAGGCACTGGTCGAGCGCGAGCCGGTCACGATTGTCGTATCGGAAAAGGGCTGGATTCGCGCTTTGCGCGGCCAAATCGCGGACCTCGCGGGACTGTCGTTCAAGGCCGGCGACAGTTTGAAACTCGCCTTCTTTGCCGAGACCACGTCGAAACTTCTGATTTTCGCCACGAACGGGCGCTTCTACACGATCGAGGCGGCGAAGCTGCCGGGTGGCCGCGGCCACGGCGAACCAATCAGGCTGTTCATCGATCTCGAACAGGAGGGAGATGTCGTATCGGTGTTCCGTTACGAAGGCGGCCGCAAGCTGATCGTCGCCAGCCGGCAGGGCAGGGGCTTCATTGCTCCTGAGGACGAGTGCCTCGCCAATACGCGCAAGGGCAAACAGGTCCTCAATGTACGGCCGCCCGATCAGGCGCGCGCCATCGCGCCGCTCGAAGGGGATCTTGTCGCCGCGATCGGCGAGAATCGAAAGATGGTGATTTTCCCAATCGACCAAGTGCCGGAAATGGCCAGGGGTCGCGGCGTGCGCCTGCAACGATACAAGAACGGCGGGCTGTCGGACATCAAGACCTTCGAAGTCGAGAAGGGTCTGAGCTGGACCGATTCCGCCGGCCGGATTTTCACGTTGTCGCTCAAGGAGCTTGCCGATTGGCGCGGCAGCCGCGCCGATGCGGGGCGCCTCGCGCCCAAGGGCTTTCCGAAGACCAATACTTTCGGCAATGCCCAAGCGCGGGCCGGTAATGGCAACGGCAATGGAGACCGCGACTGATCGTTACGCGGCGGTGCGCAAAAGCACTTGGGTTTATGGACCTCGCTTAAAGCTTCTCGTCTGCCGGCGGCCGGTGCATCAACTAAAGGCTCAGGAATATTGGGGCGGGCAGCACGGTCATTTAGGGCGTTCTAAACCGTTCAGCGCCACAGCCGGCGAGGCCAATGACTACAAATCATCCGCATTTTCGCGTCTGGCGAGCCCGGCTGCGGCTCATTAGCGGGCTTGTCATGCTCGCTTTTGTGATCTGTCACCTGACCGCGCATTGCTTTTTGCTGATCTCGGTCGAAGACGCCGAGAGCGTCCTGACCGCTTTGATGTATCCGTGGCGGACCTTGCTCGGCACCGGGATTCTCGTGGCCGCGTTCGTCGTCCACTACAGCAATGGCCTGTGGTCGATCTATATCCGCCGCTCACTGCGACTCAATCGCTGGGAATTGGCGCAGCTCTCGCTCGGCCTGTGCATTCCGTTTTTGCTGATGATCCATGTCGTCGGAACGCGCATCGCCGAAAGCACGCTCGACGTCACGATCTACTACAACACGGTTTTCATCGGCCAATGGCTGCATCGGTCTTGGCTCGCCACCGTGCAAGTCATCGCGCTGGTAACGGTATGGATCCATGCTTGCATCGGCATTCATTACTGGCTGCGCACCAAGCCGTGGTATCCGAGCTGGCGCCCGGCTTTCTTCATTTACGGCTTGCTGCTGCCGACTTTGGCCGTCGCCGGCTATATCAGCGGCGGCAATCAGGTGGTGCGCGAGGCGAAAGCCGATCCGGATTTCGTAAGAAACTCGGCGGAGGATTCCAATATCACGCCGGGAGCCGCCGAGGCGGTGGATCATATGGTCGCCGCCGGTCTGGCCTTAAGTTTCGGTTTGACGCTGGTGCCTTTCGCGGCGCGCGCGGTACGCGAATTCTCCTATCGTCGCCGCAAGCCGCCTGTCCTGTCGCACGCCAATGGCCGCAGCATGCCGATGCTCCCAGGAGCGACGGTGTTGGAGACGCTGCGCGCCAACGGCATTTCGCACGCTTCGGTCTGCGGCGGACGCGCCCGCTGTACTACTTGCCGCGTTCTCGTGACCAAAGGATTGGAGCAATTGCCGGCACCGGGCGGTCTCGAAGCCAAGGCGCTCGAGCGCATCGGCGCCACGCCGGGCATGCGGCTTGCCTGCCAGATCCGGCCGACCGCCGACGTCGCCGTGCTGCCGCTTCTGGCCGCTGATGCGAACGCCGCCGACGGCGCCATTCGCGGCGGTCTCGAAGGCAGCGAGCGGCTGATCACCATCGTCTTTGTCGATTTGCGCGGGTCGACGAGCCTGGCGGAAGCCAAGCTGCCGTACGACACGCTGTTCATTCTCAACCAGTTCTTTCACGAGATGACGCAGGCGCTTCTCGCCACCAACGGCCATTACTCGCAGTTCACCGGCGACGGACTGATGGCGCTTTACGGCCTCTACGCCGCCGATCCGAAGATCGGCCCCGCGGACGCCGTGCGCGGCGCCCGCGAAATGCTGGAGCGGCTCGAGCAATTAAATTACCGGCTGCGCGACGACCTGCGCGAGCCGTTGCGTATCGGCATCGGCATTCATCACAGCGAAGCGATCGTCGGGGCCATGGGTCCGCCGCGGTCGCAAGTGATTACCGCGATCGGCGACGCGGTGAATACGTGCGCGCGGTTGGAGAGCCTGACCAAAGAATATGGCTGCTCGGTCGTGATCTCACGCCAGGCCGCCGTCGCTGCCGGCCTCAACCTGACCGATCACAAAATGCACGAAGCGCCGGTAAAGGGCCGGCGCGAACCGGTCCAGTTCTATGCATTGCAAACGCCTGCCGAGCTGCAAATCTGACAGATCAGGACGGCAAACCAATCGCCGGCGTTCCCAAGCATCATATAGAGCCGGGTGGCGACGCTCGTTTGATTGCTTGCCGCATGGTGCGGAACAACCGCAAAGGTCGCGGCTCTCACGAACGAGCATCGCCG